>OCJY01000296.1_pt1 | contig 9272 bp, 6 predicted proteins | sample 1502791 | NCBI WGS metagenome assembly OCJY01 (sample SAMN01915221, study PRJEB22387) | human gut metagenome | isolation source: stool | host: Homo sapiens | place: USA | reverse complement strand
TCTTATAATGATTTGTAAAATTATCTCAAATATCTGAAAGAGCCAAAGAATAGCCTAAAAAACAGGAAAGGCAAATTCGAATTCTTTATATTGAACTTTCAATACGGCATATTTTGCTTTGACAAAATATCTGTAAACCTTCAAAGAAAAACATCTGTCTATAACAGCCATATCCATATAATACAGACACAGTCTTTATTATTTTTCTGATAGACAAATCCCATTATTGAACCATTAATATGTATCACCTCATTTATGAAATTTCATAAAACTCCCATAGGCTGATAGGTATGTTTCTCCTGTTCTTGCTTTTTGCTCCAGTCTTGCGACTTGCTTCATGGCATAAGAGCGAAAGAGTAATCGTACCTTTTGTGGAACAGAGGAAGCTCGGAAGTATAGTTTTATAGAAAGTCCTTTCATTGTTCTATGTTCTATCCTCGTTTCTTTCCATATATTGAGTTCCTATTTTTGTCCTTATCCTTGTTTTTATCTCTCCACGGCAATTCGGATGTTGATTCTCCACCCGTGCCGACATGAGCTTGTGCCGGACCACCGGAAGCAAGCATAAATGCCGCTCCAAGCAACTGTGCCTGTGCTTCGTTCACCTGTTCCTGCGGCTCGAAAACGGCATTGACAAATTCCTCGTCCGTAATCTGACCGTTGAAATGCTTTTGAGCCACATCATAGTCTATCTGGAATTTGGTGTCCTCAAAGAGTTCCTCTCCGACCCGTGTCCAGATATGAAGCGACGGATTCCAGTAGTTGGATACATTGATGCGCACAAGTTCGGCACCGGATGAGAGGCTGTAACGCTGAGGGTTTGCCTTGCGGTCAAGTTGGTCTATCTGCTTCCTCTGCCTGTCTATGACGGCATCCTTCTCCTTGGAGTGCTGCTCGGCGGCTTCCGCCCTGCGGATGGCTGCGTCTATCTCCGCTTGATAGCCGTTCCGCAGCTTCTCGATTTCCGACTTATGCCGCTCCTGCAACCGTTCCTTTTCTGCCAGAAGTTCCTTGATCCGTTTGTTGAGTTCGGCAATCTGCCCGTCTTTGTCCGCGAGTTCCTTCTTTGCCTTGGCAAGGTCTCCCTTGCCGAACCACGCGAGGATGGTGTTCCTGCCCTCTTGTGCCTTCTCCACATCGGCCTGCAATTTGGCAATGTCTTCCTCGTACTGGATTACCTGTTGCCTGTAATAATCCGAGTTGACTTGGTGCTTTGCCGTGGAGCCGACAATGCCTCGCTGCAGCCCAAACGATTTCATGGTCTTGGCATAACTGTTCTGATATTCGTGTAGCTTGGTGCGCCGCATCACATCGTCCGCTGACAGACGGGGACCGGATTTCGTTTCATACTTCTTCTCACCCTCCCGCTTCCTGCGGACGCGCTCCCCGGTTACAATGGGAACGACAGTGGCGTGCAGGTGCGGGGTCTTTTCATCCATGTGCAGCACGCACGATACAAGGTTCTCATTTCCGAAAGTATCCCTTAGCCATTTAAGATTGGCATCAATCCAACTGTTCAGCCTACCGTCATTGGCAATCTTCATCATCTGCTCATGTGTCCCGGTCAAGATGACACGGATGGCTTTTGTCTGGTTCTTGCCGACCTTGCGGCGCAGCCCGGCGGTGTCGATACGGTGCTGTATCGCCTCGGTGCGGTTGGACACTCCCTCTGGGAACCTGACCAGCTCCCGGTTGAGATGTGTCCGGTCCGCATTGGCATTGTCCGACACATAAATCTTCCCCTTGGCATCCTTCCTTTCTATATGGCATGACATTCCGCTGTCATTGCCGCTACCACGCTGCAGGTGGCAGACTGCATATTGTGTATTGCTCATATCCGTTCGTTTTTATGGTTATTGTTACTGTTGTAAAATCCCGTCCTATATGTTTGGAATCTGAGGTATTCCCTCGGCTTATGGGCTTTTTGACTGCCGGATGCGGAGCGGAGGCGGTGAAAATGCCCTAATAAGCTACGGGATTTTACAACCCCTTTCCCCTGGGACAGCAAGCTGTCCGATACCTTTCCGTCATTTCCCTTTCCCTGCATCCACCAGTTCGAGTCCGAAGGTGTCGATGAAGGACTGCAATACGGGATTACGTTCTAGCATCTGTTGAAGGATCATCTGCGGCGTGTCCTCCATCAGCAGGAAGTCGGCGATGTCCAGTCCGGCTTCACGCTGCGCACCGGTCGCAATCCTCTCCAGCATGTCGGAGCAGGTGGCACGCCTGCAAAAGGATTCCATCATCGGCAGCCGTTGCCTCCATTCTTCCGTCGCCTTGAGGTCGGGGAAGAGGACAACCTCCCGGCCGCCCAATACCTGCATGGTCTCGCTGTTGAAGCACCCGTGCATCCCTCCGGTGGCAAGCCAGATGAAGTCCGGGATGAAAAGGGCGGCAACCAGTGCCGTCTTCTCGCTTTCGACAATGGCTACAGGTTTGGCGGACATTACGGCGGAACTGTCTGACAGCAGATGCTCTCCGAACAGGCATTGCTTCATCCTGAAATCCTGCACCTTCCTCACGGAATGCACCCAGCAGACCTGATTGAAAGGCTCCTTGATGCGGTGTCCTGTCTCGGCATCATAGCCCATTATCTTGCCCGCACGCACTTTGCCGTCCCGGTCTGTCTGCCAGAATACGGTGGATCCGCCCCACCTCTTTGAGGTACCGACCCTGTAGAGGCGGAACAGCCTGTCCGTATCCTCCTTGCCCATCACTTTGGTAAAGTATCGGTACAAGGGATTGATGTCGTACCTGCGCATGGACTGTTCCACCCAATCAGAGGGAAGAAAAGAAATCTGTGGCTTCCGTTCGGGCAGTGGTTTTGCCAACGCTTTTGCAACTATCGGTGTGCCGCCAAACCTTTCCCGCTCATTCAATTTTCCTTTGACAGCCGGATTGTCCCGGAAATACTCCTTCGGGGTGTAGCGGTAGCCGCAACTGTTGATGTGGTCGCACATGCCTACGCTGTCAGGGAAGGAAATCTCTCCCGCCTCGTCGATATAACGGGTGAAGCAGGATTTCCTGCCGCACTCCGGACAGGCGGTCTTGCTGCCCGGACGATATTTCTGTAGATGGAATCTGTATTCGGTCATGATGCTCTCTTTTGTGGATTCCTGCAAATGAAAACCGTCATTTGCAGTTTGCAGTTCTTGCAGTCTTGCAGGAATTTCCCTCTTCCGGTACTCTGAAACTGCAAAACTGCAAAGACTGCAGGCTGCAACAAGGGATCATCCGTTGCAGTATCGTGGGGATGATTCATTATTGTTGTCATTAGATTTACCAGATTTTTCATACATGATTTTCTCGTAATGTCCGGCTTTTGATTTCCGGAGAAGCCTGCTGCGGCATAACTCTTTCAGGTAATTCATGACAGTCCGCTCGCTGACGCACTGCCGTTCCTTTCCAACGGTTATCGCAGTTTTTGTATCAAAGGTATCAGGCAACATAGACAGCAGCACCTTGGGAGGTTCTTCACAGGTGTCATTCGCCACGAAAGAACGGATACGCGTGTATGATTCCTCAAAATAGTCGTTCAGCCGTATGGCGGCTTTCACCGATAATACATCTATAAACTGCAGGTGACTTTCACCGGACGCGTGGCGCAAAACCTGAATTATCAATGCCAGACGGGCTACATGAGCCGGATGTTTCATTTCCCGGCTGTCCACCTCGCCATCATCCTCTATCCGGTTGATACGCTCCACCTTCCTGTTCCACCAGGAGAAAAAGTATTCCCTGGCCTCCCCGTCCATGGACAGCACGTGGGGTATTTTTTCTTCCGCTTCGGTGTCATAGTCCAACGCAAGGACCTTGTTCAAAATGTTCTCCCAACGGACTGCAGCGAGGGATGTCCTTTCCCCATCTTCATCCCGGTTTTTCCAGGAGGAAAGCTTGGGGGATTTGGGCATCACAAACAGGATACGGTCAAGCAGCCCGTTTTCCTCGAAACCTTTTTTCAGAAGCTCATGTACACGCTTGGTCTGCGTGGTTCCGATGATGTTTATGCATGGATGCTCGATGTGTACAGGAACAGGGGAGTTTACCCTGGTAACATCCAAAGCCCCGCCACTCCATGCGGTCAGAAGCTGTTCTATGAGCTGCCCGTTCGTGTAACGGTTGGCGGAATTGAACATGCCCATGATCTCGTCCACCAGAATGACCACGCTTCTCGGGTTGTGGTGGTGGGTCAGTAAAAGCGACTCGGGAGTGAAATCAGAGACTACAGTACGTTTCAGGATAGGTCTCTTCCCGTTTTCTCCCGCGGCTTTCCATGTTTCCAGTTCTGCCTCGTAAACCTTGAAAAGGGCATAGTCACGTTTTCGGATCGGGCGATATGCGGCCTCCAGCGGTGGGGTCTTACCCAGTCCGGGCCTGCCTACCAGAATGACGTACAACGCTCCGCTGCTCTGCCAGTCTCCTTTGATGCGGATACGGTATGCGCCACCCAGGGCCGCGGATACAGCCGACAACATGGCCGTAGCGATAAACTCGATCTTGTAGTTCTCGTATGTGGCCATATCGAGTATGACAGACTGCACGGCCTGGGGCAGGACCTCCAGCGGGAATCCCGTTCTTTCAATATCCTCCGCCTCCATGCGGATTCTGTTACACAGTTCTAGCCTGCCGGTTGCCATATCACACATTTTTTCTCTTGCAATAGGATGTTACACTCTCGGACTTGTTGCCTGTCTGTACCCGGCGTACATCAGATTTGGCATACATGTTCTTGTTACCGACCTTGACCGGTACGAGATAGCCTCGTTTTGCCCACAGGTTGAGCGTGCCCTCGCACACGTTCAGCAACTCACGGACCTGTTTTGTATTGAGATAAGTCTCCTCCGCTTCACGCAGTATCGCGGCTCTCTGTTCTTCCTGTTGCGCCATGATGGTACGCTGCACGATGGATTCAGCGAACATTTTAAGGTCAGCGGGAGTAACTTCCAGTTTCACGTTCGCTCCTTGCTCGACCAGACTTTCTATGGTAATCATAAATATCAGTTTTGAATTTTGTGATGACCATCTTCAAAAGTTCCCTGGTGCCCCGCTTCCGATGGCTTATAAAAGAGAAGCACCGCCAGCCCTCGGGAAAGGATTGACGGTGCAAATGTATGTGTAAATTGAAAGTGGTTGATATATAATGATTTGTCTTAAATTGTCATGACAATATAAATCCGTGTGACAACGTGAAAAGGTTATAATTGGCCTTATTTCTCTGCAATGGCCATCGTGCCTGTACCTGGGATATTACTGATAGCCTGTGCCAATTTCTGGAACAGTTCCCGGTTCTCGTCACTCTCTATCAGGGGTGCCATCTGGTCTTTGCCGTCCTTGATCACATGTTTTGCCGTTCTCAGGAACCCGACCGACTGCCGTATGGCGCTCTCGCTTTTCAATGACGGCAAATCCGTGAACTGCAATGTCATCCCCATGCTGTACTCCTTGGCTGTATGCATACCGGCAACCAGACCAAGCTCCTTCAATACATAGAACGGTAATGCCTGATGAATGGCACTTGTATTGACGGAAATAAAATCGCGGATATGATGTAATACAACTTCCTTGTTCTCGTGATCAAGATAATCGGCGAGTGGCCGTTCTTGGATTTTTTTCTTTCCGGCCACACGTTGTACAACAGGCCCCCTGACGCTGTCTTCGGTCCGGGGTATAATCGTATCCCTGCTTTCTTCATCGGTTTCCATGTCAGCCGTGATGGTCTGCAAGGCCCATTCGCCGACATGGCCTTTTTCAATGGCGTTATTCATGTCAAAATACCTGTCCCAGTCTGCCCGGGTTCGGAAACCGTTCCTGATGGATACGTTTATTATCTGCTTGACGACAAGGGAGCAGCCCATCCTCTCGGCGTTCCCTGCCTTGGGATGCCCGGCCTGCCTGCTGACCATGTCCACCATCGCCTCGAAACTCTTGCCGTAGTACAGCCAGCTCAGCACGAGAGGGGCGGACAGGGTTACGCAGCGTTTTCTCAGACTCTGTCTGAAAATGTATTTCATCCTGCCCCAGAATGTGGACGGAGGCGGGGCAGTGTCTTCTTCCCTCTGTTTCCTGTACAGTTCCACGATTTGCCCCGGCACCGCGTTCTCCTTGAAATGCAGACCTATGTTCCTGAAGCCGTCCGTGCTATCGTCGCACCATGACTGTTGCCATTCCCGCCTGATTCCGGGCAGCTGTTTGAAGATGGCGCGGCATACGGCAAGGTACTGCATCTCGTTCCCGTCCGCCATCATTTTCGCGAAGCGGCGGTATTCCTCCCTGTGCGCGTCCTTCCACTGGAGGATGTCCGCCTTGAACTGTTCGTATGTCTGTTTCTGCCCGTCCATATTCGTAGGATTTTTGGGGTATAAGATAATAAAAGAGGAATATGACAATCAGTCTAAAAGGCTCACCAGCTCCTTCTTCATCTCGTCGTCAATCTTGCGGTACCGTGCGAAGGCCCGGCTCCCTTCCGAATGTCCCGACATGGAGGCTATCAGGTTAGGATCCTTGACCTGCCTGTAAAGGTTGCCGATGAAGGTTTTGCGTGCGGTATGTGTGGTCGCCACTTCGTATAAAGGTTTTGCCACGTCCACCCTTGTCTTCGGGTCGAGGACGATGACCGTGCGGTCGATGCCCACATACTTGAGTATCTCCTTTATCTTCTTGTTGTAGCCGAAGTGCGAGAACCGTGGGAGCAGGGCGTTCTCCAGATCCTTGTAGCGTTCCAGTATCTCCCGTGCCTTCTGATTGAGCGGCACACGCACCGTATTGGCGTGCTCCATCTTCGTCTTCTGCGGTATGTACTCCACGAAGCCGTCCACGATGTTCGCCTTGGTCAGCCGGTTCAGGTCGCTCACGCGGCATCCTATCAGGCACTGGAACATGAAGATGTCCCGGTAGACGGGATAGGTCGGTCCCATGCCGCTCAGGTCGGCGTAGTACACCTTGTCCCGCTCCTCGAGCGTCAGGTAGAACGGATCACCGTACATCGGCCGGGCAATCTGGTACTGGTCAAAGGGATTGTTCCTTGTCAGCCCGCGCTTGATGCACCACTTGACGACGGTGCGGATACGGTAGAGCGATCCCGACATGCTGTTCTCGGAACGCCTCTGTCCGACATCGCGGAGTTTCTCGTTCCGGTAGAATACGGGGTACATGTCCACATACCTGTGTTCCTCCTGCATCCACAGTTTGAAGTCCCTGATGTCGTCCGCCGTGACGGTGTCGATGCACAGGTGGAAGCCTCTCTGGTGCAGAACTTCGTGGCGGAAACGCTCGTAGCGCAGCACCTTGTTGAGATTGTCGAGATGGTGTTTCCGGCTTTCATCCGCAAGCGGTGTTTCCTCGACGTATTTCCGTATCTGGAACGAGAGCAGGTACTCGTCGGCCTTGTTGCCGCCCCTCGCGTTGATGCCGGGATGGTGGTATTCCTCTATCAGCCCCTTGAGCCAGTTGCCGTCCACGCCCCGATGGTACTCTTTCGTGATGAGATGGGTGATCTGCTGCACGTCCTTGTCGAAGCCCATCTTCTTCTCCTCCGACACCAGGGCCACGCGGGGCTTGTAGCCCTGCCGTTCCGGGCTCCAGTGGTTGGGGTTGATGGACAGTTCGCTTGCGGCCTTGATGTCCACGCCGCCGATGTCCCGGACACGGAAATAGACCCGAGCCTGGTCGGTGATGTTGTTCTTGGCGGCGGTCTTCCGGATGAATGCGGTCACTTTCATATGTATGTCCTCCTTTCTGTCTAATCTATCATATCCACAAGCCTGCGCTTCATGTCATCGTCTATCGTGCGGTAGCGGTTGAACGCCCTGCTGCCCTCCACGTGTCCCGACATGGAGGCTATCAGGTTTGGGTCGGGCACCTGCCGGTATAGGTTACCCACGAAGGTCTTGCGTGCCGTATGGCTGGTGGCCACTTCGTACAAGGGTTTCTGCATGGTGTTGTAACCGTGCGTGTCGAGGATGGTCACCGTCCGGTCTATTCCGCAACGCTTCAGCAGTTCCCGTATGCCGAGGTTGTAGGTGTGTATCTGCTTGAACGGGAACAGTCTGCCGGCATTGGCATCGTAACGTTCCAGTATCTTCAGTGCCTTCTCATGCAGCGGCACCCTGACGGTCTTCGCCTGACATTTCTTCGTCTTCTGCGGCATGTATTCCAGAAAGCCGTCCTTGATGTTGTCCCGCGTGAGCCTGTAAAGGTCACCCACGCGGCAGCCGACATAGCAGTGGAACACGAAGATGTCCCGGATGACGTCCAGTTTCGGGTTGTCGCTCAAGTCCGCATCGTAGAGAATATTCCTCTCTTCCGAAGTGAGGAAGAACGGGTCGCCGTAGGTGGGCTCCTTGCAGCCGTAGAGGGCATAGACCCCGTTGTCGGAATACTTCATCTTCTTGCACCAGTGCAGGAAGGTGCAGAACAGGTTCATGGTGTTGATGACGGTCGTGCCGGAAAGCGGCCTCGGCCTGTGGTTGATGAGCGTGCGGGATGCATAGAAGTCTGGATGCTCCTGCCGCAGCCTGTACTCGTTTACGACATAATCCCTGAAATCGTTCATCTGCTCCAGCGTGACGGTCTCCACGAAGAGGGTGAAGTCCGTCTCGCCCAGTATCTCCCGCCGGTAGTCATGGTAGCGCGACATCCTGCGCTCGAAGCGTATGATGTGTTCCTTGGTCCTTTCCGCGCCGTCAAACTTTTCCAGATACTCATGGACACGGGCGAGCAGGTTCGGGTGGTTGCGCTCGAAGGCGTGGGCCGGGTACAGCACATCCTCGATGACCTGCCTCATCCACCTGCTGTCGGCCTTGGCCGTGAATGTGTTCTCCGCCCGCTCGATGATGGCGGCGATCTGTCCGGGCAGGCGTTTCTGCTCGGCGGCAGGCACGGTTGTCGTGCGCCTGTAGCTGAGGGTATCGGAATCCCAATACTTGTCCTGCACTTCAAGCGGGGAAACGACCTTTATGTCCACATTCCTATCCCTGACCCTGAAACAGATGTTCGAGGCCTCGGGGGAACACTTTTTCAGATAGACGGTGACTTTCATCCGCGTTGCTTTTTCGGTTATGCGGCAAAGGTAAATAAATTCCCGTAAATGTTCCCATATATCCCGAAGAATCTTGCAACGGATTAAGACAAATTAAAAAGTTATTCCCGAATCTGATACCACATAAAATACAGTATATCAATGATTATATTTGCACTTGTTTAGCTCTTTTTTTCATTTTGGTCTTTATTAGACTTCCCGAATATCATATATTGCAGTTCCACGCTTTCTGTTT
>OCJY01000288.1_pt1 | contig 9799 bp, 10 predicted proteins | sample 1502791 | NCBI WGS metagenome assembly OCJY01 (sample SAMN01915221, study PRJEB22387) | human gut metagenome | isolation source: stool | host: Homo sapiens | place: USA | reverse complement strand
GCGTGAAGCTCGGCCTGAACAATCCCGAAATGGCGCGGTTCGTGGAAATGTGCTTTGACCCCGGCTCGGCCATGAACGAACGATTGAAGGCAACGCTTGTGCAGATGCTCTCGGAGGTGGAGACGAAATGAAAGCTGTGATCTACGCCCGCTATTCCTCGGACAGCCAGCGAGAGGAATCCATCGAAGGGCAGCTCCGCGAGTGTACCGCCTTTGCCGAGAAAAACGGAATCACGGTATTGCGGCATTACATCGACCGCGCGTATTCTGCAAAGACCGATAACCGCCCGGAGTTTCAGAACATGATCAAGGACAGCGGCAAGCGGCTGTTTGATATAGTGATCGTCTGGAAGCTGGACAGGTTCGCACGAAACCGCTATGACAGCGCTCGGTACAAGGCCACGCTTAAAAAGAACGGCGTGAAGGTGGTATCCGCCACCGAGATTATTTCAGAGGGCGCGGAGGGCATCATTCTCGAATCCGTCCTTGAGGGCTATGCGGAATACTACTCCGCCGACCTTTCGGAAAAGGTCATTCGCGGCATGACGGACAACGCCCTCAAGTGCAAATTCAACGGCGGCACGATGCCCATAGGTTATGTGATCGACGCGGAGCAGCACTTCCAGATTGACCCGCTGACCGCGCCGTTCGTGCTGGAAGCCTTCAAGCGATATGACGGCGGAGAAACCATTTCCTCCATTATGAATTGGCTGAACGAGCAGGGGCTTACCAACACGCGGGGGCGGAAAATGACCTTCAACAGCGTGGGGCATATACTCCACAACCGGCGATATATCGGGGAGTTCCGATACCGCGATGTGATCGTGCCGGACGGCATCCCCGCAATCGTACCGCAAGACCTCTTTGACCGGGTGCAGGAGAAGCTGGCGAAGAACAAAAAGGCCCCGGCGCGTCACAAGGCCGAGGACGATTATCTGCTGACCACCAAGCTGTTCTGCGGCTACTGCGGCGCGTATCTCTGCGGCGAGAGCGGCACAAGCCGCACGGGAAAGGTGCATCACTATTACAAGTGTGTGTCGGTCAAAAAGAAGCGCACCGAGTGCCACAAGAAGCCCGTCAGGAAGGAATGGATCGAGGATTTGGTGGTCGGTGAAACCATGAAAATGGTCATGGACGACAAAGCAATCGAGGCCATCGTATCCATGCTGATGGACTTGCAGGACAGGGACAATGTGAACGTGCCGCTGTATGAGCAACAGCTCCGTGAGGCGGAAAACGCCATCAGCAATTTGCTCAACGCCATTCAGCAGGGCATCCTGACACGCTCCACAAAGGAGCGGCTGGAGGAGCTGGAAAACCGCCGCGACGAGCTTGAGAACAGGCTTGCCTGCGAAAAGCTGGCAAAGCCCAAGGTCAGCGCAGAGTTTATGACCTTCTGGCTTCACCGCTTCCGCAAGCTGGACGTGCGGCAACAGAGCCACCGCAAGATGCTCATCGATACCTTCATCAACGCGATTTTCCTGTATGATGATAAAATGGTGATCACCTTCAACTACAAGGAGGGCACGAAAACCATCACCTTCGCGGAATTGCAGGAAGCTATCAGCAACAAAAACGGTTCGGATTTGGATTGCCTTGCTGCACCATATCGAGTGTTTATAACAGATCTAAGTTATGGACACTCGATTTTTTATGGATCTACAAGAGTTAAACAAAAGTCCGGAGCATTGCTTGCGACTTCCTGTATTGAAAGTTGTTACATACTTGGATATAATGAGAATATATGTTTGAGCCAGGCAGAAATGAGCATTTAAGGATGTGGTTGTCTGGCATAAAACACTAAGTTGGGTCAATCGGAAACAATTAATGTGAGTATTAGCGACGATTTGCCATATATGCCGTCAAGGCAAATTCCACTTATGAGGAGACACAAATGTGCTTTTTTAATAACAAATCGAAAAGGAGGGCTCAGAAAATGAGATTGACCTGGTTAAATAATAAATTCATATGTAAGGATTTATATGCTCCATTTAAAATAGATAAAGATTCGGATTATAAGGAAGACTTGAAAAATAAATATGATATAGTACAGAATCAAGCAAGAGCATCTGGCGCGGATGATGAAAGCATGGGAATTATTATCGGTTTTAGTGATAGAATACTAAAATCGTTAGAGTTGTATTACAAAGCTGACATTGCAGAAAGCAACAATATTATTCTTGAATTAGTAAAAGATATAGGGAACAATCCATTTGCTGTAAATTCAGTTGTTAACAGCGATGCCTTTCCCGGAGATAGAACCAATGAGTTACAATTCTTCAGAAGCAGATTAGGACCTCCCAATAAGGCATTTAAAGCAAAAGATATGATTCATTTGCCTAATTCCATGAGGTCTAAATCAGGGAACTATAGATTTAGCATCCCTGGAAATCCCAGTATGTATTTGGCCAATTCTTCATATGGATGCTGGATTGAAACAGGATGTCCAGCTGAAATAGATTTTAATGTTTCGCCAGTGTTATTAGAGGGAAACCAGAGGATTTTCAACTTGGCTATCTCTTTAAGAGATTTTAGATGCTTGAATGAATTTGAAGAGGAAAGAGTACATTGTTGGCTGAAACTATATCTTCTTACGATAGCAACTTCTTATGTGGTTAAAGAGGAAAACAGGACATTTAAATCAGAGTATATTATCTCACAATCGTTAATGATGGCCTGCAAAAAAATGGGATACGACGGAATTGCTTATTATTCGCGCAGAGTAGACGATGAAGTGTTTGCTTTATGCGCTATCAACTTAGCTTTGTTCGTCGATTATAGCGGTGAATACTCAGATATGATCAAGCACATGAAAGTTGATGATGCTTTCAATTATTCCTTGTACAAGCAACTAAATCTTAGCTTGAAATACAGGCGGTACGATTTAAGATCAACTTATACCGGATATATTACCAATATCGGAAGTTATGATCGTCAATATCCATACAATGAAACTGATTTTTATAATTTCGATGAGTTCTTATTTGTAACATGGAGAGATAAGCCGAAAGGTAAAGGTAAAGACGAAATTCCGTGGGGTGTTGAGATTTAATTGTTTTCGACAGAAGACATGCAATGCTTACAAAGCATAGCATGTCACAGGCTTACGAAGTCGTTTGCGATTGGTCATATATGCGACGAAATGTCTGTTGGTTTAGAATCTTTTCCATCATAATAGAATCAATCTCCTGTTCCAGTTTCAGCACCTTCTCCTGTAACGACAAAATGTGGGCGTCGAGGATAGGTTTCCTCAACGCCCACATTTTTTGCAGCTGTGCCAGCTTCTCTACTTCCTCGGCACACTGCTCCCGCACAGTTTCGGCACACGCCTGCACCTCGGCATCCAGTACCTCCTCACGGATACGGTGGGAGGAGCAATAGGCTTTTCCATTCCGATGATACCCACGGCACACATATTCCACACGACTCTTGCCGTTCCAGCAGCGGATCATAGGAATGAATGTATTCCCGCATTCCCGGCAGGTCAGCAGTCCCGCATAACGGTGCTTGGCCTGATTGCCGTTTGCGGGGCGGGCCTGCTGCTTGAGCAAGCGCTGTACCTGCTCCCATTCCTGTTTTCTGATGATCACAGGAAAGAACCCCTCATGACGATACCAGTCGGTTTTGTCTATATGCTTGGCCTTTCCGTTATTATACTCCCTGCGATGGTTGTTCAGCACGCCGGTGTACGCTTCTTCCACCAGAATGTTCTTCACGCTGGTATATGTCCACAGGAACTGCCCATCACGGGTTTTGTGTGTATGCCGAACCTCTCTGCCGCACCGTTCGGCCCGGAGCTGCGCCGGAGTTTTTCGTCCCCGTTCATTCAAGCGCCGGGCGATTTCCTTCAGCTCTTGCAGTTGTTCCTTCGCCATGTGCAGCTTTTTGCCGGTATCGAAATTGACGGAGTTAATGACGCAGTGGGAGTGGATGTGTTCCCGGTCTACATGGGTGCAGACCAGCACCTCGCAGCCGTCGAAGTATTCCGCCAGCCGCCGCGTGGCTTCATGGGCCTGCCGGGGATCGACTGCCGCGCCTTTCGGAAAGCTCTGTACCATGTGATAGAACATCACGCCGCCGTCCTTGTGGTAGAGCAGTTTTGTATTGATGAAATCGTCGTAGACGCTCTGCGGCTGGCAGTTGATGCCGCTGATGAGCGGCCCGCCCTCCCATGCGGTTTTCTTTTCCTGCATGACGTAGAGCATCACGCCGCGCATGGCGGCGCGGGACTGCGTGCCCCGCTTGTAGTTCACAAAATGTACGATGGCCATACGGCTCACCGCCCTTCCATGACTGACCGCAGCGCGGCGCTGACCTCGGACAGCTCACCGGCAGCTTTTTCCAGACCGATGACCTGCACCTTGCCCATGTTGGCGAGGACGGTGAGCCGGTTGATGTTGCTGCCGATGCCCTTGAGCTGGCGGAGCAGCTCCTTCTGCTCGTCGATGACAACGATCCGCTTGCCGAGACAGCAGGCGGTGACGTATTCGCTCATGGACATGTGGGCCTTCGCCGCCAGTGCCTTGATCTTCTCACGGTCAGCGAACGCCATGCGCGTGCTGAATTTGATATCTTTTTTCATGTTTTTCTCCAATCGTAGCTAAAAGTGGGTGTGGGCTTCTGCCCGCAGCTTGGGGGTGTGGGGTCATGCCCCGCCCAGTGCATTTGGCAGGGCAGCGGCTTCGCCGCAGACCAGACAAATGCGATGCTGGCCGTCGTCCGAGCAGACGACGAATCCCTCGTCCCGCGCCGTGTGCGGTAAACAGCTCTCGGCGGGTACACACGCCACCCTGTCTCCAAACCGCGCACACAGCGGCTCACACGCCGAAACACGGCGGGTTCTCAGGGCCGATGGTGACGATGTTTTCGGCAGCGGGATCATCGACACCATCGGCCCTTTTCAGGCAGATCAGACGGTCGCCGTTGCTCTTGCGGAAGGACACCGTAATGCCGTTTCTCCTTAGAGCGTCAACGCTTTTACGGATTCGGTGGGAGAAGCTGTTGGGGGTCAGTCCCTCCGCACCGGCAGGGTCGATCTTTTCCAACAGCACCTTGGCAGGGGCGCTGATCTCCGGCTGCTGGCGCAGCAGTTCAGAGAGAAGAAAAAGAATCCGTTCGGTGGGCTGCTCCGTCTGTTCGCAGTCATCTGACAGCAGTTTCCAGACATGATCCTCGCCGTCGAACTCCAATGTCAACTCGCGGTAGGGAATGTCCCGCCCAGTGCAGTAGAGCGTGGCGGTGTTTTCTCTGCGCTTGCTCTTGCGGAGGACGAAGTTGCTGTCGGTGGCGCCGCTGAGTCCGGTGGTGCCGGAGATCATGTTCATGGGATCATCGTCATTCATCTTCCGCAGATGATGCACCAGCAGAATGGCGATGCGGTGCTTGTCCGCCAGCGCTTTCAGAACGCCGATGTCCCGGTAGTCGCTGGCGTAGGGATTCGCGTCATTGCCCGCGGTGCGGATGCGCTGGAGCGTGTCGATGACGATGAGCCTGGTCTGCGGATGCTCTTTCAGGAATTGCTCAATCTGTTCCACCAGCCCGTTGTGGAGCTGCTGGGACATGACGGCGAAGTGCAGCGTGGGCGGCGCGTCCTCCGTGAGATCAAAGAGGCGGCTCTGGATACGCTGGAAGCTGTCCTCCAGACAGAGGTACAGCACCTCGCATGGCCGTGTGGCGAACGTCCAGAGCGGTTTGCCCTGTGCGGCGCAGAGACACAGCCACAGCGCCAGCCACGATTTGCCGATCTTCGGCGCGCCTGCCAGCAGGTGCAGTCCCCGGGGCAGCAGATCGTCGACCACGAAGGAGACCGGTTCGTAGGCGGTGCTTTGCAGCGTGTCCGCGTCAATGGTTTGCAGTCGTTTGATTTGAGACATAAAAAACCTCCGGATAAAAGGATAAGGGCAGAGATCTCGCTGCAGTCGAGGCTCTAACCCTTTCACTTGATTATTCTGTATTTTTTGATAGAATGAGAATATCGCGGGACAGATGCAAAACGGATATGGGACAGGAGGGCGATGCTATGCCGCTGGGAATACAGCAGAACAACGATTTCACGCAGTTCACAATGGATGTCTGGAATGACAAGATCTTTTATCAGGAGAAGGAGTTCCCGGCGGGATTCATGGCGATGTCCATTCTGAACATTCCCGAAGAAGAACTTCCGGAGCTGATACAGGCCGGCGGCGCACCGACCTTCCTGTTTCCTGTGGTGGTACAGGGCAGCGATGAGGAGGCTGCGGCGGTATTCCCGCAGCTGCGGGAACGGATCTTATACCTAACTGAGTTTCTTTGGAAGTATCCACCCTTTTGCTATAATGACTATGAGAAGGAAATGCGCCGGATCAATATCCTGTTTGACGAGAGTGCACTCCCCAAAATACGGACGCCCGATTCGGAGTTCCAGACAGAGTTCCTGAGATTCTGCGTCGGGATCATACGCATCCCTATCGCCATGTATCACTTCTATGCAGCGGGGCGGTTCTTTGAGCTGGATTATCTGCGCCGTCTGAAAAAACGGAACGAAACGCATTTTGCCGTGGCCGCGCATGACTGCTTCAACAGCGAGCAGTTTTGGAATGAGATGCGGGGGGTTCACTTAGATAAAGATACCACACCAATCCCACGCTGACTTTTGCTCAACCAATACAGCCGGAGGGCTGGATAACAAGAAAAGGCGGTATGCGCCCCGTGGAGGGGTAGCATATCGCCTTTTCTTGTGGGGGTTTCCAAAGGGGGCAACGCCCCCATTTGGCACACGACTTTGCGAAGCAAAGTGTAGTGTGTTATACGCTCTGTCGGCGTTGTCGTGAAAATGCCGTTGCCGCCGGGGAGGGCAAGGGCATTTGAAGCGGCAAGATTTGAAGCGGCAAGAAAACAGGGCTGTGCTTGCGTGGCGTGGAGCCGCAAGCGCAGGTCTGGTTTCATCAGCAGACAGGGCGTATATGAAAGCCCCCGTCCCTCGTCCTACGCTCCGACTTGTGGACAAAGTGTCCCGAAGTTGTGGCCACACTCCCGGAAAAGTAGCAGGACAGCGGGCAACCGTCAAGGCTGAAATGAACGGGGTTACACCCGGCCTTGACCGCCGCCCGCCGCCCCGCTGGATGGGTGGACAAGGCGGCCAATCCCTCAAAGTGCTTGGCCGCGCTCTTTCTGATTTTGAGGTATTCAGTTTTTCAAAATTGAATAATCAAAATAAATTTTTTCGATTGAAAAAATTTTATTTGTTATCATCTTCAATGCCATATTTTTTCTTTTGCCGAATCACATAATTACTGATTTTTTCATCATATAGTGGATACTGGTAATCCAACTGGCATGCCACTTCTGACGAAACCTCCCGGAACAATGCCATACATTGTTCAAAGGATTCCCACATATGGGGATAGGAATCCATATTATAAGTGGACATAAGTCGTTCCCACAATTCCTCTGGGACATATTGCTTCATAAATTTATAGTTTTTTCCCAAACTGAAATGAAATCCCTGTTTGATACCAATCAGCCAGGAAATCATGCGAAGCAATTCTTTTCGTACTATATCATTCATATGGTCAATAGCAAAAAGAATTTCTTTGCGGCATAAGCCCTTTACTACATATGTTGTAGTATTCCAAAATTCATTACAGCAATCGTCAAACATTCTTTGAGTAGGCTTCTGCAAGTGGTAGTCTATATCCGTTGGTATTGGCGGCTTTACGATACGGTTGTCTTTATCCAACAGTAACTTTACCAGTTTATCCCATGTAAAATACTCGTCTATCAGTTCCAGCGGCAGCAAAGTTAAATCTATCTTAACATCATCAGTAAACAGCATTAAATATGAAAATCCCTTTTCTACAGCTGGAAATAATTCCATATCTTCCGGCTTTTGCAGAATCAACCTTTCACCAAATATATCTAGCCATTTATCATCACTTGTGAAGCTGTCCATATCCGTAACAAAAAAAGTAATATCAAAATCCTGAAAATCATCAGGCGGAATATTTGTATTTGTTCTAGATCCTTCCAAAGTAACCATGCGAATGCGTTTGTCTGTTTTTGCAAAATTCAAAACAATATCATAAACTTCCTTTTCTGATCTCATTTTTATCTCCTCCAATTATTGAAATAGGTGTGAAGCCATTTTAGGGCTTTCCCGCCTTGATTACCCTTTAGCAAAGACGGGCGGGACTGTCAACGGCGGCGCATGAAATGCGCCGTTCATCTTGACCGTTGACTGGCTCGGCTGGCTTTGCTATTTTCTCGATGAAAAACAATTTATTCGTATTTATTTCCATCATTGTCATAGTAAGCCACATGAATGGAATACTCTTTTTCTGGGTTTTTAATTGAGATAATATCCATATCATCTGTGTTGTATCTCAATGTATCTTGCACTTGTCCATTTATTGTATAAGTGATTTCAGCATACTCTGTTTTAGCACCATTAAACCAAATTAAATCATACCATTCTCCGTTTATTGCAACGCCACCGACAATAATCTCATCACTATTTCGGTTTGTTGATGTACTAAATTTGTAGTCTCCATTTCCTGTTGGTTCAAAGATAGCAAGTGTAGATTTATTATCTGTACTGTATGCTCCACTCACGATATAACCGCCAAGTTCCAGTTCTTTTGCGATAGTCCATTCATTCCCTTTTGAAATTGCGGTGTTCAATATGCTTTCTCTGCTGGTAATGGTATCTCTTTTGGGAGTTAAACTAAAGAAATATAAAAAAGCGGCAGCAACGCAAATAACAGTCGCTGAAATTATCAGTAACCACTTTTTCATAACCAATACCTCCATATAATCTGATTTATTATTCTCTTACTTGCGTCCCCGCTGCGGCTTTGGATTTTTCAGCAAATCCGATTTCTGTGCAATCTTTTTCAACCACTTCTTTTCTTCCTCTGACAGTTTCCCATAGTTCAGCTTGAGCCGCTTACAGATAAATGCCATAGCCGCCTGCTCCGGGTCGCTGTCCTCTCTGGTGGTTTCCTCTGCGGTCTGCAAAAAATCTTCCAGAGGATTGTCCTCCGGGACGCTGAAAAAATCGTCCTTGTGGGCTTCCCGCAGGTCGAAGGCTATCTTGTTTATGTCCTGCTGTATCACATAGCGGCAAAAGCTGTCATCGTCAATATGGGCGGCGATAAGCTGTCGCAGCTGTGGGTCAGTCAAGCCGGGATTGTGTTGTTTCATAATCGTTGCACTCACAGCGTCCACAATGGCGTTTGCGCTCTGCACCTGCTTTCCCGCTACGCCGTTCACATAGATTTCAAGGTCGGCCATGAGCCGGGGAAAATCCGGGTGGGTCGCCAGTTCACACAAGAGGGAATTGTCCACCCGCCCGCTTTTCAATAGTTCAATCATATCGTCGCTCAAACGCAGGTCTGCAAGATCGGCGTTTGGGTGATTTTTTGTTTGGGAACGGCCCAGCAGATAATCAACAGTCACTTCGTAAAACTTTGCTAACTCAATAAGGGCGTAATGGCTGATGTCCTTGAGATTATCCCCCTCATAACTCCCTAAAGCGGACTTGGAGAGGTGGGTTTTCTCCGCAAGCTGTTCCAGCGTCAGACCGCGTTCCACACGCAGGTCTTTCAATCGTTCTTGTATGGATAGTTCCATGCGCTCCCCCCCTTGTCTGCAAATATCATTTTTATTATACCACAATTCCAAGAGCGTGGAAATAGCCTGTTTTTTAAGCTGATTTCCTACCTTTCGGATATACGGAACGGGCGGTCATTTAGGTGTAGACTTAGGGTAGTTCATCGATGAACGGCACCTTGAAAACAGAATGACCGTCCGAAAAGGAATAC
>OCJY01000284.1_pt1 | contig 10104 bp, 9 predicted proteins | sample 1502791 | NCBI WGS metagenome assembly OCJY01 (sample SAMN01915221, study PRJEB22387) | human gut metagenome | isolation source: stool | host: Homo sapiens | place: USA | reverse complement strand
GCATCGTATTTTTTTTCTTGACAGGCTGACTAATTCCGGATTCATGCGAGTCCGGAAATATACATCATAACTGTCTTTGCATCGGATGAACTGCCCCTTCCGGTTCCTGTATCCTGCATTATTCTTTTTGACCGTTGCTATGCCGCCCAAAGAACGGATTACAAACGCCACATCTTCCGCCAGCTGATAACTTGTCGTGCTATATGACATATGCCCTCTCGTATCGACATATCCATCGGTATCCATCAGCCCTTGAACAAGCCTCTTACGCTCTTCAACTGTGGCATATCTATACTGTTGGGGGATAAACTTGTTCGCGGAACCGCACCCTTCCAGACCGAGATCCTTTAACGTTCCCACTAAATTGCGGTCGTAAATCACATAGCCCTTGGCTCTGTTCCCGATTTTTTCATGGGAATGTCCCATATCATATCCTGTGGACACGAATCTTCGGACAATCTCATCGTCCATTGTCGTAAACTGCACGGCATTGGCTGCTGTCACGGATTTCGTGATGCACCCGTCTCCGAGAATAGCTCCAAGGATATAGGGATCTATGAACTTATGCTGCCTGTACCGTTCTCCGGTCGTGAATTGTACAGGAGAACACAATGGAACAATCAGATTGCATCCTTTATACATTCCGCATTTTTTGCGTTGTATCCAGTCATAGATCATTCGGGCGCTCCATATCCTCTCATTATCCCGATTCCCGTCTGTGTTTTTGCGTTTCGTCCTCTTACGGCTTTGATGCAGTTTCCACAAGTGTCCGGCGGAACAGTCGAAATGTGTCCCGTCAATAAAATGAATACGGTAGTAGTCATGTTCCTCGATGGGGTGCAGCCAGATAATACGTTGCTGACCTCCGGTTATGGCAGAGGAAATAATGTCCCCGACTTTCAAATCCCGGACCTTGCGAAATCCGAAAGGTGTGCATACCGTTGAATCCAAAGGAGCCGCTTTCCCGCCGCCTGCCGCTCCGCCTCCCAATATCAGTTGCGGCAGGTTCTGCGCCTTGCAATGCCTGCACTGCGGTCTGTACTGCGGATTGTGCTGCTGGTCGTAACCGACAAGAACCTGCTCGATCTCTCCGCCGCAATGAGGGCAGTAGTTCGGTTGCAGGAGTTTCCACAACTCGTATTGCCTCGGAGACGGTGAGAAATCGATGCGGAGGTTCTTGGGGGCTTTGAGTCTGTTGACAGCCATCCTTTATACGATATGGATGGTTACGTCTTCCTCTTTCTCGAGCAGGGCATACAATCGCTTGAACGTAGCACGCGAGTTCAATACCTTGCCCTTGACCGTATTCTCGCCGACAAGGATGCAGCCGGCGGAATCCTCTTCCGTGTTGCCTGAATGGATCAGGATGCCGAGGAAGTGCGGTATGTCATGCAGACAGGGCATCTTCCGTTTGTATTTGGGGCTGTATTCGAGTGTAATCTTATACGAGCCGGCAGGGATGGCTGTCTTGGCGTAGACCTTTTCCCCGCAGGTGCAGGAACGGCCGCGAGAGGTGTCCGGACATGTTGCAGGAAGTTTCCTTACGGTATCCTCGATCGTGTTACAGAAAAATTCGCCGCCGATGGACAGGTCTCCTATGGTATAGGCCGCGCCTTTGAACTTGCGTCTGAGTGTTAGCTCCATATTCCGATACTGTTTGTATCAAAAGAGTAGAAGCTATAATCCGGGAATGTTTATATTGAATTATCAGGAACATTCTTTAATCGATAGAAAAAACATATCTTTGCAGCAGAACTTAACTATCAATTGTAAAATCCATACGGAAAACTATGACAAAGGCAGAAATGGTACGTGAAATCGCAGACAAGACCGGTGTCGAGAAGCAGGTCGTCATGCAGATTGTCGAGGGAGTGATGGAGAGCATCCGTAACTCCATGATCAACGGAGAAGAGGTGTTTTTACGCGGCTTCGGCTCTTTCATCATCAAGCGGAGAGCCCCCAAAACGGCCCGTAATATCTCGAAGAACACGACAATCGTCATTCCGGCGCATAACATTCCGGCATTCAAGCCCTCCAAGAACTTCCGTCTCAAGGTCAAGTAAATCCCCGTGCGCGATGAGTATCGTGAAAGAGCGTATCGCACTCCGCAGGGGACGCCGCGAGGGAGAGAAAACACCGCACCGGATAAGGTTGGACGCTATGGCGTCCGGCGATTTTCTGATTGTCGAGGTGGTTGTGAACAAGAAATCCGGTCTTGTTTACTATTATCTGTTCTCTCCCGAACAGCTCTCCGGACGGCGTGCCGTCACTTTCCGCAAAAGCGGTGATGAAATTTACTGGCTGTCCGGTCTGAAACCGAAAACCCTGTCTCCGGAACAGGCGGAAGCATTGCTCGAACAGTCGGGTGCCCCAAAGGAGAAGGTCGGAAAGCCTTCGGCTCCGGAGCACGGGCAAGGCGACCGGAATGTGCTGGTATTCGGGGTCCACGACGCGTTGGTTGCCGTGTACCGTACGCTGGGAGATGTGGCGGCAGTGATGAATCTGCGGATCGGGGCTATCGACAAGTTATGCCGGACCAAACGCCCCTCGACAGAAACGGGGTATTCGTTCCGTTACAGGAAGAGAAAACTCGATCTCGATCTTACGGACTTCACGCTGACGTTATCCCGCTATGACGAATTGTGCCGGAGGAAACCGAGGACGAAAGATTAGAATGGGGTGTCGAAAACAAGGCATGGGGAGTTCTCATGCCTTAGAATTTCCATTGCGGGTGTTTCTTTAATTACGGACCCTGAACAGGGATTTCAGTTCGTGTCTTTCCGTCTCGAAAAGGAAACGGCCGTTCGACAGTATACACTCATGGATGGCATCGTCTTCGGGATCGGCATCCAGCATGGACTGCGCACGGCTTTCATCGATTATCTGCATTTCAATACCCTGAACGGTTACGGCAACGGCATCCGAGGGAATCTTCATCAATTCCTCCAATAATGTTCCTTTCATCACACATATATTACTCAATGCCCCGTTGAGCATTTTATATGCCAAAAGAATAGCGTGGGACATCGCTCGTCGCTGTAACAGGTACCGCCAAGCACCTTGATGCACGAATGAGTAACGCCCACGCTGTACGCGGACGTCTAACTCCTTTCTCGTGCATCTGTATCTCAATTGGCGGTTTCGTTACAGCACAAAAAAGCTAAACGCTATCTCAATATTTTTATTTACGCGACCCTTTGTCGCGTAAGGACAACAGGAAGCTCCCTATTTCTTGGACGCTTCCAGTGAGAGTTTGCGGAATTCCTTCATCATCCTCTCTATTGCCAGCGATGCCTTGCGGGCACGCGTGCCGGCTGATTTGTTACCATGTTCCACTTGTAACGTCGCGTCCTTGACGAACGCCTCGTAAGCCTCCTGAATTTTTACTGTCAAATCTTTCATTTTAGATACTGTTTTAGGGTTATGTTTGCAAATATAACATAAAATCAGAATATTTGCTCCATCTGTTTCCTGATTTCGTCACGTTTCGTGTTTTTATAGTAGTGCTTGTAAATCGTCAGAGGGCTGTTGCCCGCCATTTCCGCCACGACATAAGGGTTATTGCCGGCATCGACCATCTTCGAGATGAAGGAGCCCCGGGCGGAATACCAGGTGATATGTTCTCTGATCCGAAGCATCTTGCACACTTTGGCCAAAGTTTGTGCCACATCTTTGGAAATATCATGCACGCGAGTCGTTTTCTTAGCTGTGGTCGTATGCTTGCGGGTAAATACGGGGAAGACATAATTGGCGTATGCTTTACCCTTGTATTTTTCCATGATCTTCTTTCCCTGTTTCAGCAATACGGGCTTTGCGGTTTTCGGAAACTTGATGCGCTCGTAGATGATCTTGTCTTCATGTACCATATCCCATGTCAGGTTGCAGACATCGACATTGGCCATGCCGCCTGTATAATAGCTGAACAGGAACAGATCCAAGTGCAGCTGCTCTCTCTTTGAAAATAACGTTCTGTCTATATTGGCGATTTTCTCCATAGACTTCTCCGATGCAGCTCTCGATGTGGTTTCCGCCCATTTGATGTCATCTCCCAGGCAGTTGAAGGCTTCCATGTTAACGCCGTACATGCCTTCCTTATATGCATAATTGCAGATGGCACGCAGCCGCCGTAATTTACCCGGCAACCCGCCCTTGTTGCCGTTTCTAATGCCGGATTCTTTAATCCAGAAGGCAAAATCGAGAAGAAACTGCTCCGTGATGTCCGAAAAATAGTAAGAAGAAAAAGCCCTGCCGTATTTTTCTTTGGTAAAATCTTGAAGGACTTTACGTATAGCGACATAATGCCTGGCATTTGACGTGCTGTCGACTATCTGGTTGTTCTTTATGCGCTTCTTTGTCCGGAAACGCATCTCCAAAGAGTCTATCATCTGCTGGACGGATTTGACCTTGACCTCGGGTTGAGCGGCTTTTACTTCATCAAAACAATGAGAAAGTTCAACAGGTGCCCATACTCTGCCTTCGACTTCCCATTTATCAGCAACACCGAGATACTTTGTTTTCAGGTCAAACAACAGCTTATTTTTTGTCGTTGCGTCTGCACTGCCGGGTTTGAAACTCTGGGAATTGGCGTCCCAGTCCTTCAACAAACCGGTAACATTCAATACTTTGGGAACTCTTGCGTAGCCGGTCTTGAAGAAAATCATCTCCAACTTGACCATTTTCTGGTCTTTGGGATTCTTTTTACCTCGAATGTTGATCGTATACATAATAATAGCGAGTTAATTGATATTAGTAATGTTTGATACGCTCTAATTGATACTTTTCGGCATACATCAGAGCCTACATACAAAGCATAGGCGGTAAGGTTTTTCAAGGTTTATAAAACCTTAAACTCCATTATTCCGTACCTATAGCGTTTTACTAAAACCAACTAACTCGCTATCTATCAATAACATTCAAATACTACTCAACAAATCTTAATCTGTTGTTCTCAATAAACCCCATATCCTAAAGGAGTTGAATGGTTTTTTACCGGGGCTTATCTTGGTGGCGATATCAATGGGTTTAAAGGATTCCTTCCGGAAGTATTCACGAAAAATAATGCTTTGACGGCAAGGTCCTCACACAAACCAGATAGAGAGCAGTTCAATACATTTGTTACAGATGCCCTCCTCAACAAGAGGGCTATCGGTCTAAATGTGTTTGATGTTGCCGGCCCCAAGACTGGAAATCATGCTATGACAGCCTGGGGAGTCGAATATGATGAAGCAGGAGATATTGCCTATATATACTATTGCGATAACAACTTTGCGGAACAAGATCCTAATGGTGCAGTGATTATCAGACAGCAGATAGTATATGCTGTCGATGATTACGGGAATGAATGTACTTATCTACAGCAGTTAAAACCGGAGGATCCGGATACTAGAGTGGGAAAATTCCTGATTACCTCTGTATTTTCTGCTGATCTGGGTAGAGATATATGGAAAAGTAAATATCCGAATGTAGTTGTAGAAAAATAACACTTAGTTTTCCCTTAAAAATGTCTTCATCTACTGGTATTCAGTTGTTTAATCTATAAGAGTCTTTGATAAATCTGCAAGATACTGTGTGAGAACAATATCCCTCAAAAGCGGGCTTTTTTAGGGGCAACTATATAATATGCACTCGGATTGTCTCAGACCGTGTCAGACGGTGATGTTTGTTTGCGCAAATTTTATTGATTGTAATATAATATATTGATCATCTGTATAGATAAATTTCTTCAACGAGGAAGAATATTAATGCGTTTTTAAGCGCGGGAACGACTACCAACTCCCCGTCAATCCAATTGATTGACGGGGAGTTGGTTTGTTTGGGCAACGGTGTCTGGTGTCTCAAGAAATGAATATTACCGATCAATTTATCGTTTTTCGGAGACTCCGTTGTCTAACAGAGTAGAAATCTGAAATCATGATGGAACAGAAGAAACAGGTATTCTCCCGATTGGTAGAAAAGCACAAGACTGTTGTCTATACCGTCTGCTATATGCTTTCCGGAAGCAGAGAGGAGGCGGAAGACCTCTTTCAGGATGTGCTAGTCTGGCTCTGGAAAGGATATGACACATTCCGCGGAGAGTCAGATTCAGGGCCTGGATCTACCGCATAAGTCTCAACACCTGCATCAACGGACAGAAGAGAAAGAAAAAGGAAAGTACTCAAGGCCTGCGACGACATCATCGACCAGCTGAAAGAGAAGCCATGACGGAGCCATCCGTCGGGCGGAGACGAATCGGGCAGGAGGGAAACGAAGCAGTTTCTCTTCTGCTTTTCCAGCATACCGAAGGTCAGCCCGTGCCTGGGGCAAAGGCCGCAAGAAGGGGCGGAAACGGAGGTCGAACCGAAGGGTGCCATGCTTTTTTTACCCGGAAATATGGCGGTTACGGGATTTTTACGCATCTTTAACGGCCGAAAAAAGTGCAATACAGACCCATCAAACCGCAGAAGGATGCAATCGATACTGATCGTGGAGGATGAAAAGCGGGTGGCCGACCTGCTGAAAACGGGGCTCGAGGAGAACGGCTACCGGGTGACGGTGGCCTACGACGGGGCCATGGGCCTGCGCCTCTTCCGGGCGCAGCCGTTCCAGCTGGTCGTCTCGGATGTCGTGCTGCCCCGCATGGACGGGTTCGAACTCTGCCGGGAGATCCGCAGGATCCATGCCGGCGTGCCGATTCTGATGCTCACGGCGCTGGGCACGACCGACGACAAACTGGACGGCTTCGACGCCGGGGCCGACGACTACATGGTCAAACCGTTCGACTTCCGCGAGCTGACTGCGCGGATCCGGGCCCTGCTCAAGCGACAGAGGGACGCCGAGCCTGCACCGCAGGAGTCGCTCCGCTGTGCCGACCTGCGCATCGACACGGTCCGCAAGGAGGTATGGCGCGGCGATACGCCCATACGGCTCTCGCCCAAGGAGTACCGGCTGCTGGTCTATCTGGCCGAACACGCCGGGAGGGTCGTCGGCCGCACGGAGATCGCCGAACAGGTGTGGGAGACGCACTTCGACACCGGGACGAACTTCATCGACGTCTACATCAACTACCTGCGCAAGAAGGTGGACCGCGATTTCGAGCCCCGCCTGATCCACACCCGCCCCGGCATGGGTTTCATCCTGACCGACAAGCCATGAAGATCCGCACCGCCCTCACGCTGAAGAACACCCTGGCCACGGCCGCCGTCTTCCTCGCCTGTCTGGCGGCCGTCTATCTGGTCAGCGAACACACGCGCAGCCGGACCTTCTACCATACCCTCCAAAGCGAGGCGGTCACCAAGGCACATCTCTTCCTGCAGGGCCGGGTCGATGCCCGGACCATGCAGGAGATCTACCTCAACAACCGCAACTTCATCGACGAGGTCGAGGTGGCGGTCTACTCGGCCGATGCCCGCATGCTCTACCACGACGCCATCCGCAGCGACATCGTCAAGGAGGATTCGGCGATGATCGCCCGGATCCGCGACCTACACCGGATCGAGTTCCGCGTCGGGAAGTACCAGGCCATCGGGATGCTCTACCGCTTCGGAGAGGAGGACTACATCGTAACGGCGGCAGCCTACGACCGCTACGGGCACGCCAATCTGGCCCAACTGCGGATGACGCTCGCCACCCTGCTCCTGATCGGCGTACTGCTGCTCTTCGCAACCGGCTATCTGCTGGCCCGAGCCGCCCTGCAGCCGATGCGCGGCATCGTGCAGCAGGCCGGGGCGATCACCGCCTCGCGGATCGACCGGCGCCTTCCCGTGAAGAACGCCCGGGACGAACTGGGCGAGCTGGCACTGGCGTTCAACGACCTGCTCGCACGGCTCGAAACCTCGTTCCATGCCCAGAAACAGTTTGTCAGCAACGTCTCGCACGAACTGCGGACCCCGCTGGCGGCGCTCATCGCCGAACTGGACCTCGCCCTGCAGAAGGAGCGGAGCGGCGAGCACTACCGCCGGGCAATGGGACGCGCGCTGCAGGACGCCCGCCGCATGACCCGCCTGATCGACGGACTGCTCAACCTGGCCAAGGCCGACTACCGGCAGGAGCAGATCAAGATGGAGGAGATCCGCCTCGACGAACTGCTGCTCGACGTGCGGTCGCTCATCCTCAGGGCCCACCCCGACTACCGCATCGAACTGCTTTTCGAACAGGAGGAGGCCGACGACGAACGCATGATCACCGTCGAGGGCAATCTCCACCTGCTCACCATCGCCTTTACCAACCTGATCGAGAACAACTGCAAATACTCCGGCGACCGCCTCTCATGCGTCCACATCTCCTACTGGGACCAATGGGCGATCCTCCGCTTCTCGGATGCCGGGGTCGGCATGACCGAGGAGGAGCTGCGCAACCTCTTCACGCTCTTCTACCGGGGCGGACAGGAGTCGATGGCCGAGGGGCACGGCATCGGGATGGCGCTGGCCCGGAAGATCGTCCAGCTCCACCGGGGGCGGATCGCCGTCCATTCCGAGGCGGGCCAGGGCACGACCTTCGTTGTCGAGTTGCCGCACGTGTAAACGGGCGGGAGGGCGACACGGGCTCCGTCCCGGACGTAAACAGCAGGCAGACAGCCGAGTACGGCGTTCTAAGGATTTTCTAATACCGTTCTAATCGCTTTCTAACGGCCTTTCCGGGCCGTTTTTTTCATTTTTGCGGCGACAAAATCGGACAACAACCTTTCAAAACAGACGGTTATGTGGAAAAAAAGAAGCCGGACACAGTTCGCATTTGATGCCGAGAAGGTATTCCTGGCAGCAACACAGCCGCTTGCCGCGGTGTACGGGTATTTCCGGACGACCCCCTCGGGGCTTTCGTCCGACGAGGTGGAGCGCCGTCAGGCGCAGTACGGCAGAAACGAGGTCGAGCACGAACGGCGGAAGAACCCCGTGACGATGTTCATCCGGGCGTTCATCAATCCGTTCATCGGGATTCTGACCCTGCTGATCGTCGTCTCGTACGTCCTCGACGTCTGGATGGCCGCCCCCGAGGAGAAGGAGTGGACGACGATCCTGATCATTGCGACGATGATACTGCTGAGCGTCATCATCCGCTTCTGCCAGGACTGGCGGGCCAGCCGGTCGAGCGAGGCGCTCAGGAAGATGGTGAAGAACACCTGCTCGGTGAAGCGTGCAGGGCGCGAGGTCGAGGAGCTCCCGATCGAGGAGCTCGTGCCGGGCGACATTGTCACGCTCGCCGCCGGGGACATGATCCCGGCCGACGTGCGGGTCATCGAGACCAAGGACCTCTTCGTCAGCCAGTCGTCGCTGACCGGCGAGTCGGAGCCGATCGAGAAGCGGCCCGACGCCCGGGGCCGGAAGTATGTCCGGGGAAGCGTGGTCGAGCTGGACAACATCTGCTACATGGGGTCGAACGTCATTAGCGGGTCGGCCACGGCCGTCGTCTTCGGGACGGGCGGCAACACCTACCTGGGTACGATCGCCCGGGCCATCGTCGGCCACCGTGCGGCCACGGCGTTCGACCGGGGCATCGCCCGGGTGAGCCTGCTGCTCATCCGCTTCATGCTCATCATGGTGCCGTTCGTCTTCCTGGTCAATGGCATCACCAAGGGCGACTGGCTGGAGGCCTTCATCTTCGCCGTGTCGGTGGCCGTCGGACTCACGCCCGAGATGCTGCCGATGATCGTCACGGCAAACCTCTCGAAGGGTGCTGTCGCCATGTCGCGCAAGAAGGTGATCGTCAAGGACCTGAACGCGATCCAGAACTTCGGGGCGATGAACATTCTCTGCACGGACAAGACCGGGACACTGACCTGCGACCAGATCGTACTCGAACGCTACATCAACGCCGACGGCAGCGCCGACGACAGCAGGCGCATCCTCCGCCACGCCTACTTCAACAGTTTCTTCCAGACGGGGCTGAAGAACCTCATGGACCGGGCCATCCTCGCCCACGTCCGGGAACTGGAGCTGGAGTCGATGAAGGACGACTACCGCAAGGTGGACGAGATTCCGTTCGACTTCACGCGCCGCCGCATGTCGGTGGTCGTCGAAGACCGCACGGGCAAGCGGCAGATCGTCACCAAGGGGGCCGTGGAGGAGATGCTCGAGATCTGCTCGCACACCGAGGAGGGCGGCGCCGTGCGGGAAGATCGGAAGAGCACAC
>OCJY01000269.1_pt1 | contig 10676 bp, 10 predicted proteins | sample 1502791 | NCBI WGS metagenome assembly OCJY01 (sample SAMN01915221, study PRJEB22387) | human gut metagenome | isolation source: stool | host: Homo sapiens | place: USA | reverse complement strand
TTCAGACGTGTGCTCTTCCGATCTAGGATCCGGGCCGCGACGTCATCGACGTCGTAGCAGCGCACCTCCCGTCCCGATACGGGGGAGTAGGTGCGGCCGATGCGGGCGAAGAGCAGCTTCAGGTAGTCGTAGATCTCGGTGGTCGTGCCGACCGTCGAGCGGGGATTGCGCGTATTGACCTTCTGCTCGATGGCGATCGCCGGTGCGATGCCCGAGATGACGTCCACGTCGGGCTTGTTGATCTTGCCCAGGAACTGGCGGGCATAGGCCGACAGGCTCTCGACGTAGCGGCGCTGCCCCTCGGCGAAGATCGTGTCGAAGGCCAGCGTCGATTTCCCCGAGCCCGAGAGCCCCGTGACGACGACCAGCCGGTCGTGCGGGATGTCGATGTCGATGTTGCGGAGGTTGTGGACCCGGGCCCCCTTGATATGGATTACGTTATCGTTTGCCATGTTTTCAGTGCGTCGGAGGTGCCGCTGCACCCCTTCCGGGGCCGTGCGGCCGCTCCCGCGTCGTTAGGTTCTGTTGTTTGACTACCCTCTCTGCTGCGCGTCGCCGTCGGTCGAGCCGCCCGCCTTGCGGAGCCGTTCGACGAGTTCGTCGGCGCGGCTCTCGCGGATCGTGAGGTGCATCGTGCAGAGGTTGTCGAAGTTCTGTGCGACGATCCGCGGCTGCATCTCCTTGACCGCCCGCATGATGTCGTTCATCGCCACATAGGGGAAATCCACGCGGATCCTGCGGTCTACCGTCCGTTCGACGATCCGGGCCGCGGCGATCGCCTCGGCGGCCGATTCGCGGTAGGCGGCGATCAGCCCCGGGACCCCGAGTTTCGTGCCGCCGAAGTAGCGGACCACAACCACCAGACACTCCGTGAGCTCGTTCGAGAGCAGCTGTCCGAGGATCGGCTTGCCGGCCGTTCCCGAGGGCTCTCCGTCGTCGTTGGCGCGGAACGTCTCGCCGTGGGGGCCGAGCCGCCACGCATAGCAGTGGTGCGTGGCGTCGAAGTAGCGTTTGCGGAGCGCCTCGAGCCGCTCGCGGATCTCCTCCTCGGTGCATACCGGGTAGATGTAGGAGAGGAATTTGCTGCTCCGCTCCCGGCAGGCGGCTTCGGCCGGCGCCTCGATGGTCCGGTAGACGTCCTCGGCCACGGGTCAGCGGACTTTTTTGAAGATTCGCTCCCAGCGGATGTTGGCCGGGAACCGCTTGTTGGCGTCGAGCGACAGCCAGACGAACGAGGCCTTGCCGACGATGTGGTCTTCGGGCACGAAGCCCCAGAAGCGCGAGTCGGCCGAGTTGTGGCGGTTGTCGCCCATCATCCAGTAGTAGTCCATGGCGAAGGTGTACTCTGTGGCCGGGGTCCCGTCGATGCGGATCACGCCGTCGTCGCCGACCTCCAGCTCATGGCCTTCGTAGGCCTCGATGATGCGGCGGTAGAGGGGCAGGTTCTCCGTCGTGAGCGGCACCGTGGCCCCCCGCTTCGGGATCCAGATCGGGCCGTAGTTGTCCTGACTCCAGCGGGCGTCGCCCCACTGCGGGAAGACGTCGTCGTTGGGGGTGTAGACGTAGCGGCGGATCGAGATGACGTTCTTGAGCGCCTCGACCTTCCCGGCGGCCTCGGCCGTCAGCGACATGTAGTACGACGATCCGTTGCCGCTGTACTCCGTGACGCCGAGGTTGTCGATGGCATACTGCGAGAAGGGCGCCGAGGTCTGCACCAGATAGGTGTACTGGATGCCCGCAATGGGCTCCTGGGCCGTGCCGTTCACGTAGACCCGTCCGTCGCGAATTGCCAGCGAGTCGCCCGGCAGGGCCACGCAGCGCTTGATGTAGTTCTCGCGTTTATCGACCGGACGGCTGATGACCGTATATTTCTCGTTGAGCTGACGGCGCCCCTCTTCGCGGCCGAACGACTCCTCGTAGCTGCGCAGCACGTCGTAGTAGGTGACCGCCTGGTTTTCGAGCAGGACCGTGTCGCCGGCCGGGAAGTTGAAGACCACCACGTCGTTGCGGCGGATCGGCCGCAGCCCTTTCAGGCGGTGGTAGGGCCACTTCACGGCCTCGGAGTAGGACTTTTTGGTCTCCGAGAAGGGCATCGTGTGGTGCACGAACGGGAACGAGAGCGGCGTGTTGGGCATCTGGGGTCCGTAGGTCACCTTGCTCACGTAGAGGTAGTCGCCCACGAGCAGCGATTTCTCCATCGACGAGGTGGGGATGACGTACATCTGGAAGACGAAGATGTGCACGAGCGAGGCGACGACCGTGGCGAAGACGATGGCATTGACCCACTCGTAGATGACCTTGTAGCTCTTGCTGCGTTCGCAGAGCCGGCGGTTGTGGCTCCACACGTGGCGGTAGAACCAGCGCGAGATGTAGAGGTCGTAGATCACCGGCAGACCGAGCAGCAGCCAGAGGTTGCCGGTCCACACCACGAACCAGAGCGTATAGAGCAGGGCGGCCAGCGTGAAGCCCACCCATCGGTTGCGGAAGAAAGCCTTGATTTTTCCCATGTCGAGTCGGTTGTTTCGATTATTTCAGCAGATCGTCCATGCCGTATACGCCCCTCTTTCCGCAGAGGAACTCCGCGGCCACGACGGCGCCGGCGGCCAGCGTGCGGCGGTTCTTGATCGTGTGGCGGATTTCGAGCCGGTCGTCCTCCGATTCGTAGCTTACGGTGTGGATGCCCGGCACGGCGCCCTCGCGGACCGAACGGATCTCCACACAGTCGGCGGGGGTCTCCTCGCTCCGCTCCACGCGGTTGGCGGCATGCTCGATCCCCGGGGCGTAATTGACCCACCCCTGCTTGGTGTCGAGCCGGTCGATGATCCCCTCGGCCAGCGTGATGGCCGTGCCGCTCGGGGCGTCCTTCTTCTGGGTGTGGTGGACCTCCTCGATGCGCACCTCGTAGCCGCCCACGCGGTTCATCATCTCTGCTAGCTGCCGGTTCAGGCGGAACATCAGGTTTACGCCCAGGCAGTAGTTCGAGGCGTAGAAGAGCGCCCCGCCGCGCTCGCGGCACAGCGCCTGCAGTTCGGGCAGACGGTCGGTCCAGCCGGTCGTGCCGCTCACCACCGGGGTCCCGCACTCGATGCAGGTGCGGATGTTGCGGTAGGCGGTCGCCGGTGTGGTGAACTCCAGCGCCACGTCGATTCCCTGCAGATGCGCGGCGTCGAGCTCCGCGGCGTTGTCCATGTCGATAATCAGCGCGACCTCGTGTCCCCGCTCGCGGAGGATGGTCTCGATCTCGCGCCCCATTTTGCCGTATCCTATGATGGCTGCCTTCATCTTTTTTCGTCGTTTTTCGTCTCCGCCCCTCTCCCCTTCCGCAGACCCGGACGCACGGCCGGCCTGTCGCCGCATGCCTGCTCCGCGGCCCGCCGCAGGGCGGCCGGGGCGAAAAAATTGATTTCCCGCAAAGATACGAATTTAATTTGGAATCCAAATGCGCGGCGGGTATTTGGATGCGATGCGCCCGGAAAACGGGGCGACGGAAATTTTCGTATCTTTGTCCCCGGCAAAATACGATTCCGATGCGCTATTTCCTCGAACTCCGATACAACGGCGCCGCCTATTGCGGCTGGCAGCGTCAGCCCGACCAGCCGTCGGTGCAGCAGACCCTCGAACGGGCGCTCTCGACCCTGCTGCGCGAGCAGCTGGAGGTGACCGGCGCCGGCCGTACCGATACGGGGGTGAACGCCTCCTACTATGTGGCCCACTGCGACGTGTCGCAACCCGTCGCGGATCCCGGGCGGACGGTCTACAAACTTAATTTCCTGCTGCCGGGCGACATCTCCGTGCTGGGCATGACCCCCGTGCCCGACGGGGCCCATGCACGCTTCGACGCCCGCGAGCGCGAATACCGCTACTTCATCGAGACGCGCAAGAATCCCTTTACGCGCCACGCCACGTGGCAGTACTACGTGCCGCTCGACCTCGAGCGGATGAACCGTGCGGCCGCCTCGCTGCTCGAGTACGACGACTTCACGTCGTTCGCCAAGCTCAACTCGAACAACCGGACGAACATCTGCCGGATCCTGCGGGCCGACTGGCAGGCCGACGGCGACCTGCTGCGCTTCACGATCCGTGCGGACCGCTTCCTGCGCAACATGGTGCGGTCGATCGTCGGCACGCTGGTCGATGTGGGGCGCGGACGTTACACCCCCGAAGAGTTTCGTGCGATCGTCGAGAGCCGCGACCTGTCGCGGTCGAGCGCCGGCGCCCCGGCGCAGGGCCTCTTCCTGAGCGACGTACGCTACCCTGCCGGGATCTTCGAGGCCCGTTGTTTCATGCCGTTCGACCGCCCCTGAATCCCCGCCGTTGCGGCACGCCGTGGCCTTGGACCCTTGCCGGCCGTTTTGTCGGTCGGGAGATGAAACGAGGGCTGCCTCCGGAAGCAGCCCTCGCCGTTTTTCCGTTGCGGCGGCGCCTACAGATGGATCGCGGCCCCCAGGGCGGCCTCGGCGGCCTCCATGATGCCTTCGTTCATCGTCGGATGGGCATGGATCGTGCGGGCGATCCGGTGGGCCGTGGCGCCGAGCGTGCGGGCCAGGGTCGGCTCGGCCAGCATCTCCGTCACCGACGCGCCGACCATGTGGGCGCCCAGCAGGCGCTCCTCCTCGTCGAAGATCAGCTTTACGAACCCGTCGCGGTCACCGGCCGCCGTGGCCTTGCCCGAGGCCGTGAAGGGGAAGCGTCCGATCTTCACCGCGAGACCCCGTTCGGCGGCCTGCTGCTCGGTCATGCCGACCGATGCCACCTCGGGTTGCGTGAAGACGCACGAGGGGATGGTCGTGTAGTCCACCGGCTCGGGATTCAGCCCGCAGATGGCCTCCACGCAGCAGATGCCCTCGGCCGAAGCGACGTGGGCCAGTGCCGGACCCGGCACGATGTCGCCGATGGCGTAGATGCCCGGCACGTTCGTGCGGTAGAAGGAATCCACCGCCACCTTGCCGCGCTCGACCGCGACGCCCAGCTCCTCGAGTCCGATTCCCTCGATGTTGGACTGGATGCCGACGGCCGAGAGGACGATGTCGGCCGAGAGGGTCTCCGCCCCCTTCCTGCCTTCGATCTCCACCTCGCAGCGACCCTCACCATTGACCCGCACGGCCTTGACCGTGGTGCCCGTGAGTACCGAGGCCCGCAGTTTGCGGAAGGCGCGCTCCATGGCCTTCGACACCTCCTCGTCCTCGAGCGGCATCATGCGGGGCATGTTCTCGATGACGGTCACCTTGACGCCCAGCGAGGCGTAGAACCAGGCAAACTCGCTGCCGATGGCTCCCGATCCGACGACGATCATCTCCCCGGGCAGGCGGTCGAGCGTGAGGGCCTGCTTCGAGGTGATGACGTGCTCGCCGTCCACGGGCATGAAGGGCATCTCGCGGGGGCGTGCCCCGGTAGCCAGGATGATGTGGTCGGCCTCATACTCGGTGCCCTCCACGTCGAGGCGTCCGGGGGCGACGAGGCGTCCGAACCCGGCGATCAGGTCGATTTGGTTCTTGCGCAGCAGGAACTGCACGCCCTTTGACATGGTTTCGGCCACGGCGCGCGAGCGGGCGACGATCCTGGCCAGGTCGGGGCGCACTTCGCCCGCGAGTTCCAGTCCGTAGTGTTCGGCGTTGCGGCAGTAGCCGTAGACCTGTGCGCTCTTGAGCAGCGCCTTGGTGGGGATGCACCCCCAGTTGAGGCATACGCCTCCGGCTTCGGCGCGCTCCACGAGCGCCACTTTCCGCCCCAGCTGTGCGGCGCGGATGGCGGCCACGTATCCGCCGGGGCCGCTGCCGACGATGATGATGTCGTATTTCATATCCGATCTTGCGTTTGTCGCGCCCGGCGCCCGCATCCCGTACCCGGGAGGTCGGGATGCGGATGCCGCGGCACGGATGCTATTTCACCACTTTGAGTACCTCGCCGTTGTCGGCCGCCACGGCGCGCTTCCACTTCTCGTTGTAGCCCGGGAACTGGATCTTGTCCGGAATCTGGCGTCCGTTGCCGTTCTCCACGAAGTGTGCCGCCCCGGCATTGCCGTCGAGGTAGTCGAGCACATCGCCGTGCTCGCTCTTCACGTTGCCGTCCATGTATTTGATGAGCAGGTACTTGTCAAGTTTCGACCAGCGGTCGAACAGCTTCTGTGCCGTCTCCACGCTGAAGGTGGTGAGGATGCGGTTGCGGCCCTGCTTCGAGGCGGGCACCTGGGCCTTGGCATCGACCTCGGCCACCTGCTCGAGCAATCCGTTTTCCCAGGCGTCCACGACCTTGCGGATGTCGGCCGAGATCATGTCGTAGCGCATGTAGGCGAAATTCGTCACGCGGTTGAAGAGCCAGAATGCCGACGTCGGCGAGTATTCGAGCATCGAGCCGTTGCCCTCGCGGAAACACTCGGGCACCTCGCTTGCGGAGCAGTAGATCGGCGTCAGACACGACGTGGCGGCGTCGTCCACACCGAACCAGAGTATACCCATGTCGGGCGCCACCTCGGGACGGGCCTGTGCCACGAACCAAAAACCGGTCTGCTGCGTGGCCGTGGCGCGTTCGTTGAGGTATTCGACGCCGTCCACCTCGAAGGTCATCGGGCGCCAGCGGTAGGGGCAGTTGTGGCCTCCGGCCCCCAGGTCGCGGGTCATGTCCATCGGCGTACCCTCGTAGTGGTCGCGCATGCAGTCGAAGACGGTCTTGGGCGACACCTTCGTACGGGGCTTCACCCACAGCGGCATGCGGTTTTCGAGGTTGTATCCCATGGCGTAGTCCTCATAAGCGTCCATTCCGTCGGCCACGGTGCGGAAGAAGGCCCAGACGCGGGCGTCGCAGCCGCGCACGGTCCCGAAGTCGGCCGGGCAGTAGGCGTCGGCGAAGCTGAACTCCTCGTCCTTGCCGTCGAAGTAGCCCATCTCGCGGGCGAAGGTCACCACGTCGGGGGCATAGAGGCAGTTCTCGGGGTCGTCGAACGGGAAGGTCGTGATGCGGGCCTGGTTGGCGTGTGCCGAGACGCAACCGTCGGGAATGCGGCGGGCCACCCAGACGATGCCCTTGCGCGTGTTGTTGCCCTGCTCGTCGGGCTGGCTGCCCTTGCCGATGAGCTCCATGATCCACGCCTCCTCGGTGTCGGCGATCGAGAACGACTCGCCGCTCGAGGCATAACCGTAGGTGTTGGCCAGCTCGACGATCGTCGCAATGGCTTCACGGGCGGTCCTGGCACGCTGCAGCGTGATGTAGATGAGCGACCCGTAGTCGATCTGTCCGGCCGGGTCGGTGAGCTCCTCGCGTCCGCCGAAGGTCGTCTCGGCGATGATGAGCGAGTGCTCGTTCATGTTCCCCACGGTCGAGTAGCTCTCCGCGACCTGCGGGATGTCGGTCAGGTAGCGGCCCGTGTCCCATTCGTATACGGGGAGGATCGCCCCTTTCATGTGTTTGCCGCCCGCCGTGTGGTAGAGCGCTCCGTAGAGCGCATGCGAGTCGGCCGCGTAGGAGACCATCACCGAACCGTCGGTTGAGGCTCCCCTTGTGATGATGAAGTTGGTGCAGGCCGAAGCCGTGCCGTATGCGACGAGAGCCGTCGCTGCAAGAATCGCCCGGATGTTTTTCATAGACTTTTTTTGTTTTGCAGCGTAAAGATAAAAAACTATTCCGGAACGGCAAAAAATCCGTATTTTTGTTCCGTTTGCGGACGGTCCGCAGACCGGCGGACCCTCCCCCGGTTCGGAGGTGGATTAAATCATTGTATATCATGTATCTATGTCGTGTCATGGCGGTGTTGGCCGCCTGTGTGCTCCTGTCCGTCGCGTGCGGCATGCACGAAAACGGCCCCGCCGAACAACTGGTCTCCGGCGTGGTCATGCCCTCCGGTGCCGAACCGTATGCACCCGGTGCGGAGCTCACCGTGACGGGCGAAGGGTTCGCTCCGGACGACCGGATCCTCTTCGAGATCCATTGGACCGGAGGCTCCGGCTCCTTCGCGCCCGAGGGCTATGCCAAGGGCGTTTTCGGGACCGTGACCGCCCTCACGGAGCATTCCGTCTCCTTCCTGGCCCCGGCGCACTACCCTGCCTCGACCGTTTCGGTCATCCTCTTCCGCGGAGGCGACATGCAGACGCTGGGCCGGATCCGGGTTGCCGACGGAGTGCACGAACCGGGCCTCTATGCACTGGTCCTGTCCGGAGCGGGAACGATGCAGCCGGTGCGGATCGACCCCGCGACGGGCGATGCCGCACCCTTCGGGAAGCCCGTTGCCGTCGGACCGCTCCACTCGGTGGTGAGCGCCTCCGGGTCGGGGATTCTTTCGGGCCTCGACGGTGACGGCCGCCTTGTCGCCATCGACCTGGTGACACACCGCCCGACGCCGGAGGAGGGCGGCTGGCTGGCCCTGGGGACGGTCAATCCCGGCGAGGTCTTCCGCTTCGGCCGGGGCAAGGAGCCGGGACAACTCGTGATGTCCGGTTCGGGCTCCCGCATGTGGAACCTGCCCGAGAGCCTTTCTGTGGAGATGCTCGAGCCGTATCCGGTCGTGCGTGCCTCCTCCACCCTGCTGCTGTCGGCGCTCCGCCTGCCGGACGGGACGCGGGCTCCGCTGGAGTTGAGCCTCACGGGCGGTTTGCAGGTCGGTCCGGCAGTCGGGGCCGATGCGCTGATCCCGTTCCGGGGAGTCGGCCGCCGGAGCGATGATGCGGAGGGGTACGAACTCTTCGGGGGTTATGCCTGTCGGCCGGCGGGACGACCTTCCTGCGGCGTTTCGACCCTGTGGAGGGAAGCCTCGGCGAGACCCTTGCCGAACTTCCCGGGACGGCGCTCTCGCTGACGGAGCTGGCCGCGGCCGACGGCATGCCGGCGACGGTCTGGCTGCTGTGCGGAGACGGCGACAGGCGGACGATCCACGGCTTCGATCCGCTCGGCGGCGACGTGTACACCTTCGCCGCACCCGAGGGGTGCTCGGCACTGGTCGGGGTGCAATAGCCTTTCGGCAGCCCTTCCATTGCGGAAAATCATCCTGTTTGTTGCGGAAAATCATCCTGCGGGCCCGGGAAAAATCCCCGGGCCCGTACCGTTTTGCGCGAATTTTCCCTATTTTTGTTTCCAAATCGCAAGAACATGTCTGAAACCGCATCCCGTCTGGCCCGTGTGCGGGCCGAACTGCCCGAGGGGGTGACGCTCGTCGCCGTCTCGAAGACCCATCCTGCGGAGCTCATCCGCGAAGCCTACGATGCCGGGCAGCGCCTCTTCGGCGAGAGCCGCCCGCAGGAGCTGCGCGAGAAGTACGAACTTCTGCCCAAGGATATCGAGTGGCACATGATCGGCCACCTGCAGACCAACAAGATCAAGTACATTGCGCCGTTCGTGCGGATGATCCAGTCGGTGGACAGCGCGCGTCTGGCCGAAGCAATCCAGAAGGAGGCGGCCAAGTGCGGCCGCGTAATCGATATCCTGCTCGAGATCCATGTGGCGCAGGAGGAGACCAAGACGGGCTGGGACATCGCCGAACTGCTTCCCTGTGTGGAGTCGGGCCTCTTCTCGACGCTGCCGAACCTGCGTGTGCGCGGGGTGATGGGCATCGCCACCAACACCGACGACGAGGCGGTGATCCGCTGCGATTTCAATGAGCTCCGCCGCTGCTTCGACCTCCTGCGTTCGGCGTTCGGTACGGACTTCGATACCCTCTCGATGGGCATGTCGCATGATTTCCGTCTGGCCGTCGCCTGCGGTTCTACGATGGTGCGTGTCGGTTCGTCGATCTTCGGCGAGCGCGACTATTCGAAATGAGCGCCCGTTCCGCAATGCCGGCTTGCGGGACGATTCCTGAAAACAGAAAAACAAGACATGAAAGATATGAAGGTAGGTTTTATCGGATTCGGTAACATGGCGCAGGCCCTTGCCCGGGGCTTCGTGCGCACCGGGGCGCTGTCGCCCGACCGGATCGGGGCCTGTGCGCGCGATGCCGCCAAGCTGCGCCGCAATACGGAACCCCATGGATTCCGGGCATTCGATTGCGCGGAGGAGGTGGCGGCATTCGCCGATGTGGTCGTCGTGGCCGTCAAGCCCCATCAGGTCGAACCGGTCGTTGTCCCGATCCGCGAACGGCTCGCCGGCCGGATCGTCGTGTCGGTCGCCGCGGGTGTCACCTTCGACGATTACGAACGGATGCTCCTGCCCGGAACGGCCCACCTGAGCACGGTCCCCAACACCCCGGTGGCTGTCGGCGAGGGGATCATCGTCTGCGAGCGGCGCGACTCGCTTTCCGAGGCGCAGCGTGCGGCGGTCGAGGAACTGCTGTCGCATGTCGGCATGCTTTTCCGGGTCGATACCCCGCTGCTGGGCGTTGCCGGCACGGTGTGCGGATGCGGTCCGGCCTTCGTCGCGATGTTCATCGAGGCGCTGGGCGATGCGGCTGTCAAGCACGGCATTCCGCGTGCGGATGCCTACCGCATGGCGAGCCGGATGCTTGCGGGCACGGCGCGTCTGCAGCTCGAGACCGACCGCCACCCCGGGGCGATGAAGGATGATGTCTGTTCGCCGGGCGGCACGACGATCGTCGGTGTGGCCGAACTCGAGCGGCGGGGATTCCGCGCAGCGGTGATCGACGCCGTGGATGCCATCGAGGGCAAACGGTAACCGCCGCCCTCTTTCGCCGCAATGCCAAACAGGCGCCTTCCCCGAACGGGGGAAGGCGCCTGTTCTTCTTGTCTTTGGTCCGG
>OCJY01000253.1_pt1 | contig 11426 bp, 8 predicted proteins | sample 1502791 | NCBI WGS metagenome assembly OCJY01 (sample SAMN01915221, study PRJEB22387) | human gut metagenome | isolation source: stool | host: Homo sapiens | place: USA | reverse complement strand
CGGCTACACCCGTGATTACCCCATCGAGCGCATGATGCGTGATGCCAAGATCACCGAGATCTACGAGGGCACTTCCGAGGTCCAGCGCATGGTCATCTCCAGCCACCTGGGCGTTAAGTAATTGAGGAGGTAAAAGGTAAAATGAAAATTCTTGTTACTGTGAAGCAGGTTCCCGATACCTCCGGTAAGGTGGCAGTGAACCCCGATGGCACCCTGGATCGTGCCTCTATGCAGACCATCATCAACCCCGACGACCTGAACGCCGTTGAGGCCGCCCTGGCCCTGAAGGACGAGCTGGGCTGCAAGGTCGTGGCGTTCACCATGGGCCCCCCTCCCGCAGAAGGCATGCTGCGTGAGCTGATGGCCATGGGCGTGGACGAGGGTGTTCTGATCACTGCCCGCGAGTTCGGCGGCTCCGACACCTACGCCACCTCCCAGATCATCGCCGCCGGCATCGATACCTACGGCGTGGAGGAGGATGACATCATCCTGGCCGGCCGTCAGGCCATCGACGGTGATACCGCTCAGGTTGGTCCCCAGATCGCTGAGAAGCTGCATCTGCCCCAGGTGACCTATGCCGGCGAGATCACCAAGGACGGCAATACCCTGACCGTCAAGCGCATGCTGGAGGACGGCTACATGACCGTGAAGGTCAAGACCCCCTGCATGATCACCTGCATCAAGGAGCTGAATCAGCCCCGTTATCTGTCCGTGGGCGGCGCCTTTGAAGCCTATTCCAAGCCCCTGGTCACCATGACCTATGAGACTCTGAAGGATCATCCCCTGATTGACAAGAGCACCATCGGTCTGGCCGGCTCTCCCACCAATATTCTGACCTCCTTTACGCCTCCTCAGAAGGGCGCCGGCATGATGCTCGAGGGCGCCGGTAAGGAGACTACCGACAAGCTGGCAGGCATCCTGGCCGCCAAGCATATCATCTAAGGAAGGAGATAAGAAAATGGCTTTTAATAGTGCTGATACCGCTGCCTTCAAAAACGTTTGGGTTTTCTGCGAGCAGCGCCAGGGCGTGATGATGCCCACTACGTTCGAACTGATCTCCGAGGGCCGGAAGCTGGCTAATGAGCTGGGCGTTGAGCTGTGCGGCATTCTGCTGGGCGACAACGTGGACGGCATCGCCGCTGAGCTGGGCGAGTATGGCGCGGACAAGGTTTATGTGTACAACTCCCCCCTGCTGAAGGATTTCACCACCGACGCCTATACCAAGGTGATCGTGGAGGCCGTTGAGGAGATCAAGCCCGAGGTGCTGCTGTTTGGTGCATCCAACATCGGCCGTGACCTGGCTCCCCGCTGCGCTGCCCGTCTGCACACCGGCCTGTGCGCCGACTGCACCCACCTGGACATCGACATGCCCAACTACAAGGGCTTCCTGAAGGAAGCCTCCACCCTGCCCGAGGAGCGCATCGAGAAGCTGGGCACCGTGATGATCAACCGCGAGCCCCATCCCGTGGATCGCGACCTGAAGATGACCCGTCCCGCTTTCGGCGGTCACCTGATGGCCTCCATCATCTGCCCCCGTTTCCGCCCCGCTATGGCTACCGTCCGTCCCGGCGTTATGAAGAAGCGCCTGTGCAAGAAGGACGTTGAGATTCTGCACCCCGCCTTCGCTCTGGAGGCCTCCGACATCCACACCGAGGTCACCGAGACCGTGAAGGCTGCCAAGAAGCTGGTTGACCTGATCGGCGCCGACTTCATCGTGTCCGTGGGCCGCGGCATCAGCAAGGACGTTGAGGGCGGCATCAAGCTGGCCGAGGAGCTGGCTGAGGTTCTGGGCGGCGTCGTGGGTTCCTCCCGCGCCTGCGTGGACGCCGGCTGGATCTCCGCTGACCACCAGGTCGGCCAGACCGGTAAGACCGTGCATCCCAAGGTCTATGTTGCTCTGGGTATCTCCGGCGCTATCCAGCACAAGGCTGGTATGCAGGATTCCGAGTGCATCATCGCCGTGAACAAGAACGAGTCCGCTCCCATCTTCGAGGTGGCTGACTACGGCATCGTGGGCGACCTGTTCAAGGTCGTGCCCGAGCTGATCGAGTCCATCAAGGCTCAGAAGGCTGCCAAGTAAGGTTCGTTCCTTATTGACACGGAATCCCCCTCCGGTTATACCGGAGGGGGATTTTTTGCGCGAAAAACTGCGGATGGGGTGCTGCGGCAGGGAGGTCTCCTTCGCAGCGAGTCATGGGACCGGGGACCATTTGGGTGAGAAGGAAGAAGCGCTGCGGGTGTGGACAGCAGCGCTTCTTCTGCGCACGGAGAGGAGACGTTCAGCCCACAGAGAAAAGTGTGAATTAATTGTTAATATCATGTAAATGCCAAAAAATCGACGAATTAAATGTTCCAATTTCGGACATTTTTGTAAAACTGTATAAGACCGCAGGGTTGACTTTCCTGGGGCGGGGGACTACAATACCATACTGTTCAAGGAGTAGTTTCATAGGAAAGGGAGGATGAATCATGGAAAAGATTCTGGCAGTCGCCATATTCGTGGTGATGTTCGGCTTCATCATCTGGGACCGCTTTCCCCGTCAGTGGGTGACGCTGATCAGCGGGGCGCTGGTTCTGGCGCTGGTGTTCGGCCTGTGCATGCATGACGGCGGGGCCATCTGGGAGACGCTGAACCTGAGCTGCTTTGCGCAGAAGGGGTTCTGGATCGGGTCATCCGAGTCCAGCATCGGCATCAACTGGTCCACCATTGTGTTTATTGCCGGCATGATGGTGATGGTAGAGGGCATGGGCCATGCGGGGATCTTCCAATGGCTGTGTCTGAAGATCGCGAAGCTGGTGAACTATCGGACGGTGCCGCTGCTGCTCTGCTTCATGGTGATGTCAGCGCTGCTGGCTATGTTCATCGACAGCATTACGGTGATCCTGTTCCTGGCTGCCGTGACGGCGGAGCTGGCCAAGACCCTGTATTTCGACCCGGTGCCTATGATCCTGGCGGAAATCTTCTGCGCCAATCTGGGCGGATCGGCTACCATGTGCGGCGACCCCCCCAACATCATCATCGGCACGTCCCTGGGGCTGAGCTTCTTCGACTTCCTGGGCAACACCGGCGTTATCGCCGGGGTGTGCCTGGTGTTCACGGTGGTGTATTTCTTCCTGTGCTTCCGCAAGCCTCTGGCCGAAAGCGAAAAGAACCGCCCGGCCAATGTGGTGTACCCCGACGCGGCGTCGGCGGTGAAGAACCGGGCGGGCTTCTATGGCTGCGGCGCATCGTTCCTGGTGGTGGTGGTCCTGCTGATTACCCACGCCCAGACGGAGCTGACGGTGGCCACCATCGGCTGCATCGCCGCAGCGCTGATGAGTCTTGTGACGCTGCTGACCAGCGGAAGAAAGGCTGCCGCGGGGCTGTTTGCCCGGGTGGACTATAAGACGCTGCTGTTTTTCACGGGGCTGTTCGTGGTGGTGGCCGGGCTGGAGCGTACCGGCTGCCTGGGCGTGTTGGCGGACGGCATCGCCAGGCTCAGCGGCGGCAAGGCCGTTGTGATGGTGGCCATCATCCTGTGGGTGTCCGCTGTGGCCAGCGCCTTTGTGGACAATATCCCCTTTGCAGCAACCATGGTGCCGGTGATCCAGGCTATGGCCCAGACCCAAGGCGTTGACCTACACGTTCTGGCGTGGGCCCTGTCTATGGGCACGGATCTGGGCGGCAGCGCAACGCCCATCGGAGCCTCCGCCAATGTGGTGGGGACGTCGGTGGCCGCCAAGAACGGACATCCTGTGACCTGGGGCAAGTATTGCCGGTACTGTGCGCCGGCTACCATCATGGTAATGGCGGTGTCTATGGTGTGCATCGTGGTGCGGTACATGTAAACAGGCAAAAAAAGAGGACCTGAAAAAGGTCCTCTTTTTTTGCCGTAATTGCTTATTTATCCTTGGAAAAGATTTTGAAAATGTCGTCATAGGCGCGGTCGATGTTTTCCCGGGCGGTGCTGGCCTCCCGGTCCACGGCGTCATTGAGCTGCTGGGCCTGCTGAGACATCGCCGGCTGCTGGGGCACGGTCTGCGTCTGCTGTACGAGCTGGGCAGACTGCACGGGCTGAGCCGGTTGGGCGGGCTGCTCCGCCTGGGGCTTGTTCTCGGCGAAGCCGGTGGCGATGACGGTGACGCGGATCTCGTCCTCCAGGGACTCGTCAAAGGTGGCGCCGAAGATGGTGACGGCGTCGGGATGAACGGCGTCCTGGACCAGGCTGGCGGCCTGCTCCACCTCCTCCAGGCCGATGTCCATGGAGCCGGTGACGTTGATCAGGACGCCGTGGGCGCCGTTGATGGACGTCTCCAGCAGAGGGCTGGAAATAGCCATCTTGGCGGCCTCCTCGGCCTTGCCCTTGCCGGCAGCACGGCCCACGCCCATGTGGGCCAGGCCCGCGTCCTTCATCACCGTGGTGACGTCGGCAAAGTCCAGATTGATGAAGCCGGTGTCGCGGATCAGGTCGGAAATGGACTGCACCGCCTGGCGCAGCACATCATCGGCGATCTCAAAGGCATTGGCAAAGGTGATCTTCTGATCGGTGGCGTATTTCAGGCGCTCGTTGGGGATGATGACCAGAGAATCCACCCGGCTGCGCAGCTCCTCGACGCCCTTTTCCGCCTGCATCATCCGGCGGCGTCCCTCGAAGGAGAAGGGCTTGGTGACTACGCCTACCGTCAGTACGCCCAGCTCACGGGCGATCTCCGCCACCACAGGGGCAGCGCCGGTGCCGGTGCCGCCGCCCATACCGGCGGTGATGAACACCATATCGGTGCCCTCCAGGGCCTTGGTCAGCTGGTTGCGGCTCTCCTCGGCGGCCTTCTGGCCCACCTCGGGGTTGGAGCCGGCACCCTTGCCGTGGGTCAGCTTCTCGCCGATCTGAATTTTATAAGTAGCGTTGGACGCATTGAGCACCTGCTTGTCCGTGTTGACGGCCACGAAGTCCACGCCCTTGGTGCCGCTGCGCACCATGCGGTTGACCACATTGTTGCCGCCGCCGCCGACGCCGACGACCTTGATATTGACCACATTTTCGGGGCCGGTTTCCATTTCAAATGCCATGACGGTTCCTCCTGCCAGTATATATCGAAAGATGATCGTATGCAATATAACGTGCTTTTTCTATTGTATAACGGATTCAGTGACCCGTCAAGGGGCGGGGGATGATTTCCCGGAAAAAGTTGCGGTTTAGCCGGGAATGAACCGGGCCTTGCCGTCCTTGTCCCACTGAATGGTGCCCTGGTCGCTGCCGTCCAGACGGCCGATCACCGCCGCCAGGTAGTTCAGGCGGTAATCAAAGTCGTCGTCCTTTTTCAGGACCACGTCGAAGCGGTCCAGATAGCGCAGGGTGATGCGGCTGGGGTCCTCCAGGTCGATGGACTGGACGCTGCCGGCCATGTCCTTGCTCAGCAGCTGCTGCCACAGCTGCCGGAGTGTGTCCCATTTGTCGGCATTATCCGGCACGGCCAGCCGGTTCAGCTGGGGGGATGTCAGGGTCAGGCCCGTGACCAGGGGGTAGGACTCCCCCTGGCCGGGCTGGAGCTTGTCGATGAGCTTGCCGCTGCCGTTGAGAAGCCACACCGCGCCATCCTGCTCCAGGGCCAGAGGGTGGGCGCACTCGGTGATCTCAATATGCAGGGCGTTGGGCAGCTGGCGGCGGATGCGGACGGACTCCACATAGGGCAGCTGCTCGGTAATGGATGCGGCGGCCTGGTGCTTGTTCAGCAGGAACAGGTTCCCGCCCTGGCGGATGCCGCTGGCCTGAAGCACCTGCTGCTGGGAATAGCGGGAGGTGCCGGTGACAAAAATCTGCTCCGCCTTGAAAAACAGGGACAGGGCCGCCACAATGGCGCCGCAGATCAGAACAAACGTAAGAAGTCTATAGAGAAACGCAAGGCTGCCCTGCCGCTTCCGGCGGCGGCTGCGTCTGTGCTTGCGGGGTTGGGTCATTGGAAGCTCCTCCCTCTGTGATATCTGTGTGTATGTGGGCCCCCAGGCGGGCCAGGTCGCCGGGCAGGTCGCTGTAGCCCCGGCGGATGTGGTGGAGGTGCTCCACCGTGGTGACGCCGTGGGCCTGGAGCCCGGCAATCACCAGGGCGGCTCCGCCCCGAAGATCCATAGCCTGGACCCGGGCGGCGTGGAGCCGGTCAACGCCGCATACCACCGCCACCCGGCCCTCCAGCCGGATGTCGGCCCCCATGCGCACCAGCTCGGGCACATGGCGGTAACGGCTCTCGAAAATGTTTTCCACGAATACGGTGGTGCCGCTGCTGCGCAGCAGAGACGCCATCAGCACTGCCTGGGCGTCGGTGGGGAAGCCCGGATACGGTGCGGTGCGAATGGGACTGACGGCCCGCAGATGCCCGTCGGAGGTCAGTCGGATGCCGTCGTCCCGGCAGACCAGACCGCAGCCGGCCTGGCGCAGCACACCGGTAACGGTGGACAGGTGGCGGTAGTCCACGTCCCGGAGGAAGATGTCTCCGCCGGAGGCGGCTGCCGCCGCCAGATATGTAGCCGCCGCGATGCGGTCCCCCAGAATGCGGTGGCAGCAGCCATGGAGCGGCTCCTCCGCGCCTTCGATGACCACGGTGGAGGTGCCTGCGCCGTGAACGCTGGCCCCCAGCTTTTGCAGAAAGGTCTGCAGGTCCACGATCTCCGGCTCCCGGGCAGCGTTGGAAACGGTGGTGACGCCCTTGGCACCGATGGCGGCCAGCATGGCGTTTTCCGTGGCCCCCACGCTGGGGATGCTCAGAACGATCTCGGCCCCGGCGAGGCCGGAGGCGGTGCAGTCCAGGCTGCCGCCCTCCTCCCGGATACAGGCACCCAGGGTCCGCAGGGCGGACAGGTGCAGGTCGATGGGCCGGGCCCCGATGGCGCAGCCGCCGGGGTACGACAGCTCCGCCTGACCGCAGCGGGCCAGAATGGCCCCCAGAAACACCACAGACGAGCGCATGCGGCGCATAAGCCGGTCCGGAATGTCCCAGCGGGTCAGCGTGGAGGAATCCACCTCCAGGTCCGGGCCGTTCCAGCGAACGGCGCAGCCCAGGTGCCGCAGGATGTCAATGGACGTGTCCACGTCCTCCAGATGGGGACAGCGCTGCAGAACGCAGACGTCCCCGCTGAGAATACACGCTGCCAGAATGGGCAGCACGCTGTTTTTTGCCCCCTGTACCGTCAGGTCGCCGGACAGGCGGCGTCCCCCTTCTATCATCAGGCTCATATGCCCCCGCCTTTCATAGCTTTTTCCCGCTATCCTATGCAGGGGGTGGGGCAGGGGGTTACTTGCGGATGCTCATGACGGTGTCATAGAGACGCTTTGTGGCGTCCCGGATGCCCAGCTCCGCCATGCCGCGGCTCATGTCCGCCTGGCGCTGGGGGTCACGGAGAATGTCCCGGGCCGTCCGGTAAAGCGCTTCGCCGGAGGCCTCCGATTCCAGCAGCACCACGGCTCCGCCGTGCCGCTCCAGAATGCGGGCGTTCTTCTCCTGGTGATTGTTGGTGACGTAAGGGGAAGGGACCAGGATGGCCGGAGTGGCCAGGGCCGTGATCTCGCTGATGGTGGAGGCACCGGCCCGGCAGATCACCAGGTCTGCCGCCCGCATGACGGGAGCCATGTCGTAGATATACTCCCGGACGTCCAGCCCGGGGACATGGTCCAGGCCGTCTGCCCGCAGGCGGGCGGTCATGGCGGGGTAGCCGCTTTTGCCCACGCCGTGGATGTGGTGGAAGGGCATGCCGTCCGCCGCCTCCAGGCGGAAGAAATCCTCCATGTGGGCGTTCATATGGCTGGCGCCCAGGCTGCCCCAGAAGGACACCACCAGAGGCCGGTCATCGGTCAGGCCCAGCTTTTCCCGGGCCTGGGCACGGGTCAGGTCAAAGAAGTCGCCCCGCACCGGGGTGCCGGTGACGACGATCTTGCCGGGGTGGCGATAGTGCCGGCGGCACTCCTCGAAGCCCACCATGATGCGGTCGGCGGAGCCCTCCAGCATTTTGGTGGTGAGGCCCGGGACCATGTTGGACTCGTGGACCGCCGTGGGGATGCCCATGCCGGCGGCGCATTTTACCACCGGATAGCTGGCATAACCGCCGGTGCCCACCACCAGATCGGGACGGAAATCACGGAGAATGGCCCGGGCACGGCTGCGGGACCTGGCCAGCATGGCCAGGGAGTTCAGGTTGTGCCCCAGGCCGCCGTGGCCCAGGGAGCGCTGAAAGCCGCCCATGGGAATGCCCCGGAAGGGGTAGCCCGCCTTTTCCACCAGGTCGCGCTCCATACCGTCGGGGGTGCCCACAAACAGAAACCGGGCTTTGGGGTCCTGCTGCCGCATGTATCCGGCCAGAGCCAGGGCGGGGTTCACATGGCCCGCCGTTCCGCCGCAGGTAAAAATCACTTTCATTTTGCCGCGCCTCCTATCCGTTCTGCGGCGCAGGCATCTGCCGCGAAACGCTGAGTACGATGCCCATCTCCGCCAGCTGGCACAGCAGGGCCGTGCCGCCGTAGCTGAAGAAGGGGAGGGAAATACCGGTGGCGGGCACCAGGCCCGTGACCACCGCAATGTTCAGAAAGGTTTGCAGACTGGTGAGGGTCATGAAGCCTACCACCAGCAGAGCGCCGAACCGGTCCCGGGCGTGGAGGGCGATCCAGAAGCCCCGGAGGATCAGCAGGGCGAATACCAGCATGACGACGCAGGCACCCACCAGGCCCAGCTCCTCGCAGATCACGGCGAAGATGCAGTCGTTGTGCTCCTCGGGAAGGTAGAGGAATTTCTGCCGTCCCTTGCCCAGGCCCACGCCCAGCAGGCCGCCGGAGCCGATGGCGATGAGACACTGGGCGATCTGCCAGCCGTCGCCCCGGTACCAATCGGCGTTGAAGGGGTCCCGCCAGGTGTTGATGCGGTCCTCGCCATAGTGGAGGATGCCCTTTTTCACCAGGGTGACGTACAGGGTGCCCACCAGGCCCACGCCGGCAATGCCTGTGGGGATCAGCCAGCCCTTGATGCCGCCCACGATCATCAGAACGATGCCGGTGCAGACAATGAGGATGGTGCCGGACAGATGAGGCTCCAGCATCATAAGGCCCGCGATAACGCCCAGGATCAGCAGATATGGCCAGATGCCCTGACGCCAGGTCTGCATTTTCTCGCGCTTTTTGGAGATGGTGGCGGAAAAGTAGATGACCACGGCGAGCTTGGCGATCTCGGAGGGCTGGAACCGCAGAACGGTGCCCTTGATGCCCAGCCAGCGGGTGGCGCCGTTTTCCGTGATGGCAATGGGATTATGGGGAATGATGACCAGCACCAGCAGCGCCAAGGACGCCCACAGCAGCAGACGGCCCACGCCCCGCAGACGCTGATAGTTCAGCTTGCTGAGAGCGAACATAACGGCAAGGCCCAGCAGGGCAAAAATGCCCTGGCGGATGAAGTAGTACGCGCCGTTGCCGCCGTTTTCATAGTAGGCGGAGGGGAAGCTGGCGGACAGCACCATGACCATGCCCATAGCCGTCAGCAGCAGTGTCAGCAGCAGAAACGGCAGGTCCATAGGACCCCGGGCGGATTCCCGGGACTGCTCCATGGCGTCCTGGCGCCGTTGGGCGCTCCAGGTCCCCACGGGACGTCGTTTGGTTGTGCGCAGGGCCATGGGCTCCCCTCCTTTCCGAAATGCTTTTGGTTATGCGCCGAAGCGATCCATAACGCCCAGATAAGCCAGAACGCAGAACAGGGCGCTGACGGCGGCAAATACCGCCACGATTTTGGTCTCCTTCCAGCCGCACATCTCGAAGTGGTGGTGGAGGGGGGCCATCTTAAAGATCCGCTTGCCGTGGGTGAGCTTGAAATACGTCACCTGGATGATGTCGGACAGCGTCTCGCACAGATAGACAAAGCCTACCAGCAGCAGGATCAGGGGCATGTCATAGGCAAAGGCCAGGGCTGCCACCGCGCCGCCCAGGAACAGGGAGCCGGTATCGCCCATGAACACCTTGGCGGGATAGTGGTTATAGCACAGGAAGCCCAGCAGGCCACCCACCAGAGCGCCGGCAAAAACGCCCAGCTGGCCGAAGCCCTGCCACATGATGCCCAGCACCGCGAAGAATACGGCCACCGGCACCGTGACGCTGGAGGACAGACCGTCGATGCCGTCGGTAATGTTCACGGCGTTGACGGTGCCGATGATGACGAAGGCGGCGAAGATCATATACACCACCCACGGCAGCACCAGATGGGTGTTGAAGAAGGGAATATACAGGTTGGGGCTCAGCATGCCCTCGTACCGCATGAGACACAGGAAGGCAATGGCCGCCGCCAGCTGAAGCAGGAACTTCTGGGGGGCGGTGAGGCCGGTGTTGTGGTGATGCTTCACCTTCTGATAGTCGTCGATATAGCCGATGACGCCGAATACCAGGGCGAATACATAGACATACAGGTGGGTGAAGTTCCCCTCCAGCATGCCCCTCCAGCCCAGGATCAGAATGGCGATGCCGATGCCGATGATGAACATCAGGCCGCCCATGGTGGGAGTGCCCTGTTTGCCCTTGTGCCAGGTGGGGCCAACCTCCTTGATGCTCTGCCCGGCCTTCAGCCGGATCAGGGCGGGGATCAGCAGCTTACCGGCTGCCAGGGTGATCGCCAGGCTTACGACGCCTGCCAGAATAATTTCCATCATGTTCTCTCCTTCCCGTCCCGTGGGGACGTGGTCAGCTTCCGTTTATATATTCCGCAATGATCTGCCTTTCATCCAATGGCAGCAGCTTTCCGTCTGTTTCCTGGGTGGTCTCGTGGCCCTTGCCGCACAGGAGAACGGTATCGCCGCTGCGGGCCAGGGACAGAGCCCGGAAAATGGCTTCCCGGCGGTCCGGCACCACCTGATGGCTGCCGGTGATGCCCGGGAGGATATCCCGGATAATGGCCAGCGGGTCCTCCGTCCGGGGATTATCGGAGGTGAGGATCGTCAGGTCGGCGTATCGGGAGGCCGCCGCGCCCATCAGGGGGCGCTTGCCGGGGTCCCGGCCGCCGCCGCAGCCGAACACCGCAATGAGTCGTCCGGAGGTCAGGGACCGGGCGGTTTTCAAGGCGTTTTCCATGGCGTCCGGCGTGTGGGCAAAGTCGATGAACACGCGATAGCCGCGCCCCGGCACCGGTACCGGCTCCATACGCCCCGGAACAGAGCGGGACTGTCCCAACGCCTTTGCCGCGTCCGCCAGGGAAATGCCCGACAGGCGGGCAATGGACAGGGCCGCCAAGGTGTTGTACACGGTGAACATACCGGGGATGGGAACGGCGGCGGGAGCCGTCGACGCGCCCTCCCGGGCGGTGAAGCGGACGCCGGCGGGGGAGAGGACCACGTCCTCGGCCCGCAGGTCGCCGCCGCGGATGCCATAGCCATACACGGGGCAGACGCAGCCCCGGAGAATGCAGGAGGCCCACGGGTCATCTCGGAGCACGGC
>OCJY01000252.1_pt1 | contig 11664 bp, 11 predicted proteins | sample 1502791 | NCBI WGS metagenome assembly OCJY01 (sample SAMN01915221, study PRJEB22387) | human gut metagenome | isolation source: stool | host: Homo sapiens | place: USA | reverse complement strand
AGAGAGTGTGTTTTCGCGCATTTTATGCGTGAAAACGCGCGGGTCGGAGCGAAAACTCTTTTGTCAAAAAAGGGCAACGCCCTTTTTTGACAAGCTCAAATTCCCGGTGCACCGCACCGGGAATTTTTTGCGCTTTCAAGGCGATCCGGGGAAATCAATACACCCGGGCAGGCTCCTCGCCGTTAAGCACGCGCAGAGCGCCCTGGGCCAGAGCCAGCAGCTCGTCCTCGCCGGGATACACGGTGATGGGGGCGATCCAGCCCACCATATCGGTGATGGCGTCCACAGTCTCCTTGCCGTAGGCAATGCCGCCGGTGAGGATGATCTGATCCACCTGGCCCTTCATGACCACGGCCATGGCGCCGATCTCCTTGCTGATCTGATAGTGGAAGGCGTCCACAGCGCCGGCGATCTCCTTGTCGCCGTTGTGGGCGGCCTTCAGCAGGTCGCGCATATCGTTGGAGCCGGTATAGGCCACCAGGCCGCCGTGACCGGCCAGCATCTTGCGGACCTCACCGGCGGTGTACTTGCCGCTGAAGCACAGGCTCACCAGCTGACCGGTGGGCAGGCTGCCGGACCGCTCAGGGGAGAAGGGGCCGTCGCCGTCCAGGGCGTTCTGGGTATCCACCACGCTGCCGTGGACGTGGGCGCCGATGGAGCAGCCGCCGCCCATGTGGCAGACGATAAGGTTCAGGTCCTCATACTTCTTGCCGTGCTCCTTGGCATAGCGCTTGGCAACGGCCTTCTGGTTCAGGGCGTGGAAGATGCTGGTGCGATGGAACAGGGGATGGCCGGCATAGCGGGCCACGTCGGACAGCTCGTCCACCACCACGGGGTCCACAATGTAGGAGGGGATGCCCAGCTGGTCGCCGATCTCCCGGGCCAGCAGACCGCCCAGGTTGGAGGCATGCTGCCCCTGAACGCCCACGGTGCAGTCGCGGACCAGCCGGTCGCTGACGGCGTAGGTGCCGCCGCGGATGGGGGCCAGCAGACCGCCCCGGCCGGAAACGGCGGACAGGGTCGTAACGTCGAAGCCCTGGTCATCCAGGGCCTGCATCACCAGCTTGCGCCGCCAGTCCTTCTGGGCGGGGATGGAATCAAATTTGTCGATCTCCTCGGCGCTGTGGCGCAGCGTCTTGTCAAAAAGCAGGGTTTCGTCCTCATAGACGCCGATCTTGGTGGACGTGGAGCCCGGGTTGATGACCAAAATTCTGTAAGACATGGGAATCTCCTCCTGTTGCATTGAATTGTTCCGAAAAAACAGCCGGATAACGACTTTATTGTATTATACAACAGTCGGTCAACCCATGTAAACTGTTTTTTCTCTTAAAACGAAACTTTTCCGGGAAAATGTTAAATTTTTACCGGGCGTTATTCCGCCGCAGGCCCGGGGATGTCCTCCACGCCGTCCAGCACCAGCCGGGGCCGGTAGGGGAATTTGGCAATGTCCTCCCGCCGGGTAACGCCGGAGAGCACCAGCACCGTGTCCAGGCCGGTCTCGATACCGGCCACCATATCCGTGTCCATCCGGTCGCCGATCATCACCGCGTCCTCGGAGTGGACCCCCAGAATGCGCAGCCCCGTGCGCATCATCAGGGGGTTGGGTTTGCCCACGAAGTAGGCATTCTGGCCGGTGGCCATTTCGATGGGGGCGATCATAGCCCGGCAGGCGGGAATGATGCCGTCCTCCGAGGGGCCGGTCAGGTCACTGTTGGTGCCGATGAGCTTGGCGCCCTTCAGCACCAGCCGCACCGCCCGCAGAATGTTTTCGTAGTTATAGCTGTTGCCCTCGCCGATGATGACGTAATCCGGGTCCACGTCGTTCATGGTGATGCCCTCGTCGTGGAGGGCCATGATCAGCCCCGCCCCGCCGATGACATAGGCGCTGCACCCGGGGGCCTGACTGCTGACGAACCGTGCCGTGGCCAGGGCGCTGGTATAGAAGCGGCTCTCGTCCACGTCCAGCCCCATGCGGCGCAGCTTCTGCTGCAGCTCCTTGGGGCTGCGCTCGGAGGAGTTGGTCAGAAACAGGAAGTTCTTCTCCTCCCGGTAAAGCCAGTCCACAAATTCCTTCACCCCCGGCAGCAGCCGGTTGCCGTGATAGATCACGCCGTCCATGTCGCAGATAAAGCCTTTTTTCTGTCGCAGCTGGTCCATAAGGTCCCTCCTATAGGATAAAATTTACCGATTTCCGCAGTTTTTCCGCCAGATCAGCGCCAGCCCCCGCAGCAGCAGACTGTCGTCGTGCCGGATCCTCCGGCGGCAGTAGGGGGTAATGATCCCGGACAGGCCCCCGGTGGCCACGGCAGTACAGGGCTGCCCCAGCTCCTCCTCCATGCGCTCCAGCAGGCCGTCGGCCATGGCGGCGGCGCCGTAAATGGCCCCGGCCTGAAGGCTGTCCTCCGTAACGGAGCAGATGACCTTTCCCGGCGGCTCCAGGGCAATGTCCGGCAGCTGGGCCGTGCCGGAGAACAGGGCGTGCAGGCTCAGCTTCACCCCGGCCAGAATCACGCCGCCCCGATAGCGTCGCTGCAGGTCCACCACCGTCACGGTGGTGGCGGTGCCGAAGTCGAACACCACCACCGGCAGAGGATATTCCGCCGCTGCCGCGGCGTCCGCCGCCAGCAGGTCCACCCCCAGGGTCTCCGGCTCCTCAATGGCGATCTCCAGCCCCGCCGGGGTAGTGGGACCCACCACCAGGGCCTCCAGCCCCGTGACCCGGCGGATGGCGTCGGCGGTCTCCGCCGTCAGCCGGGGCACCACCGAGCCGATGACGGCCCCCTCCGGGGCGTCATGGCCCGCCAGCACCTGCCTCACGGCGTCCTCGTAGGCCGCAGGGGGCAGCACCTCTCCCGAGGGGATGCGGCGCTGGGATACCACCCGGTCCCCGTGGTCCAGCAGGGCAAGAACAATGTTGGTGTTTCCAATATCGGCGGTCAGCAGCATAAAATTTCCTCACTTATACAGCGTTTTAGCTTGGCCGGAAAGTTTGTGCTTTCCGGCCAGGCTGTGGTTATTTCAGGACTTTTTCTTGGGAATGGTAACGGTAATGGTGGTGCCCTTGCCGGGCTGGCTCTCCAGGTCCAGGGTGCCGTGGTGATAGGCCACGGCATGCTTCACGATAGACAGGCCCAGGCCTGTGCCGCCGGAGGCCTTGGAGTGGCTCTTATCCACCCGGTAAAACCGCTCAAACACCCGGCTCTGGTGCTCCGGCGCAATGCCGATGCCGGTATCCGCCACGGAAATGGCGGCGCTGTCTCCCCGGTCGGTGACGGTGACCCGGACGCTGCCGCCGGGGACGTTATACTGAATGGCATTGTCGCAGAGGTTATACACCGTCTCATACAGCAGACGGCGCACGCCCTCCACCGGGATCTCCGGGCCCTCCACGGTGATGGCCGTCCCGCTTTTTTCCGATTTGTCCCGCAGATCGGCGGCGATATCCCGGCACAGCGCCGAGACGTCCACGCGCTCCCAGGGCAGGGGGTCTCCCTCGTCCAGCTGGGACAGGCGGATGATGTCGCCGATCAGGGCCACCAGCCGCTGTGCCTCCCGGCGGATGTGCCCCACGAACCGGGGCAGGTCCTCCTGCTTGACCAGGCCGTTCTCAATGAGCTCGGCGCTGCCGATGATGCCCTGAAGGGGCGTTTTCAGCTCATGGGATACGTTGGCGGTAAACTCCCGGCGGCTCTGCTCCGCCGTCTCCTGCTGGGTGATGTCAAAGGCCAGCAGCACCGCCCCCAGAGTGTCGGGGCCGGACTGGATGCGGGAGATGTCAAACTGATAAATGCGGCCCAGCCGCTGGACACGGACCTCGCTGTGACCGGCGTCCATGGCGGACGCCAGCGCGTCGCTGACGTCGCGGCCGCGGTCCACCGTCAGGAAATCCTGGCCCAGGCAGCTCTCGCCGGTGCCGAACACCCGGCAGGCGGCGGCGTTGATGCTGAGCACCGCGCCGCTTTCGTTCAGCAGCACCAGCCCCTCCTGCATGTGGGAGGTGATCTGGCGGAACTCGTCGGACCGGCGGCGCAGGTCCGTCAGCTGCCGGTCGATCTGCTGGCGCTGCACATTGATGCGGCACAGCAAAGGCGACAGCTCCTCATAGGTGTCGTTTTCCAGAGGGTGCTCCAGATCCAGGGCATTCAGAGGGGCGGTGATCCGGCGGGACAGACGGCCCGCCAGAAGGCCCGACAGCACCAGGGCTGCGGCGGCGGCCAGCAGAATGGCCGGCAGCATTCCCAGCACCAGCATGCCCACGGTAGCCCGGCTGACGGAAATGCGCAGCACCGAGCCGTCCGGCATACGCTGAGCATAGTAGCTGGTCTTTTCCAGCAGGGTGCTGGAATAGCGGGTGGAGCTGCCGGAGCCGGTGCGCAGGGCCTCCCGGACCTCCAGGCGGTCGCCGTGGTTCTCCAGGCTTTCGGCGTCGCGCTTGGTGTCGCACAGCACCGAGCCGTCGGCGGCGATCCAGGTCAGGCGGTAGCGGTCCGCCGTCAGCCCTTTCAGGTAATCCGTGCCCTCCGTCTCCACGGCGGCGGCTGCCAATTGCAGCTGATCCTGGAGCTGGGACTCCTGCACGGAGGCAAAATAGCTGTACAGGCAGGTCATGACGATGACCACCCCCGCCAGCAGCACGGCCACGGCGGACAGCATAAACGAACGGAAAATTTTCTTGGTCATCCTTGTTCCTCCAGCCGGTAGCCCACATTGCGGACGGTCTGGATCAGACTGCCGTAGGGGCCCAGCTTCTGGCGCAGCGTGCGGATGTGCATGTCCACGGTGCGGGTCTCGCCGTAATAGTCGGTGCCCCACACCTGGGCCATCAGCTGGTCCCGGGTGAAGGCCATGCCGGGATGGGACAAAAACAGCCGCAGCAGCTCGTATTCCTTATAGGTCAGGAGCACCCGCTGCCCGTCGCAGGAGACGGTGTGGGCGTCCTGGTCCAGGGTCAGGCCGGACAGGTGCAGCACGTGGCTGGGCCGGGCGCACCGGCGCAGCACGGCCTTGACGCAGGACACCAGCTCCATGACCCCGAAGGGCTTGGTGAGATAGTAGTCCGCGCCCAGGTCCAGGGCCTGGATCTTGTCATATTCCGCGCCCTTGGCGGTGGCCATGACAACGGGGATGGAACGGGTGGCAGGGGCGGCCCGCATACGGCGCAGCAGCTCCACACCGTCCACACCGGGCAGCATCACATCCAGCACCACCAGCTCCGGCAGCTCCCGGGCCGACTCCAGCGCGGACCAGAAGGCCCCGCCGTCGGCGAAGCCCTGGGCCTGGAACCCGGTGGACTGAAGGGCGTATACCTCAATATCAAGGATACTGGCGTCGTCCTCTACGCACCAGATCATGGGTTATCCCTCCTTGTGCTGGCCGGTGATGGAAAAAATCACCCACTCGGCGATGTTGGTGGCGTGGTCGCCGATGCGCTCGAAATACTTGGCGATCATCAGCAGGTCCAGGGCATACTCCCCGTCCGCGGGGTCGGCGGCGATGCGGGAAATCAGGGCCTGCTTCACCTGGCGGAAATAGGCGTCCACGGTGTCGTCGGCAGCCAGAACGCCCTCTGCCTTTATTGTATCATGTTTTACGTATGCGTCAACACTTTCTGTCACCATAGAGATGGTTGCCCGGGCCATCTGGCAGAGAATGTCGTCATGCTCGGCGGTGCGGCCCTTCAGGAAGGTGACGATCTCGGCGATGTCCTGGGCCTGGTCGCCGATGCGCTCCATGTCGGTGATCATTTTCAGGGCGGCGGAGATCTGGCGCAGGTCCCGGGCCACCGGCTGCTGCTGCAAAAGCAGCTTCAGGCACAGCGACTCGATGGTGCGCTCCTTCTGGTCGATCTCCGTGTCCAGGGGGCCCACCTGGGCGGCCAGGGCGGGGTCTCCCTCCGTCAGGGCCTTGGCGGCCAGGGCGATGACCTCCTCGCACAGGGCGCCCATCTCGATGAGCTCCCGGTTCAGCAGCGCCAGCTGCTGGTCAAACTGTCTTCTCATTATCCGAACCTCCCGGTGATGTAGTCCTCGGTGCGCTTATCGGTGGGGTCGGAGAACAGCTGCTCCGTTTTGCCGAACTCCACCAGCTCACCCAGCAGGAAAAAGGCCGTATTGTCGGAAATGCGGGCCGCCTGCTGCATGTTGTGGGTGACCATGACCACGGTGTAATGCTCCTTCAGCTCCAGGGCCAGGTCCTCGATCTTGGAGGTGGAGATGGGGTCCAGGGCGCTGGTGGCCTCGTCCATCAGCAGCACCTCCGGCTCCACGGCCAGGGCCCGGGCGATGCACAGGCGCTGCTGCTGGCCGCCGGACAGGCCCATGGCGCTTTTCTTCAGCCGGTCCTTCACCTCGTCCCAGATGGCGGCAGAGCGCAGGGAGCGCTCCACAATGTCGTCCAGCTTGGCGTGGCTGCGGACGCCGTGGGTCCGGGGCCCATAGGCCACGTTGTCATAAATGCTCATGGGGAAGGGGTTGGCCTTCTGAAACACCATGCCGATGCGCTTGCGCAGCAGGGTGGGGTCCACCCCGGCGTCATAGATGTTCTTTCCGTGGAAGTCCACCTGTCCCTGGATCTTCACGGAGGGGATCAGGTCGTTCATGCGGTTCAGAGTCCGCAGGAACGTGGATTTGCCGCAGCCGGAGGGGCCGATAAAGGCGGTGATCTGCCGCTCCGGGATGGCGACGGATACGTCGTGGAGGGCGTGGTTCTGCCCGTACCACAGATGCAGGCTCTTGGCCTCAAGAATGGGTTCCATAGCAATGCCTCATTTCTTTCGCAGCTTCCGCCCCACCAGGGAGGCGGACAGGTTGATCAGCAGGGTCAGCACCATCAGAATGGCGGCGATGGAGAAGGCCAGGGCCGTCTCGCCGCCCTCGGTGGCATAAACGTACAGGGCCACGGTCAGGGTGGCGGAGGAGGTGTGCAGAGCCTTGACAAAGCCCACCAGCTCCAGGCCGAAGCCCGCCGTATACAGCAGGGCGGCGCTTTCGCCCACAATGCGGCCCACAGCCAGGATGCAGCCGGTGACGATGCCGTCCACGGCTCCGGGCAGCACCACCGTGCGGATCATGTGCCATTTCCCGGCTCCCAGGCCCAGGGCCCCCTCCCGATAGGACTGGGGCACGGTTTTCAGGCTCTCCTGGGTGGTGCGGACGATGGTGGGCAGGATCATCACCACCAGGGTCAGGCCGCCGGCCAGGATGCCTGCCTGAAGGTTCATCCGCTGGACGAACAGCAGCATGCCCACCAGGCCGAAGATGATGGAGGGGATGCCCGTCAGGGTCTCGGTGGCGAACTCGATAACGGACACCAGGCGGCGGTTGGACGCGTATTCCGTCAGGTAAATGGCGGCCCCCACTCCCAGGGGCAGGACGATGACCATGGCCACCACGATGATATACAGGGTATCCAGAATGTTGGGCAGGATGCCCACGGTGTTCTTGATATAGCTGGTCTGGCTGGTCAGCAGGGACCAGGTGATGCCCGGCGCCCCGCGATAGAAGATATAGCCGATGAGAAACAGCAGCAGGGCGCAGGTCAGCCCCGCGCACAGCCATACCAGGAACCGCAGCCCTCTGTCATACAGACGGCGGCGGGGCGACAGCTTTTCCTCCATGGGTCAGTCCTCCTTCCTTTTTTTGATGAACACGTTGAGAAATACGTTGATGAGCATAATGAACAGAAACAGCACCAGGCCGATGGAGAACAGGGCCTGCTGATACAGGCTGCCCACCGGGGCATAGGACATGCCGGAGATGATGCCGGTGGTGAGGAACCGGACGGACCGGAACAGCCCTGGCATATTGGCCACATTGCCTGCCACCATGATGATGGCCATGGCCTCGCCGATGGCCCGGCCCACGCCCAGCACCACGGCGGTGGCCACGCCGCTGCGGGCGGCGTGGAGGCTGACGCGGAAATACGTTTCGGTGGCGGTGGCTCCCAGGGCCAGGCTGGCCTCCTCATACTCCCGGGGCACCGCCCGCAGGGCCGTCTCCGACACGTTGATGATGGAGGGCAGCACCATAATGGACAGCACCAGGATGGCCGCCAGCAGACAGGCGCCGGACCCCAGGGAGAAGGTGGTGCGGATCAGCGGCACCAGCACGATCATGCCCACCAGGCCGTATACCACCGACGGGATACCCGCCAGCAGCTGCACGGCGGTGCGGATCACGGCGGCCACCGGGGCCGGGGCCAGCTTGGAGAGGAAGATGGCCGTCATCAGGCCGATGGGCACGCCGATGACCATGGCCCCGGCGGTGCCGTAAACAGAGGTGAGGATAAAGGGCAGAATGCCGTATTCCGCGCCGGTGGTGGTGTTGGTGGGGTCCCAGACCTGGCCGAACAGAAACTTGAACAGGCCGATCTGGCGGATGGCGGGCAGGCCCGAGAGGATCAGGTACACGCTGATGACCAGCACAAAGCCCACGGCCACGATGCCGCACAGCAGGAACACCAGGTGGATCACATTTTCCAGGGCCTTACGGGCCCCTGTATTCTTTGAACGCATAGTCGGATCCTTTCTTGTCCGGAACGGGAAATGCCCCTGGCCCGGGATTCGGGTCAGGGGAGGTTTCCCGGGGTGGTTACTTGGCCACGGGCACCGCACCGGCGTTTTTGATGAGGTCGGAAGCGGCGGCAGAGGTGGCGAAGTCAAAGAAAGCCTGGGCAGCGGCGGAGAGAGTAACGCCTTCCTTGGTCACCAGCACGAAGGGGCGCTGGATCTGGTAGCTGCCATCCAGGACGGTGGCTTCGGTGCAGGCCACACCGTTCACGGTCAGAGCCTTGACGGCGGCCTTGCCTTCCACGGCAGACAGGGAGGCATAGCCAATGGCGTTGGGGTTTCCGGCAACGGCCTCAATGACGCCGCCGGTGGAGGTCAGCTCCTGGTCCAGCTTGCAGGAGTCCTTGGTGTCGGTGATGGACTCAAAGCCGTCCCGGGTGCCGCTGCCGGACTCACGGCCGATGCAGGAGATGGCGCCGGGGTCGCCGCCCACTTCGCTCCAGTCGGTGATCTTGCCGGTGAAGATGTCGGCGATCTGCTGAGCGGTCAGGTCCGCGACCTTGCTGTCGGCATTGACGATGATGGCGATGCCGTCCAGGGCCACGGTGGTCTCCTTCAGACCGGCGGACTTCTCCTGGTCCTTCAGGGCCCGGGAGGCCAGGCCGATGTCGGTGGAGCCGTTCTTCACGGCCTCGATGCCTGCGCCGGAGCCGGTGGGGTCATAGGTGACGGTGACGCCGGGATTGTCGGTGGTGAACTGCTCCTTCAGCGCGCCGATGACCTTGTCCATAGAGGTGGAACCGTTGGTGGACACGGTGCCGGAGAGAGCGGTGTTGTTGTCGTTGTTCTCAGGGGTGTCATTGCCCTTCTGGCCGCAGCCGGCCAGGATGCCCAGCACCATAACGGCGCACAGGGCGATGGAAAGAAACTTTTTCATTTTTTCAGAATCTCCTTTCGATTCGCGTTTTTGGGATTTCCTTGGTACAGCTCATAGCATACGGAGCGGATGTAAAGGAGAAAAGACGCGTTTTGTAAAGTCTGCGTAAAATGCAGCGGATCGGTGCCGGAGAGGACGGCATAGGGGTGATTTTTTCTTCTCGCGAAAATATTTCCCCCGCGAACCAATTCGGACCGGCAATCTGCTGGTCATTTTATATAAACGCCTTGCCGCGCCGTATGAATGTCTATAGGTCCGACGGAATGCGGCTTTCTTTTGTGACATAATTCACAAAAAGCCGCATAAAATGGGACTGTAAAATTGCCTGCTGCGAAACAGAACGACCCGGAGAGGAGGGGGGAGGCGTAAGAAATCGATTAAAGAAAGCGTGATGTGTGACAATACGGCGTTAAGGAGAGACTGTATCGCTTTACAGGGGAAAACACACATGGTAAAGTGACCATAGTCCCCTTTACCGGACATAAGGGGGACATCCATATGAGTAAGGAGAGAAAACAATGGAAGAAAGAAAAGGCTTTGGGTCCAATTTTGGATTCCTCATGGCGGCCATCGGCTCAGCCGTCGGCCTGGGCAACATCTGGGGCTTCCCCAACAAGATGGGCGCCAACGGCGGCTTCACATTCCTGATCATCTATCTGATCCTGGCGGCGTGCTGCGGCTTCATCGTCATGATGGGCGAGCTGGCCCTGGGCCGCAAGACCGGCCGGGGCGCCATCGGCGCATACAAAATTCTGTCCAAGAAGTTCAAGTGGCTGGGCTGGCTGGGCGTGCTGTCTGCCTTCCTGATCCTGGGCTTCTACTGCGCCCTGGGCGGCTACTGCCTGAAGTATGTCACCCTGAACGTGGGCAATCTGTTCCATGCCGGCTTCGGCACCGGCACCCTGGACGGCGCAGGCGTGTTTGACGCGCTGATGGCCAACCAGGGCGAGTGCGTGATCTACGGTCTGATCTTCGTGGTCATCACCATGGTCATCGTGATGGGCGGCGTCGGCGGCGGCATTGAAAAGGTCTGCTCCGTGGGCATGCCTGCCCTGTTCGTAATGCTGGTGATCTGCATCATCCGTTCCTGCACCCTGGAGGGCGCGTCAGAAGGCCTGAAGTATATGTTTGTCCCCGGCTGGGCGCTGGCCAACGGCGTCATCAAGGAAGCGCCTAACTTCTTCTCTGTAGTATCCACAGCAGGCGGCCAGATGTTCTTCTCCCTGTCCCTGGGCATGGCGGCCATGATCACCTACGGCTCCTATCTGGATAAGAAGGAGAACCTGCAGAAGAACGCCATCATCATCGTGGTGATGGATACCCTGGTGGCCCTGATGGCCGGTCTGTGCGTCATCCCCGGCCGCTTCGCCCTGGACCCCACCGGCAACCTGGGCGGCCCCTCCCTGCTGTTCGTCACCATGCAGAACGTGTTCGACCGCATGGGCGGCGCGGGTCCCGTTTTCGGCATCCTGTTTTATCTGCTGGTGGTGTTTGCCGCCGTCTCCTCCTCCATCTCCCTGCTGGAGGCCGTGGTGGCCCACTATGTGGACCGTGCCCGGGACCAGGGCAAGGGCGACAAGCGGAAGCCTTACTCCGTGCTGGCCGGTATTGCCGCCGGTATCCTATGCGTCATCGTGTGCCTGGACTCCCTGGGCACCGCCGGCATGTCCCCCGCTGATATCCTGGGCATGCGCGGCACCATGGAAAAGCTCCCCACCTGGAGTGCCGACTGGCTGGACTTCTTCGACTGCATCGCCGAGGGCATCCTGATGCCTCTGGGCGCGCTGCTGATGAGCATCATGTACGGCTGGGAGATCGGCCCGGAGGTGGTCCATGCCGAGGCTACCCGGGAGGGGCAGTCCTTCGGGGCCTACGGCTGGTTCAAAATCTGTATCAAATACATCACGCCTCTTTGCATGCTGCTGGTGCTGTACGGCCAGATCAAGGAGTTCTTCTTCGTATAAACGGTACTTGTTCCTGATATAAACGGTATATCCCGAGCCGGGGCAGACGCTCCGGCCCGGGATTTTTTTGCTCCTCAAGGACTTCCGGCAAATTACGCCAAATCTTTGTGAAAAAGGTAAAAAGACGAGTTCACAATTTGTTAAAATAATGGAAAGTATCGCTAAGAACTTGACAAAATGTGCTATTGGCGAGTAATATAAGAGAACCAAAACTTGAGGAGGTAAATCACTCTAATGGAAAAGAAAGGTACCAAGAT
>OCJY01000230.1_pt1 | contig 13833 bp, 8 predicted proteins | sample 1502791 | NCBI WGS metagenome assembly OCJY01 (sample SAMN01915221, study PRJEB22387) | human gut metagenome | isolation source: stool | host: Homo sapiens | place: USA | reverse complement strand
TGTCGGGCGGCGACATCACGCACGCCATCCCCGACAACACGGGTTACATCACCGAGGGTCAGCTCTTCCTGCGCAACGACTCCGATACGGGCAAGGTCATCGTGGACCCGTTCCGTTCGCTGTCGCGTCTGAAGCAGCTGGTCATTGGCAAGAAGACGCGTGAGGACCACCCGCAGGTGATGAATGCCTGCGTGCGCCTCTACGCCGATGCTGCGAACGCCAAGACGAAACTCGAGAACGGTTTCGACCTGTCGGACTACGACGAGCGTGCCCTGAAGTTCGCCCACGACTATTCGGAGAAGCTGCTGGCCATCGACGTCAATATCGATATCACGGAGATGCTCGACACGGCGTGGGGACTCTTCGCCAAGTACTTCTCGAAAGAGGAGGTCGGCATCAAGGAGGAGCTCATCCGCAAATACTGGAAAGAGGCCTGACGCCGGCAGGCGGGGCGCTCCGGCCCGGCGGCCCGGAATCGGGAGCCGGCCGGGCGGCAGACTCCGCAGGTTGTGCCCCGGCCCGAACGATCGGCGTCTGCGCGTGCGGAGCGGCACGGCAGGCGGATCCGGCGGCCGGTGGCGGTAATCGGAAAAACTGAACGAACATGGCAATTAAGTTTCAATACAACAAAACCTCGCTGGGCGAGCTCGGCAAGCAGCTCAAGATGCGGCAGAAGGCCCTGCCGACGATCAAGAGCAAGGAGTCGGCGCTGCGCTCGGAGGTGAAGAAGGCGAAGGACACCGCGGGTGAGTACCGCCGTCGGCTCGACGCATTGATGGCCGAGTACGACTACATGGCGGCACTCTGGGGCGAGTTCGACGTCGATCTGCTGCGTGTCTCCGACGTGGGGCTTGCAACGCAGAAGATCGCCGGCGTCCGCATCCCGGTGCTCGAGGAGGTCTTCTTCGAGGAGCGTCCCTACGACCTCTTCTCGTCGCCGGTGTGGTTCGCCGACGGCGTCGATCTGTTGAAACGGCTGGCCCGGCTCGGCATCGAATCCGAGGTCTACAGCCGGCGGATGGAGTTGCTCGACTTCGCCCGCCGCAAGACCACGCAGAAGGTGAACCTGTACGAAAAGGTGCAGATTCCCGGCTATGAGGATGCCATCCGGAAGATCAAGCGTTTCATGGAGGACGAGGAGAACCTCTCGAAGTCGGCCCAGAAAATCGTGAAAACCAAACAGCAGGCAGCCGGGGAGGGCGCGATGTTATGATAGCTAAAATGTCGAAATACGACTTTGTGCTCTATGCGGCACAAAGCGGCGATTTCATCGGGCGGCTCCGCGAACTCGGGCTGGTGGACATCACCACCAAGGGCTGGGAGCCCTCCGAGGAGGACCGCCAGCTGCTGCTCGATATCGAGGGCTGCACCCGCGCCCTGGAGTTCGTGCGGACGTTCCGCTCGGACGCGGAGCGCTGCGATGCGGCGGCCCGACCGTTCGCCTCGGGAGAGGAGGCCTATGAGCACTATGCTGCGGCCCAGCGCGATGCTGCGGCCCTGTATGCCGAGATCGGCCGGCTGGAGAAGTCGGCCGAGGAGCTCCGCCCGTGGGGAGCGTTCGATGCCGATCGGCTCGGACGTCTTGCCGGCGAAGGCATCGTGCTGCGCTACTTCTCGGCCCAGCGGAACGTCTTCGACAAGTCCGCGGCCGAGTGGGGCGAAGGACGTACGATAGTCGAGATATCGCGCAACGACTCGACCGTGTGGTTTGTCGTCGTGACGGCCCCGGGCGAGGAGCTGGACCTTGATGCGCAGGAGATGAAGGCCCCGCAGATGGATGTCCGCGAGGCCGAGCGCCGCATTGCCGGGGCCGGGGAGAAACTCCGGGCGCTGGACGGCGAGTTCTCGCGCGTGGCGGCTTCGGAACGGGATCTGGCCCGCTACGGCGCCTCGCTCCGCGAGCGGCTGCAGGAGGTGCAGGTGCAGGCCACGGCACAACCGGCGGCCGACGGTACGCTCGTGGTGATGGAGGGCTGGGCCGAGAAGGAGACTTCGGCGCGTGTCGATGAGCTGCTGGAGGCCTATCCCGGCGTCGTCTACCTCAAGTCGGATCCGACTCCGGAGGACGATACGCCCGTCAAACTGAAAAACAACCGGTTCGCCCGCGTCTTCGAGCTGGTCGGCGACATGTACGCCCGGCCGAAATACGGGACGCTGGACCTTACGCCCTTCTTCGCGCCGTTCTACATGCTCTTCTTCGGCATCTGCCTGAACGATGCGGGCTACGGAGCCATCCTCACGCTGCTCGGCGCCTGGATGTTGTCGAAGAACCGCCGTCCCGGCATGATGCGCCAGGCAGCCTGGTTCGCCACGCTGTGCGGCGCGATGACCGTGGTCTTCGGCCTCTTCTGCGGATCGTTCTTCGGTGTCAGCATGAAGGAGTGGTTTCCCTCGGTGCCGTTCTACGACTTCCAGGGACAGTTCTTCTCGGTGGCGCTGGCTATCGGCATCGTGCAGATCATGTTCGGCATGCTGCTCAAGGTGGTGACGATCTCCCTGACGGCCGGTTTCCGCTATTCGCTCGCTTCGCTGGGTTGGCTGCTGGTGATCCTGGCCGGAAGCCTGGCCGGAGGCCTGCCGATGCTCAACCCCTCGTGGGTGATTCCCTTCTATACGACCTCCTCGCCGGCCTTCTATGCGACGGTCGGTCTGGGCGCCGTATTGATGCTCTTCTTCAACTCGCCGGGCAAGAACCCCTTCCTCAATCTGGGTGTCGGTCTGTGGGATACTTATAATAATATTACGGGTATCCTCTCCGACGTGCTGTCGTACATCCGACTCTTCGCCATCGGTCTTTCGGGCGGTGTGCTTGCTACGGTATTCAACTCCCTGGCCGGCGGTTTCGTCCCCGATGACGCCGGTATCGTGACGCGGCTGCTCATCATGACGCCGATTCTGCTCATCGGCCACGGCATCAACCTCTTCATGTCCACCATCTCGTCGTTCGTGCATCCGATGCGTCTGACGTTCGTGGAGTTCTACAAGAATGCGGGTTTCGAAATGTCGATGCGGACATTCAACCCGCTGCGCAAAATGGATCAAACTGAAAATCAATAACTAAAAAACTTCAAATCATTATGGAAATGACAACTGCAATTATTCTGGGCTACATCGGCGTAGCGTTGATGGTGGGCCTTTCGGGCGCAGCGAGCTGTATCGGTACTTCGATTGCCGGTCAGGCCTCCGTCGGAGCGATGAAAAAGAACGGCGGCGCCTTCGGTAGCTACATGATTCTGTCGGCCATCCCCGGCTCGCAGGGTCTCTACGGCTTCGTCAGCTACTTCATCATCAAGGGCTTCCTTACGGAGTCGATCACCATGCTTCAGGGTGCTGCCATCTTCGGCGCCGGCCTGCTGACGGGTTTCGTCTGCCTCTTCTCGGCCTACTATCAGGCACGGATTTGCGCCAACGGTATCGCCGCCATCGGCAACGGCCATGACGTGATGGGTAAAACGCTGATTCTGGCTGCATTCCCCGAGCTTTACGCCATTCTGACGGTTGCTGCCGTCTTCCTGATCTCGGGCGCTATCTGATTTCGGAACCGCAACCCTCCACGACGCTCTTCCGATCTAACCTGCAGGTTTCCGCGCCACTGTTTTATCTGTACACTCCCTGTTTTTGTGGAGCCCGGGGGTGCCGGCCCGTTTTGTCCGCGACCGCAACTCCGGCGTTTTCACAAGACGGCCGGATTCACGTTTCCGTTTTGCGGCCGAAGTCGCGGCCTCCGGACGAACCTTGCCGGACAAAAGCGGCGCTCCGATCGGCCGTTGTGTTGCGCGGCGTGTCTCGCCAGCCTGTCGATACGCGACCTGCCGCAATCCCTGTTTGGTGTGACTGCCCGGTTTTTCCGATGTTCCGGTACCCTGCGGCCGTTCGGACTGTGTCCGGTCTGTTTTTGTCTGCTTTTGTGCTGCTGATGTCTCGTTTTGGTATGAATCGACCCGATGTGGTTGCCTGGAGAGGGGAAAAAGTACGTTTGAGTATCCGGCTGCAAAGTATGATTTCCTGACAAAATAGTATGGGCCGATGCCTCTCGGATAAAATGGAAGGGCTTTTCATTTTTCAGATAAGGGCTAATTTTTACTTTTGTCGCACCGAAACTACCAAACCTGAAAACCACGAACCTATGGAAAAACTCTGCTCCCGACTCATCGACGGCCGAGCATTGGCCGGCCGGCCTCTTTTTACAGTTTCCCGACTTCTTCTTTTCTGAACAATCCGACCGTATCCGGAGCCTGCGCTTCCGGACGGGTTTGTCTTATTTTTTACCAAACATTAACCAAACTTTCAATACCTATGATCAAACTTGGGCACAAAATCATTCTGGCGGTTTTGGCGCTGCTGATTACCCCCCCCCTTGGGTTTGCGGCCGAAACAGCCGATGCAAGTGCCTCGGTACAAGACCGTAAGGTGACTGTCCGGGGTACCGTGAATGACGCTGCAGGCCAGCCCCTGCTCGGCGTCACCGTCCTTGTCGAAGGCACCACGACCGGAACTTCGACCGGAATCGACGGAACTTATGAGATCTCCTGCGCTCCCGATGCCGAGCTGACCTTCTCGTTCATCGGCTATGAGTCGCAGACGCTTCCGGTAGCCAACCGGACGCTGCTCGACGTGACGCTTGCCGAGGACTCGCAGATGGTGGACGACGTGATCGTCATCGGTTACGGTACGACGACGCGCCGCAGCACGGTGGGCGCCGTCGATCAGATCAAGTCGGAGGCCATTGCCGAGCGTTCGGTGGCCAACCTCACACAGGCGCTGCAGGGTACGTCGCCCAGCCTCGTTATCCAGCAGCGAAGCAACGACCCTGCTGACAACCAGCTCAACATCAACATCCGCGGTATCGGTACGATGAACAACAACCAGCCGCTGATCGTCATCGACGGACTGGTTTCCGACAACTCGTCGTTCAACAAACTCAATCCTTCGGACATCGAGAATGTCTCGGTGCTCAAGGACGCCGGTACGGCCGCCATCTACGGTTCGCGTGCCGCCAACGGCGTGCTGCTCGTGACGACCAAGAAGGGTAAGCTGAATCAGGCACCGACGGTCGAGCTGACCGCTCAGGTCGGTTGGCAGCAGCCCGATGTCCTCTACACGCCGGTCGAGGGATGGCAGAACGCCACGCTGCTCAACATCGCCAAGGCCAACGCCGGTCTCGCGCCCGCCTTCACGGCCGAGCAGATCCGTGACCTCAAAGAGCACGGTAACGGCACTTTCTTCATGGACGAGATCTTCCAGACGGCCATGCAGCAGAACTACAACGTCAGCGTATCGGGCGGCGGTGCCAATACGACCTACATGGTGTCGGCCGGCTACTTCGACCAGGAGAGCAACTACGTGGGCCCCGATTACGGACGCCAGCGCTACAACTTCCGTACGAACCTTACGACCGAGTACAAGCGTGTGAAGGTGACGGCGCTGCTCTCCTATTCGCACGAGAACAGCAAGACGACGATCGACGGCAACGCCATCGCCAACGCATCGCGTATCCCGACCTACTATTATTACCGTCAGTATGATCCCGCCACGGGCAAATACCTGCTCAACGACAAGCTGACGGACTTCAACTCGCTGGGTCTGCTCCAGGAGGGCGGTTACAACCGTTACCGCAACGATTACGTGAACGCCAACCTCTCGGCCGAGGTGAAGATCATCGACGGCCTGAAACTGCGCGGCGTGCTGGGTGCCGACATCTTCGCCGACCACCGCTACACGCGCACCCACGAGGTGATCTTCTACAACACCGATGCGGCGGGCAACCCGATCGGTGACGGCCGCTCGGCCAACAACGACGACAAGTCGGAGGACTGGAACCAGCGTGCCTACCTGATCAACTCGCAGCTGATGCTCGACTTCGACCGCACCTTCGGCAAGCACCATGTGGCCGCGCTGTTCGGTGCCTCGAACGAGTCCTATACCTCGGAGGCGAACCAGGTTTCGCTCAAGTGGGCCGATCCCGATCTGGGTATCAAGGGCGACGGTACGGAGGCCGTGCTGGGCAGTTCGACCGTGACGCCCGAGGCCACGACCCGCACCTCGCTCACCTCGCTCTTCGGACGTGCCTCCTACGACTACGACAACCGCTACTATGCCGAGTTCTCGTTCCGTTACGACGGTTCGTCGAAATTCCGTTCCGACCTGCGCTGGGGCTTCTTCCCCTCGGTTTCGCTCGGATGGCGCCTCTCGGAGGAGGCCTTCATGGAGAGCTACCGCGACAACGTGGGCGATCTGAAGATCCGCGGATCGTACGGTACGCTGGGTAACCAGTCGGTGGGCGACTACCAGTACTTCACCACCTACAACGTCTACTCGAACATCTACGCCTTCAACAACGCGATGGTCGGCGGCGCCGGCTTCCAGCTCGGTACCGACAACCTGCAGTGGGAGGTTTCGAAGACCTTCAACATCGGTTTCGACGCCTCGTTCTTCAAGGGTACGCTCAACCTGGGCTTCGACTACTTCAACAAGCATACGACCGACATCCTGGTCAAGCCGCAGACCCCGCTGATGCTGGGTACCGAGCTCCAGAACTACAATGCCGGCGAGATGCGCACGCAGGGTTGGGAGCTTTCGATCAGCTATGCGCTCAAGAAGCGCGACTGGTCGCACTTCTTCCAGTTCAACATCGGTGACTCGTGGAACGAGGTGCTCCACTACGAGGGCTTCGAGTCGATCTCGAACCAGGAGGAGTTCTGGCGCATCACGCGCGAGGGCCTGCCCTTCAACTCCTACTACGGCTACAAGACCGACGGCTTCTTCCAGAGCTACGAGGAGATCGCCAATTCGGCCATTCCGACGGGCAAGACGGTCAAGCCGGGTGACGTGAAGTTCGTGGACCGCAACGGCGACGGCGTGATCGACGAGAACGACCGTTACTATCTGGGCAATGCCTTCCCGCGTTACACGCTGGGCTTCACCTACAACGTGGCCTGGAAGGGCTTCGATCTGTCGATCTTCCTGCAGGGCGTGCTCAAGCGCGACATGATGATCCGCGGCGAGCTGGTCGAGCCGTTCCACTCGAACTACGGCTACACGATGTACGAGCACCAGCTCGACTTCTGGACGCCGACCAACACGGATGCCCGCTGGCCGCGTCTGACCGACATCTCCGACCCGTCGAACCAGAACAACTGGCGCATGGGATCCGATATCTACATGTTCGACGGCAGCTACCTGCGTCTGAAGAACATCCAGCTGGGCTACACGCTGCCCGAGCGCATCTCGAAGAAGTTCGGCGTGCAGAAGTTCAAGATCTATTTCAATGCTGAGAACCTGCTGACGTTCTCCGAGAGTTCGTTCGTCGATCCCGAGTCGTCGGAGTTCGGCGGCAACATGAATTCGGGCGGTGCCAACTCGGCCCGCAACTACCCGAACCTGCGCTACTACGGTGTCGGCCTCAATGTCACATTCTAATTCAAGGTGCGAGAAGATATGAAAACCTCGATTTTTAAATACATTACCGTTGCCGTTGCCGCCGGCGCAATGTGGCTGGCCGGTTGCAACGATCTGGACCAGGAGCCGACCAACAAGTTTACGGACAAGGCGTTCTGGACCTCGCCCGAGCGTGCCAACATGGTGCTCAACATGGCCTACAGCCAGATGTACAGCCACGACAAGATGTTCCAGGACGAGGCGCTGAGCGACAACATGTACGAGCAGCGCGGCAACCCCGACACGCGCACCATCCGCACGGGACAGGCCACGCCCAACACGTCGCTCTTCAAGAGCGAGTGGCAGTGGGTGTTCCAGGGCGTGAAGACCTGCAATATCTTCCTGACCTTCGTGGACGACGTGCCGGGCATCGAGTCCTCGAATCTGGCCTACATGAAGGCGCAGATCCGCTTCATCCGCGCGTTCCTCTACTTCCGTCTGGCCTGCTTCTACGGCGACATTCCCTTCTTCCTGAACGACATCTCGCTCGAGGAGTCGCGTCAGATGACCCGCACCTCCTACGTCAAGGTGATGGAGGAGCTGCACCGCGAGCTGGACGAGATCATTCCCGATCTTCCGAAGCGCGACGACCTGTCGGCCGACGACAACGGCCGCATCACGAAGGCTGCCGCCATGGTGCTCAAGGCCCGCATGTATCTCTACGAGAACACGTCGCGCACGGGCAACAGCGTGTCGGACAACATGCGCAAGGTGGCCGACATCTGCGACAAGCTGATGCACGACCAGGCTACCTTCGGCACCTACAGCCTGCTGACCGAGAGTAACGAGGCGGGTTATCTGAGCCCCTACGAGTACCTCTTCACGTCGGGTGCCGAGTACAATCCGGAGGTGATCCTCGACTATGCGGCCGTGGAACTCGACAAGCAGTGGAGCCTGATGTACAACATGGCGCCCCTCTCGGCCGGTGCGAACCTCTGCCAGAAGGCTCCGTCGAAGGCTCTCGTGGACAGCTACAAGATGTCCGACGGCTCGGACCCCACGGACCTGAACTCCTATACGGGCCGCGATCCGCGACTCAAGTATACGGTGGCATACAACGGGATGGACTGGTATGACCTGAACGACAAGGGCGAGTACGTCAAGAAGTTCACGCTCAACGTCACGTCGGGTTCCGACCAGGCCGGCACGGCCAACGGCTCGCCCACGGGCTTCTACACCCGCAAGTATTTCGACCCGGACCACGGCAAGAACCTCGAGATGTGGACCAACTTCATCATGATGCGTTATGCCGACGTGCTGCTGATGTACGCCGAGGCGAAGGCCTACCTGGGTGAACTGGATGTCACGGTATGGAACGAGACGATCCGCCTGATCCGCATGCGTGCGGGCGTAGGCGGCACGGAGTTCCCCTCGGCGGGCGACTATACGCAGATCGTGCGCGACGAGCGTCGTGTGGAGCTGGCCCTGGAGGGTCTGCGCTACTTCGACCTGATCCGCTGGATCAACTACAAGGACGAGAAGTCCACGGCCGTTGCCGAACTGCTCAACGGTCCGGTCTACATGTACAACGGCACGCAGATCGATCAGTTCAAATTCGATACGGGACGTGACATCCTCTGGTCGCTGCCGCTTTCGGAGACGCAGCTCGTTCCGTCGCTGCTGCCCAACAACTCGGGATATTAATCGTCAATCAAAAGCATTCGGAAAAAGATGAAAAAGATATTGAATATGCTGATGGCGGCAGGTCTTGCCGTCTGGGGCGCCTCCTGCTCGAGCGACCTGGATTACGAACCGGGCGGGGTGACTCCGGTCAAGGCGTTGCTGCTGCCTGCCGATAACTGGTATGTCGAGCTGCAGAGCGCATCGTCGGCCACGGAGACCTTCTCGTGGGAACCCGCTCTGGCTGCCGACGGACAACTTCCGCACTACGAGGTGGTCTTCCTCGCACAGCCCGACGGCGAGATCGTCTACCGCTACGACGCCGGTTCGAAGACCAGCGTGGCGGTTCCCCACAAGGAGCTGAACCTGGCGGCCAAGGCCGCCGGGATCGATGCCGGCGCATCGGGCGACTTCTACTGGTCGGTCGTATCGAGCCGCGGTGTGACGACCGCCCCCGTCGAGGCGACGCCGCGCTGCATTTCGGTCAAGCGTCTGTTCGGTTTCGACGTGATCCCCTCGACGCTCTACCTGACGGGCGAGGCCACCGAGGTCGGCGATGACCTTTCGCTGGCCATGCAGTTCCAGTCTACGGGCGAGGATGTCGGCGAGTTCACGGCCATCATGCGCCTCGAGGCCGGCAAGACCTATTCGATGTACGAGACGACGGATGACTCGAGCCGCCACTTCACCATCGAGGAGGGCGAGCTCCGCGAGTTCGGTGCCGACGTCAAGCCGGCCACGTCGCTGGCTTCGGTGGACAAGACGGGCATCTACCGCGTCTATGTCGATTTCAACACGCGTTCGACGATCGTCGAGGAGGTGACGCGCCTGGCCTTCTACCAGCGCGACGATGTGGGCAATGCCGTCGAGCTGACCTACCAGGGCCTGGGCGTCTGGAAGCTCGAGAACCACACCACCACCGAAGGGGACAACCGTTACGGCTTCCTGGCCAACATCAGCGGTGCGACGAGCTATCAGGAGAAGTGGTCGAGCGTCAATTACAACAACAACAGCGCCCCGACGACCGGCACCTCTCTCGACTGGTGGGAGATTTACATGAACAAGGACATCACGGCCGACGGCTGGTGGGGTTACACCTTCAAGTGGATCGACTCGGAGTGGGCCGAAAAGAAGGTCGTCACGATCGAGGTGCACATGGACCACACGCAAAACTTCTTCTATCACACGGTAACTTATGTAAAATAAATCGGACGGGGTCTGCACCGGTTTCCGGTGCGGACTCCCTCACCCGATCGAAAGCTGAATTATGAAAACGATCATCAATAAATGGACTGCTCTGCTGCTCGCGGGTATTGCCTTCGGGGCATGTTCCGAGCAGACGGAATATGACGATACGAGCTTCAGCGCGGTGGAGCGGCTGCTCTATCCTTCGGACGGCGACCAGGTCGATCTGATCGAACAGGCCGATGCGAATCTCTATTTCGAGTGGGAGGTTTCCGAGGTCGGAACCCCGGTCTACACCGTGGTCTTCATGGACGCGGAGAAGCACGAAGTGGGCCGTTACCTGGCTGACAACAACGGCCAGAAGGCCTCGCTGAAGATGCTTCACAGCCAGCTCAACCAGGTTGCCGGTGATGCGGGCATCGAACCCGACGCAACGGGTGACCTCTACTGGACGGTGTGCGCCGGTTTGGGCGGCGCCGAGAAACTCTCGACCGACGAGCCGCACCGGCTTACGGTGACGCGCTATGCGACCATCGACGCCCCGGTCCGCCTCTACGTGACGGGCGAAGGCTCCGAGTTCACGGACGATCCCGCGCAGGCGCAGGAGATGCGCAATCTGGGCGACGGCCGCTTCGAGATCTATACGAAGTTTACCGGAGCGTTCAGCTTCATCAACCGCAACGAGGCAGGTAACAAACGCACCTTCGGCGTTTCGGAAGAGGGCCGCCTGGTCGAGGCTGCCGACGCTGCGGGTACGGGCGACGGCATCTACCATGTGGTGGTGGATTTCAACGAGAGCACCGTCGCGATGGAGCGGATCGAGAGCGTGAAGTATCACTACTGCTGGACGATCGATCCGTCGGCCGAGATGGAGTATGCCGGAAACGGTGTCTGGAAGTACGACATCTGCTGGACCGAGAACGATTCGCGCTACCGTTTCGATGTCGTGATCGACGGCGTAGACTATATCTGGGGCTACTCGAACTCGGACATGAGCAGCGCTCCGACGAGCCTTACGGGCAGCAGCTACAACATTTCGATGCGCAAGACGGAGGATATCGACCAGTGGAGCTATGCCTTCAAGTTCTTCAGCGCCCTGAAGAACATCGAGTGCACGATCGTGCTCGACTGCTCGCCGTCGGCCGCCAACTACTACCACTACTTCGAGTTCGGTTTCGAGCCTGTAGCCAAGGTCGTTTCGCCGACGGAGCCCGCAGCCGATGCCGCCGTGGAACTGAGCGCCATTGCCGGATCTTCGGAGACCTTCTCGTGGGCGCTTCCGGAGGATATGACCACGGCCGAGAAGCAGCTGACCACCTATGCCGTCGTCTTCTACGGCGATGCGGCCGCCGCAACGGAGATCGCCCGTGCGGATGCCGGCATGAACCAGTCGGTTTCGGTAAGCCATGCGGATCTGGAGAGCCATGCGGCCAAGGCCGGTATCGCAGCCGAGTCCACGGGTGATCTCTATTGGGCCGTGGAGAGCGAACTGCTCGGATCGACCGCCGTATCCGAAATCCGCAAATTGACCGTTACGCGCCTGAAGGGCGTGCCGCAGGCCGCCTACATCACGGGTGCCGCTTCGGAGTTCGGCGACGGATTCCAGCGTCTCAAGTCGGTGGGAACCGGCAAGTTCGAGATCTTCACCAAGCTGTCGGCCGGTTCCTACAACTTCACCGACGGGACCGAGGACGGTGCGCGCAAGTTCGTGGTCGAGGATGGTGCGATCGTGGAGAGCGCCGATGCGATCACCTGCAGCGAGGAGGGCATCTACTACATCCTGCTCGATTTCCTGACCGGTGAGGCCACCTACAACAAGATCGAGAACATGCGCTACCTCTCGCCGAACGTGAAGACGCAGCACACCGAGAAACAGATCATACTGCCCTACCAGGGCAACGGCGTATGGTATGCCGAGGAGGTGGTTCCCTACCTGACCGATTGGGACGACGACCGCTACTTCTTCTGGGCGGAGGTCGATGGCGAAACGACGAAGTTCGGTGCCGATCCGGGCATGTCGGGCGATCTGAACACTGCGCCGGAGAAGGGCGATCCCCGTTTCCGCGTCTACTGGCCGATTGCCGACGTGAACGGCGATGATGCCGGCGCATTCAAGATGCTGCACTCGTACCGCGGCAATACCTCCAAGCGGGTGAACATCACGCTGGACATGTCGCCCGATACGGAGGAGTATTATAACTACATCGAGTACCTTGATTAACCGAACGGCCGAAGCGGGGAGCCCGGTCACGGCCCCCTGCTCCCCGGCTGCATAACCGACAGAAGATTTTATGAAAAAGACGATTTTCGCCCTGATCGCGGTGGCTGCCATGGCGACCGCCTGCGAGGTGGAGGACAAATATTACGGCAAAGAGGTGGTCGATCCGGCCGAGAAACTGGAACCCGCCTATGCCGAGAACTGGACGGACCACGCCGACCAGCTCGACGAGAAGCTGATCGAGAACTTCATGAACAAGGCCCGGGGCACGTTCTATTCGACTGACGGCGACCGCGCCGGCTCTTCGTGGAACTGCTACTGGCCGCAGGCACATGCAATGGACGTGCTGATCGACGCCTACCTGCGTATTCCCGAGGGAGACGCACGTCGCGAAGAATACAGGAACTACATGGCCCTGTGGTACCAGAACAAGGGCAATAACTACGAGACGGGCTCCTACAGCGGCTCCTACGGCTTCGGTAATCCCTATACCGATGACTCGGAGTGGATTATCCTGACGCTGATCCGCATGTATGAGGCTACGGGCGTGCAGAACTACCTCGACGCCGCTGCGGCTACCTACAAGGAGACGGTCATTTCGCGCTGGACCGACGACGAGAATGGCGGCGGCATCCGCTGGTGCATGACCTCCGAAAACAGCAAGAACGCTTGCTCGAACGGTCCCGGCGCCCTGTGTGCCATGCGGCTGTGGGCCAATACGGAGGATGGTCCCGAGCGCGAACAGTACCTGGCCGATGCCGTGAAGGTCTATAGCTGGCTGAGCGCCACGCTCTACAATCCCGAGACGGGTGCCGTGTCGGACCATATGATAAACGGTGCAATCACGGGTGGCCCGCTCACCTACAACCAGGGTACGTTCCTCGGTGCGGCTTATGAGCTCTACAAGGCTACGGGCGATACGAAGTACATGGTCGAGGCGGCGCGCGCGGCCCGTTACACGATGAACTCGATGGCGACGGACGGCGTGCTTAATAACGAGGGTACGGGCGACAACGCCCTGTTCAAGGGTATCTTCATCCGCTACGCGATGAACGTGTGGCGCGATGCCGAGATCGATAAGGTCGATGCCACGTTGCGCAAGGAGATCGAGGACTTCATCATCTATAACGGCCTGATCTGCTGGACGCAGGGCCTGGACCGCTCGGAGGAGTCGAAGTGGTTCTTCGGTTCGGACTGGACGACGCCCGGTTCGACGTGGGACGGACAGCTCAATCCGCAGGTGAGTGCCACGACGCTCATCGAGGCCATGGCCGTGCTTTTGCCTGAACCCAAATAATCTCCCGGGAAAGAACCCCGCAGGCCCGTTCGCTGCGGGCCATATGGAAGATCGGAAGAGCACACGTCTGAACTCC
>OCJY01000229.1_pt1 | contig 13847 bp, 17 predicted proteins | sample 1502791 | NCBI WGS metagenome assembly OCJY01 (sample SAMN01915221, study PRJEB22387) | human gut metagenome | isolation source: stool | host: Homo sapiens | place: USA | reverse complement strand
AGATTATATCTCAAATCCTTGAGAATGGGGTGTCAACTTTTTTTATACCACATCATTCCTACAGAATGACTGCAGGTTCAGGGAAAGTGCATTGGGAATCGCAAAAAGCGCATACCAAAACACATATTCTTTTACCAGTGCCAAATAACTCTCTGATGCTCCCAAAAGGCCAACAACCGCCCCGGTAAATACGGAGCCGGAAAGGGTAATCAGGATACCTACAATCAAATTCAGGGTTAAGGCGTGCATAAAAGCGTTCTGCGCGCCTTCCTTATCACCACGTCCAAATCGGATTGCCGTAATGGTGACACCCCCGATACTTGCCATTGCATTTAATGCCTGGGCCAAAAGTACAAAGGGCAAGGCGATATTGACCGCTCCCAGCGCCTGACTGCCCGCGCCGTTTCCTACAAAAATTCCGTCAACAACCGAAAACAGGAACACGCACGCATTTGACAAAATCGCCGGCGCTACATTTTGAAATATAATTTTCTTTCTTGATGATTCCATGACACACCTCCCGTTACTCCTGCACAAACCATGTATTTACATAAGCCGCAAGAGCAGGAATCAGGGATTTGATTTCCCTTCCAGAAGTGTTGACACAAAGGTGATAGGATTCTTTCCTGCCCCATTCTTCTTCCGTGAACAAGCCCCTGTATGCCGCGCGTTCCTTATCAATTTTCTTCATTTTCCGAAGCATCTCTTTTTCAGAATAATGCTCTGATTCATCCGCACGGCTTTCACATCGCTGCAGCTTGGATATCCGATCTGCGTAAACAAAAATATTGAACGGATGCATATCCTGGCAAACCACATCGGCGCAGCGGCCAACGATGACACAATCGCCCTGCGCTGCCAACTGCCGGATCAGCTCGTGTTCTGCCACTGCAATTTTTATAGGCTGCTGTGCCGCCGGCTGATGGGCCATGAACCGATGAGCAATCGTAGATGGATAAAATACACGAATATCCTTTTCCGAAATATGAGCCACATAATTTTTATGAAATCCGTGCTGTTCGGCCACCATGTCGATAATTTCATGGTCATAGCAGGGAACGCCGAGAGCATCTGCCAAGCGTTTTCCAATTTCGCGTCCACCACTTCCAAATTCTCTGCTGATTGTAATAATTTTCATGCTGATACCTCCAATTTTGATCAGGTTTTTAGTTTCGAATCAGAAATTTAATTTTCTACTTTATGTAATAGTGAAATTTCTCTCAATTTCTGCTTGCAAATTCGCCGCATATACCTGTGACAGAGTAACGTACTGATTCTGAGCAAAATGATCCATTTTCAGTAATGCTTCCCGTTCCGCCTCTTGTAAAGGTATAATACTTTCTTCTACAAAACGTCTTCCTTTCTCTGTCATACGAACCGTTTTCTTTCGGGCAGAAACAGCTGACGGCTCCAAAAAAATATACTCCTTCTGCACAAGACCCTGGATGGCAGAATTAATTGTCTGTCTTGATATGGACAATTCTTCGCTGATCTCCTGCTGAGAATATTCATGGTCGGCTTCTGCCAAAGCATATAGAATCCAGAACGCACTTTCAGACATTTTAAAATTCAAAGCAAGCTTATAATAGATTGCTTCTATCCTCTTTGTCTGACAATTCAGGGTTTTCAATAATATATTTATGTCATGGCTCATGGTCTTCCTCCTTTCCAGAACATAAAAGCGCCCGGTTATCTGTTACAATAACCGGGCGCACCCGACATCTTCTACTCGACAATCAATCATTGCGATGATCCGTCCTCCGATGACATCTTATTCAATTTTAGCAATTTCTTCCTCTAACACTTTCATATAACGAATACAGTGGCCAGAAAGCTGCGTCGGACAATCCGACCGACTTTGCATAGTCATGATAAAGGACATTCATTTTTTTATGGAACCGGTTGAATGTCGCAAGTACAAAAATCGTTGATACTTCCATATTTCACCTCTTTTTATCCGAAACCGGATAAAATTATAATCCGAACACGGATAAAAGTCAAGGGGTAAATTAAAAAAATCTGGTTTTCACATCAAATCATAAAAACTAAAATCAGCAAAATCACAACTGCCACATATTGCAGATACTTCATAAGATTTGGGGCATCTTTACGCATTTTCTTTACAACAATACCAGTAAGGGGTGCGTAAAGCAAAACCGGGATTGCCGCGTAAACTGCAAAATCTCTGCGGTTTCTTCTCTAACTTCTGTTCGTACGCCGCCGCTTTGATTCACCTTATAAATATCGCTGTTCTCGTCTGTGGTTGACCACAAAGCTTCCAGTTCCTTAATTCTATCCTCAGAAAGCGTAAGTGCCGCCTCTGCTGACTCTCCATAAGCAGTCAGCGCCATATATGTACCCATTGCAAACACGCCGGTTGTATGTTCTTCCTCTGGTTTGCTCTTCGCACTACATCCGGAAAGCAACACCCCAAATAAGAGCAGAAAGGAAAAGAATTTATTTCTTTTTCTCCACAAGTTTTTTCCTCCTTCCAGTCACCCTTTGAATCCCCTTGGAAGCATAATGTGCCAGAAAAATGAACAGGCCCATGATAGCCATATACTCCGTAAAAAAGAACAGGACAGGTCTTTCAAAATCAAAGAACACAAAGGAGGATGTTAAAAACATATAGGACAGAAATTGATTTTTCAGAAACGCATAAAGGCCATATCCGGCAATCAGGGCTGCAGCTATGCGCAGAAAGACTCGCAGCGGTCTAGAAGAAACCGCCCCGGCAGCTTTGCGCACCATTCCGAGAATCATATTCCAGTGCAAACCGAGATGCAGGGCCATCAGCACAAATCCCCAAAATGCGGAAAGCACATGAAGCGGTCTTGCCAGCGCAATCCCTCCGGAAATCGGCAGGAAAGCAAAGACCTCTCTGGAAAGAATGATTCCACTTATCATTAAACCGAACATGGAAAGCAGTACTGCAAAATTAATCACCGTCTGCAAAATACGCGCAGGCGTGTATTTTCCTTTGAAGAGATGGCTGTACCAGCTTCGGTTCAAAATATGATGGGTAATCCACAGAATCAGCATAGCGGCTCCGATCCATTCATGGGCGGAATCCCCTGTGAGCTGCCGTGCCATTAAAAACAGTAATAACACTGTCATTATCATATCAATGACAATTTTACATATAAATTTTTTCTTCATCAGAAACATTCCTCCCATTTGCAGGTAAAGACCTGCCTGTCAAACCACGGGCAGGCCCTTACCTGTTATCATTACTCATTTGGACGTCCAACGCCCTCATAACCGCAGAATGTTTATTCTGCGGTTAAATTAAGGCTATTCACCCAATCCACAACATCACTTTCTGCTCCTGATACACTATTTCGGGAGATAGAAAGCCCGTCGGAAATAACGGTTGCGTTCGGCTGCAATTCCGAGATCGTTTGAATGGTTCTGGAAAATCCGCTTCCGCCGTGGGTGGTAAATGGAATAATGGTTTTGCCGCTGAAATCATATTCTTCAAGGAATGTGTAGAGCGGCATCGGCAGATCGGCGTTCCAGTTCGGATAACCCAGGAAAATCACGTCATAGCTGTCCGGGTTTTCAATCTGTGTCGCAAGCTCTGGTCTGGCATTGTCGGCTTTCTCATTATAGGCAAATTCCAAAAGGGGATCGTGGGTTGTAGGATAATCCTGCACTGTTTCGATGGCAAACAGATTGCCGCCTGTTTCACGCTGAATAATCTGCGCAATGTACTCGTTATTTCCCAAAACCTCGCCGTCCACTGCCACGCGGCTTGCACCGGCTACGGTATCCACTCCGTCTGTTTCCATAACGGAGAAATATGCAACCAAAATATTTCCGTTTCCGGCTTCCGCTGTATCCAAAGTTTCGGTATTTTCTGTTTCATCATTTGCGGATTCCTCTGTGTTTTCTTCTGTTATACTACTTTCATCGGGTTCCGTTGTCGGAGCCACTGTCTCTGCCGGGGTATCCTCCGCAGCATTTTGATTGTTATTTCCGCAAGCAGCCAGAGAAAGAACCAGCAGAGCAGAAAGAAGAATGGCTGTTAATTTTTTCATAGAATTTTGCTCCTTTACTTTTTTATAGCGATCTATATCAACAGATGTTTTTGCCCATCTGGTATGCTTCCTGCAATGTAGGGTTTCTTTGAATATCGCCAAGCTGCCAGGCTCCTGCGCCATAGATGACTCCCATCTCTTTTGCTCCCGGCAGACATTCTAAGTAACCGCGCAGTCCGTCAATCGTCCGTTCCATTGCCGCCTTTCCATCGGCAGCAGTCGCAATCAGATAAAATTCCTTATTTTCCAGACCAGCTTTCTGCGCTCCCCCCAAAGTACGGTCAATCATGGTTTTCATCTGCGCACACATGGTGTAGAAATATACGGGAGTAGCCAGAACAATCACATCCGCATCCCGCATTTTCGCAATGACCTGTTCCATATCGTCCTGTTTCACACAATACCCTAATTTCTTACAGGCATAGCAGGCAGAACAATAGTCAATGGAAAGCTCCGCGAGTCGGATTTTGTCCACACGGTTGCCCGCTTCCTCTGCACCTTTCTTGAACTCATCGCAAAGTGTATCTGAATTGCCACCCTTACGGGGGCTGGATGAAATAATCAATACATTCTTACTCATTTCCTGTTTCTTCTCCTTTAATTTTCAGTCAGTCTATTGCTTTTGGCGAAGGCACTCTTTCATAATGCCTGTAACCTCGTCCAGAGAAAGCAACGTTGCAATATCAATTTCTTTTATTTTTTCCGCAGAAACTACACCATCAAAATACATATCGACGCCAATCCCTGTAAAAAGCTCTACCAAGTAGCCAAAATCTCCAATCTCGTATTCTCTTGTTGTTGCTTCCACAGAGGAAAGATGCTCCGGCATCGTCATCCCTTTTGCAAAACTGTTCCTTTCGATCAGTGTCATTTCCAGTGGCAGCATTGCCACCAAATCGGCAGCAGCCCTCGAATCATTTAATGTAATAACCACCTCTGTATTTTCAGTAATCATTTTGATTTTAGTACCTTCTACGCTCTCATAGCTGCTGTTTTCAGATGTGTCTGTTGCCCCTATATCCTGTTGCTGTTCAGTCGCTCCGCAAGCCGCCAGAGAGCAAAGCAAAAGGAAAAGCAGTCCGGTGCTCAGTGTTTTTTTGAACATAGGCGTTCTCCTTTATTCCATACCCACAGGGCATACCGTAACACATATCCCTCCGGGATGGGCGTACTTCGTCCGTCAAGGTATAAGTCCAAGCTCCTGAATCCAAGGCTCAATATCATTCAGGTCGTTTGCGGTAAGTCCCTCTGCAATTTCCGCATCCGGGCAAAGCTCGCTGAAAATATGGAGGCTGTTGCCAATGTCGTCGCTGGAACTGGTGCAGAAGGGGATGATCGTCTTACCCGAAAAATCATTCTCTGCAAGGAAGGTCGCTATCATAGCCGGGGCTTCGTCCCACCAAATGGGATAGCCCACAAAGATTGTGTCATATCTCTCGATACTATCCACAGACACGGTAATCTCCGGGTGTACGCCATCCAGAATTTCCGCTTCGGCTTCTTCCTGCAAATCCCCATATTCTTCTGCCCGCTGAATCTCAGCTAAAGTACCACCAGTGTATTCCGCAATCATCTGCGCTACTTTCTCGGTATTTCCCGTATGAGAAAAATATGCAATTAAAACATTTCCGCCATTCGTGTCTGTCTCTACGGTTTCCGGTTCCGTTGTTTCTGGTTCTTCTGTGGGTTCCTCACTCACATCTTCCGTAGGTTCTTTTGTTTGCAACCTCTCCGTCTCAGTTTCGGTTTCGTCAACCGCAGCAGATGTTTCTGCGGAAGGGTTGTTGTTTCCGCAGGCTGCCAGTACAAAACTGAGAGCCAACAGAAAAGTAAGAAGTAAAATGCTTTTTCTGATTTTCATTGTGTAACATCCTTTCTCGATTACTCTTTGTGCGTATTCAAATATTCCAATATCCAGTTGATTGCCTGTCCGGCATCTTCACCCGGAAAACCATGTCCGGCTCCCTGCAGAACCTCCAACTGGGCAGAATTATAAACCTCCACCGCTTTTTCCGAATAAGAAAGAGGAACAATACTGTCGGCATCTCCATGAATCAGCAGAACGTCCTTGTTATAAGCTGAAATTGCCTCATAAATATCATAATCCAACAAATTTTCTGCATAAGAACGCCCCACTGTCATCCACATTAAATGATAGGTATCCGGAATATCTTCCACGTTCTCAAACTGTTCCTTTGTACGATCCACCAATACAAAAGCCGGATACAACAGAATTGTACCTTTGATTTCTTCTTTGTTAGCGGCAGCAGTAATAGCCGATACAGCGCCCCCCTGACTTGTTCCCATTAAGAAAATGTTTTCTTCATCCACAAAAGCCTGCTCCTGCATCATATGGATTACCGATTCTAAATCTGCCTGCTCAGTGAAAATGGACATATCCAGAGTAGAGCCATCGCTCCGGCTTCCCGGACTTCCTCCGCAGAAATCGAAGCAGTATACCACATACCCTTTTGCGGCAAGCGCTTCGGCATATTGCGTTCCGACCTGATAATTCCCACCAAAACCATGAGAGAAAATCACTGTCGGCATTTTTTCACCGGCATCTTGTGGAATATAAACTACACCGTAAATCTGGTTCTCATCCCGCCTTGTATAAAGCTCCTGTGTTTTATATTCGTAATTAAGAGGTTCCGCTACCGAACTGTCCTCTGTTTCCGATTCGAAAAAGATTTCCGTTTCCTCTTCATCCACAATACCATCTGCCTGCATTTCCGTTGTCTGGGAATTATGACGGGTACTGGCGCACCCGCCTAACACCAGCGTGAGGAACAACATACAGGGGAAAAGATATGTGCCATTTCTCATTTCCGCCTCCCGCTATTTGCCTTTTACTGCATATACCAACCGGATGCCATCGCCTTTCAGCCGCTCTACATTCTTGAGCTGAAAAACTGCCGGATCACTCGGTGGAAGCATTATTGATTTTTCAAACACTGTTACGGAATCTGGATTTCCATCCGCAGCCGGGGCAATCAAAAAACTTAATTCATCCACTGCACCCTGCTGCAAAAATGTCCAGTTAATTGTGCCTCCGCCACAGATCAGCAACGTATTGATTCCAAATAATTGATATAACTTTTCTGAAGCCAGTTTGCTGTCCAACATTTCCGAACCTGCCAAAATGTAAGACACACCACACCCACGAAGATAAGCCCGATAAGCTGCCGGCGTCTGTTCTGTCAGGATTTCAATTACATGAGCGTCGGGCCTTCCTGCTTTGTGGAAGATTCCTGATTCCCAACCGATTTCTCCCTGCGTATCCACGGAAACATAATAAAGCGGCGCATGATTATCTGCTACAAAGTCGCCGTCAGGAACCTCTGCCGCCGGATCAAGCTCCGGCTTTCGCCCTCCGGTAAATTCCTTTGTTGTCACTGTTCCATAAAGCCAGGCATCAGCCTGATATTCAGAACGGATACGAGCATATTCTTCACTTACTGCCCAGACCGCTTCCGTTCCCATAAAAGCCCCTGTAATTTTCCCATCCAGAGCACTTAATATATGACATACTGTATATGGTCGTTTCATGTACTTATCCTCCAATCAATCCTAATTCTGAAAGCCCCCCGTCAATCTGGCTCGTTCCACTAATTCGCCTTTCTCCGTATACCGCCAGTTTTTTCGCTGATTGCATTTGCAACATTTCTCGTTATGCCAGAATAGGAAAAATAAGCAACCAGCACTTTTATATCAGATTGCGAAAGGATTTCCTCTCGTAATTCTTCTATCTGCGAATCATTAAGCGAAGCTTCAAAGCAGCACCTCCTTATAGACACTCCATCAGAATCTGATAAATTTCCTCCCGGTCAAGCTCACGAGGATTACACTTGATAATGTTGCAGGTATCCGCAATCTGCCGCAGGACCTCAGGCGTGATTTCCACCGTAGATTTAAGCTGATTCATTTTCTTGTAATCGATTATATTTTACGATAGTAACTATCGGTCAATAGTTTATTTTTATTTCTTTATGAATATTTTGTGAAGTACATACAGGAGGCAGGAATGATATATACGATGATGCAGGTCTGCCGAGAACTGGATATGACCTATCAGACCTTAAAATTCTATTGCAATGAAAGATTAATCCCCAACGTCAAAAGGAATCATAACAACCGCCGGATATTCGATGTAAAATGGATTAAAGATCTTACCTGTCTAAAGAAATGTGGTATGAGTATCCAGGAGATGAAAGAATATCTGAATTTGTGCCTGGAAGGTGAATCCACCATTATACCCCGGAAAGAAATGCTGTCAAAAAACAGGAAGAACTACTTATCCCTATTAAAGAATTGCAGGACTGTGTTGCCTATATTGATTGGAAACAGAATTTCTATAATGAAATACGTTCCGGTGCCCGCCCGTATGTAAGCAATCTGATCCGGACAGAAGAATAAAAAGCAACCGTGTATCTATGATAGGAATACATGATACACGGTTATTTTTTTAACTAATTCTTACTGGGAAAGCATCTCCTGTCTCAAATTTTTCAGCCACTTTTTTCAGATAAGACTTTATTGGAAGATGCTGCGGGCACGCTTTTTCACATTGCCCACAGCCAACACATTCACTGCCCTTCCCGTAATTTACCCCCAGATTAAAATAATATGCTTTGTGGCTTGAAGCATTTCCCTGCATCTGCATAATATTATTATAAAGAGAAAAATACTGTGGAATGGCAATGTTTTTCGGACATCCATGCGTGCAATAACCACAGCCTGTACATGAAATTTCTGTCCTGGAATTAATCATATCCGCCACTTTCCAGATAATTTCATATTCTTTTTCATCCAGAGGCTCGAACTCTGCAAAAATTCTTGTATTATCTTCCACCTGTGCCATAGCATTCATCCCACTCAGCACACGGAAAACCCCTTTCTGACTGGCAGCAAAGCGCATTGCCCAGCTTGCAGCCGTTGCATCCGGTTGATAATCTTTCATCAATTTTTCCACATCTTCAGGAACATTCGCAAGCAGACCACCCTTGCACGGTTCCATCACTGTAACCGGCTTATTATGCTTATTTGCAATTTCCAAACATTTACGTGACTGGACATTTGGCTGTTCCCAGTCCAGATAATTAATCTGCAGTTGTACAAAATCCAAATACTCTCCATACCCGCTTAAAATTTCGTCCAGTAATTCCGGAGTATCATGAAATGACATTCCAATTTCATGAATCCTTCCTTCTTCTTTTTTTCTCTGTACAAAATCAAATACCTGATATTTGCAACATTTTGAATATACATTTTGCCCCATATTATGAAGCAGATAAAAATCGAAATACTTTACCCCACAATTATCCAGTTGTTCCTGAAAAATAGTTTCCAGATCCTGCTCGTCTTTAAAATCACGAAGAGGTAACTTTGTAGCAAGCTGAAATTGATCTCTCGGATACCTCTCTATCAATGCCTTCCTTACAGCTTCTTCTGCATGATACCCGTGATAAGTATAAGCTACGTCAAAATAAGTAAATCCTTTTTTCAAGTATGCATCAAAAAGCTTCTCAATTTTTTCAAAATTAAAAGAAGTATTATCTTCGGAATCCAGCAAAGGCATTCTCATACATCCAAATCCCAGTTTCTTTTCCTGTATTAAATCCATACTCTTTTCCTTTCATTCCTATCACATTTGTATTATTCTTGTAAAAAGAGTATATCATCCGATTGCTACTACCGGTCAATACCTTTAAAATAATTTAATTTTTCTGATTTAGATATGACTCTATAACCAATATATCCTGATGCGATTCCCACGAAAACACCACCCAAAACATCTGTTGGATAATGCACATACAGGTACAACCTCGAAAATGCCATTAAAACTGCCAATAACAAAGATTGTCGTTCCGCAGGCAGTAAGAGCAATCCCCATAATAATTACCAGCAAAATAGTCATGCTTTTTTCATAAAATGTCTCCTTTATTCCATCAATCCATTTTCATTCAGGTACGTGATAATCGCATCGGTATCATCTGCATTTACAAACAGCCCGTCATGTACATTGGCGTTGCCTGCACACCCACGGACAAACTCCATGGATTCTTCAAACTGTTCTTCATTCATAGAAGCAGACTGGGAGAATGGGTAAACGTCAATTCCGGTCAGGTCATAATGTTCCAGAAATGTGCCAATAATCATAGGGGCTGTATGCCACCAAATGGGATAACCCACCAGAATCCGGCTATACTCCGAAATGTTTTCCGGCAGATTCGCAATTTCCGGCCGTGCATTGTTATCCTTTTCCTCCTGTGCGACCTCAGTTGTTTCTGTATAATCCGTTGGGTAAGCATCCACAGGGATAATCTCATAGATCGTACCACCGGTCTGCTCCTGGATCGTTGTTGCCATCTTTTCCGTATTGCCGGAAGAAGACCATGAGAAATACACTACCAATGTTTTCCCATCTTTGTCATTTCCTGCTTCCGGCACATCAGAAGGCTCTGTGCCTTCTTCTGCTGTCTGAATCTGGCTATTTTCAGAACTCTCTTCCCGGCTATTGTCGGTACCGCTTTGTCTGTTGTCAACGCCACTGACATAATCAGTGCCACAGGCGGCAAGAGAAAACATCAGCATGATACTCATAAATAAAGCAATCCATCTTTTCATCATTGAATCATCCTTTCTTTTTCATATCTTGGAATACGCTCCAGGCAGATCAAAAGCCCTTACAAAACCAAGGAGCCGGATCCCATAGTTCCACCGTGAGAGGCAACATTTCAGCCATTCCGAACCAGCCCTGCCAACATATCAATGACTGCCGGATCCCGATGGTCAAAGAATGCACTGCAGTTTGTATCCAACGCAGCAATCAGTTCCATATCTGCGTCCGACAATTCAAAATCAAATACCTGGATATTCTGCTCCATCCGTTCTTTTTTTACGCTCTTGGGAATACATACGATCCCTCTCTGAATCTGCCAGCGCAGCACTACCTGAGCCACGCTTTTTCCATATTTTTCTCCAATCCCTTTAAGAACCGGATTTCCAAACAGGTTTCCCCGTCCCTCTGCAAAGGGGGCCCAGCTTTCCATCTGTACCCCTTTTTCCTCCATGACCTCCTGTGCCTTTTTCTGTTGGAAGAAAATATTTGTTTCCACCTGGTTGACCGCAGGAGCCACTTCATTGAAGGCGACCAGATCTGCCAGCCGATCCGGATAAAAGCTGCATACACCAATCGCACGAATTTTTCCCTCTTTATAGAGTTCCGTCATGGCACGCCACGCACCGTAATAATCATTCATGGGCTGATGGATGAGATAGAGATCCAGGTAATCCAGCCCCAGCTTATCCATGGATTTTTGAAAAGCTTTTCTGGCTCCCTCGTAGCTGGTATCTGAAATCCATAATTTCGTTGTAATAAATAATTCTTCCCTTGGAACCTTACAGCGCCGTACCGCACGCCCCACTGCTTCTTCATTGCCATAGGAAGCCGCCGTATCGATCAGACGGTATCCCACGGAAATTGCATCCGCCACTGCCTGTTCACATTCCTTTGGGTCTTTGATCTGATAAACACCAAATCCTAAAATCGGCATTTTTACTCCATTGTTCAAAGTTACATATTCCATTCTCAATCCTCCATTTGCTTTTCCCAAAATGCCACTGCATCGTTGATCCATCCCTCAGCCACCGTTCCCGTTCCTAATCCGAACCCATGGGAAAGCCCCTCATAGGAATGAAATTCCGTGGGAATTCCCAGGGCATCCATTGCTTCAAGCCTTGCCTGCATCGTGCGCCAGCTTGCAATTCCGTCATTCGTGCCTACACAAGCATAAGTCGGCGGATCATCCTTGCCATATTCGCTATGCCCGGTATACTGGATCACAGCCGCTCCCGGTCCCGGCAGGACATCACCGCCAAACGCTGCCGTCCCGTAGGAACCAAGGTATGCTGCCATTCTTCCCCCGGCAGAGCCGCCCCACAGGGAATAATAATCCATATCCACTTCCAATTCCTCTGCATGTTCAAAAATAAAACTGATGGCTCTTGCCAGATCCTCGCAGGCTGTCTGTACGCCGGGACGGTAAATCAATGCAAAAGCATTGTACCCCATCTTTGATAATTCCAATGCATGGGGAAAGCTGTCATGCATAGCGCCTACATAAGCAAATCCCCCGCCTGCATTGCAGACGGCAAACTTTTCACCTGGAGTTCCTTTAAAAAAGAACAATCCGGTATCCTCCTTTGCCGGATCGGCCGCCTTTTCTTCCTCTGTATAAATATCATAAAAAATGGTATCGCCTGCCTCGGCATGGGATTTCATGTAATTTGCAATCTCTACGGTTTTATCCGGGTCAATATTGTTATACCAGGTAAGCTTTAAGTCCCCCAGTGTACTCCCGCTGTAATATCCGCTGTCCACCGGAAAGATCAACCTGCCATAATTCCCAAATACCGGATCTGATAAAACCTCTGTTATTTTTGTATCGATAAAATACCCTTCCTTTGATGTCTGCGTTTGTGTTTCTGATTTTTCCATCTGTAAGCCTTCCTCCAAAACTGTCCCTGATTCTTCTGCTCTATCTGAACCGAAATCCCTGTTGCTTTCTGAATCACTGCCCCTGCCGCACCCAATCAAAGAAACCTGAATTCCAATCAACAAAACAGCCATCAAAATTTTCCGCATACTTCTTCACCAGCCTTTCTACAAAACAGTATAAAAAAAATGAGACTTCAAAAGAAGTCTCGATTTGTTCATCAGTTTATACGAAAAGGTTATAGCTCATAGCATTAGTTCCTGAGCTGCCATCCGGGCTGCTGACAGAAAACGTTTTACTGTCTCCGTTGGTTTTGGAGAATGAAGCAGGCCATACGGAATGCTATACCCCCATTCCACAGGTATCACCTTTAAAAGTGGATGCACATTTGCCCACCCATGAATTGCCAAAAGTACATCATTACTATGTTCACAGCGATTAAAAATGTTTGTGTCATAAAATTCAAAATCCACAATATGTATCTGATTATGGTTCTGCAAAATATCGTCCCTCAATTCATCCACATGACGGCTCCAGCCACGGCGCATCAGAAGCAGATCCTCACCATATAGATCCTGAAGCTTCAATTTGTCCTTTCCGGCAAGGGGATGGTGGATAGATACTGCACAACAGAAAGCCTCCTGGGTTAGCGGAAGACCCGCACAGGAACGAAGATCCAGCATTGTTTCATCAAAAATGCCACCAACCACATCAATTTTTCTTCCCAGGTTAGCCAGAATCTCTCTGGCATTTTCCGGAGTGTTTTCAAATGGAACGATTTCAAATTTAATGTCCGGGCAGCGTTCCTGAATCTTCGGCCACAACTGCATCAGAAGCTGGGCTGGTGTCATGGGAGAGTTTCCAATGCGGACTACATTCACATCCTCCTGCATGGCATTTTTCGCCCGCATTACAGAATCCTTACAGTATTGGATGATGTATTTGGTATCCTGATATAGTGATTTTCCTGCCTTTGTCAAGATCAGCCCGCGATGTGTCCGTTCAAACAGCTTCACATCCAACGAATTTTCTAACAGATTGATCTGCTTAATGACAGCAGTCGGTGTGATATAAGCTTCCTCTGCTGCCTTATTAAAGCTTCCTGCGTCCGCTACCCGCAAAAAAGTCTCAAGCTGTGGATTGTACACCGCTTGCACCACCTTTCTTAAATCATAAGTTTTTCAGCTTCTCTGGAAATCATCCATGGACGGCCACACAATCATACGCATATCCATAAAAGATCAATTATATTTTATGAGTTGCCCGACAAATGGACAACCAATAGCACTTTGAAAACTTAACACATGAA
>OCJY01000220.1_pt1 | contig 14463 bp, 10 predicted proteins | sample 1502791 | NCBI WGS metagenome assembly OCJY01 (sample SAMN01915221, study PRJEB22387) | human gut metagenome | isolation source: stool | host: Homo sapiens | place: USA | reverse complement strand
GGTCGGCAAAAGTGAACTCGAGTTTGTTGCGGTAGAACTGCGTACGGGCCGAGCCGAGGCAGGGTGCGATTTCGGGCAACTCGATCTTCCCGATACGCGTCAGCTGGTCGCGAACCTGCGCCGTCTTGAAGGCCAACTGTTCGGTGTAGGGCAGGTTCTGCCACTTGCAGCCGCCGCATACGCCGAAGTGCTCGCAAAAGGGTTCGGCACGCAGCGGCGAGCGTTTCACATACTCGACGACGTAGCCCTCCATGTAGCGGCGCCGCTTCGAGCGGATCTGTACGTTCACCACATCGCCCGGCACGGTCATCGGCACGAAGACCACCACGTCCTGCCAGCGCCCCATGGCCTTGCCTTCGGCCGCGAGCGTCGTTATCTCCAGCCCCTCGATCAGGGGGTAGTTTGCTTTCTTTCTTGCCATATTTCCGGTATTGTGCGGCAAAGGTAACAAAAAATCACCCGTTTCCCTCCTTTTTCCACTTCGCGCGCTGCCGGACGCCGCCGAGCCAGAAACCCAGGGCGAAGGGGCCGCCGATCAGTACGACGAGCGCCAGCACGACATAGAGCAGGATCCGTCCGACAAGCCCCGGCACGGCATCGAGCGCCGAACGCACGAGCTCCTCGCCCGTGGTGCGGAGCTGCCCGATGAGCGCCTCCCGTTCCTGCGTGACGTAGCCCTGCAGAGCCATCCGCTGGCGGTCGAAGAGGCCGAAAGCCTCCTCAACCGAGGCGTTCATTGTCCAGATCAGCTGCGTGACCTGTCCGTTCATCTCCTCCAGCACACGGTCCGAGATCTCAGGCAGGTGCTCCGCCACGGCGACCATACGGCCGAAATCGCGCTCGAGCGAGTCGAGCTGCGCTCCGATCTGCGAGCGGAGGCTGTCCTGCCGGAGCTGCATCTCGAGGATGTCCTTCGACCACCCGAGCGTATTGGACAATTGCTGCGTCTGCCCGCTCACGCGGTCATTGACATCGGCCAGCACCTCGGCAATCGAGCCGGTGGCATAGTTGTGCTCCACCCCGTGCTCGCGCAGGTACTCGAGCCAGGCGAGGGTCGTGTTGTCCACGGCGTCGCCTTCCGGAGCGGGATGCCCGGCAAGATACTCTCCGACGAAACGCTCCATGAGCGCATAGCGCTCCTCGGGCAGCATCTGGCGGGCCAGGCGGGCGATGCGCGCATCGAGCCGGCGGGCCGTCCGCCGGGCGATGTCGCTCTGCGCGCCGAACAGAAGCGAGTCGGGCCGCGCGGCGAACGACGCGTCCATCCGCCGGCACAGCATCCAGAGGTCGGAGAGCGCCACGTCGGGGATACCCTGCATGGCGGCGGAGACCCCGGCGCGCGTGGCCCGGATCTTCCACTGCACGGCAGCAATGCGCACGGCGGGATCCGACGAACGTTCGACGATCGAGTCGGCCGCCGCAGCCACCTCGCCGGCCATGTCGTAGTAGAACCCGCGGGTCATCGTCCTCAGGTTCATCTCCTCCTTCGGGAGCGGGTCGCCCGTGGCCACGGCCACCTTCAGCAGCGAACACCCGGCAAAGGCTGCCGCCACCAGAAGTGCGGCCGCCATCCTTACGATCGTATGCATCTGCATGTCGGTATGTTTTTCTACGGATACACGCAATTACCGCTCCGCTTTGCGCAGCATCTCGCGGATGTAGCGCAGCGCCACGGGATGGCCCGCCTCGGGCATGTTGCCATGGTCGTAGCCGTCGAACTCGAGCAGCCGCACGTCGGGATGGCCCACGATCCGCATCATGCGCCAGAAATAGGCGTTCTCCTCGTAGCGGCCGAGCATCTCCAGTTCGCGGTCGCCCGAGAGGATGAGCATCGGCGGCGCATCGGCCCGCACGTGGTTCATCGGCGCCATGTCATCGACCAGCGGCTGCGTGTCGGGCAGCCCCAGCTCGCTGCGGCGCGCAAAGTGCGTCACCGCCTGGCCGCTGTAGGGGATCAGGGCCATGAAGGCCGTATCGGGATCGATTCCGTAGGGGGCAAGCCACCGCTTGTCGAGGCCGATCATCGAGGTCAGGTAGCCGCCGGCCGAGTGCCCGGCAACAAAGATCCTCTCCGGATCACCCCCGTAAGAGGCGATGTGTTCGACAACCCACGCGGCGGCCGCAGCAGCATCCGCCACACAGTCGGCCACCTTCACCTGCGGCACAAGGCGGTACTCCACGCCGACGACCGCCATGCCGTGTCCCTTCAACGCCTCGGGGATCTCGCGGCGACCGCCCGACAGGCCTCCGCCGTGAAACCAGATGATTGTCGGAAAACCCTTCGCATCGGCCGGGAGATAGATATCCAGGCGGCACATCGAGTCGATGAGCGGGTCGCCCGACGCGGAGCGGTAGGCGATATCGCGTACCGTACGGCAGTCTCCGTCGGATGCAAGGCCCTGCAGCGAAAGGCACAGGGCGAAACAGAGAACAAGGATGAGTCGTTTCATGTGCAAGATTTTCGATTCGGGTGTTAAAGATAGGTAAAATCCCGCAAAAAGCGCTATCTTTGCGAAAGTAAACTTTCGCGGGGCGCACCGCGGACCGGGCACGCCCGACGGGCTCCGGAGCGCCGCCCCGCCCCCAAAAAAGAGATCCGAGACATGTTGAAAATCGCCTGCCTGCCTTTCAATCCGATACAGGAGAACACCTATGTCCTCTGGGACGAGACGAACGAATGCGTCGTGATCGACGCCGGGAACAGCTCGCCGCGCGAGGATGCCGCCCTGGACAACTTCATCGCCGAGCACGGGCTGAAACCCGTCCTGGCAGCCAACACCCACGGGCACTTCGACCATACCCTGGGCGTCGAACACCTCAAGCAGCGCTACGGAATCCCGTTCGCCCTCTCGTCGAAGGACGCATTCCTGCTCGAAAACGCCGCCACGAGCGGCTCGATCTTCGGCGTGAAGGTCGGTGCCATGCCCACCGTAGAACGCGACCTGGACGGCGAACAGGAGATCCGCTTCGGAAAAACCATCCTCCGCGTGCTCCGCACGCCGGGACATACGCCGGGCCACGTCGCCTTCTTCGACGAGGGGTCGAAGTCGCTCTTTACGGGCGACACGCTCTTCCGCGAGTCGATCGGCCGCACGGACCTGCCCGGAGGCGACTACTCGTGGATCATGCGCTCGATCCTCGACGTGCTCGTCCCGCTGGGCGACGAAGTACACGTCTACCCGGGCCACGGTCCCGAATCGACCATCGGCCACGAGGTGCTCTACAACCCCTTCATCGTCGAGGTGCTCAACGAGGAGGTAAACTACAAAGGCTGACCCGACCCCCGTGAAGACACTCATACACCGAATCCTCTACCGCACGCTGCCGTTCGAGGGCTACCTGCGCGCCGTAAGCCGGATGTTCTTCGTCTGGCAGCGGCTCGGCATCGGCCGCTACGCCCCCGCCACGGAGTATGTCTACCACCTCGGCCGGCTTGTCCGGCGGGGCGACACCTGCATCGACATCGGCGCCAACCTCGGCTACTACGCCCGGACGATCTCCCGCCTCACGGGTCCCGAAGGGCGGGTCTACGCCGTGGAGCCCGTGGAGCCGATCTGCCGCGTGCTGGAGCGCAACCTGCGCTGCTGCCGCAACGTCGAGATCCTCCCCTACGCGCTCGGCACCGAATCCAGAACGGTGGCCATGGGCAACGACTCGGCACGCGAGACGGGCTACTTCGGCACGGGGCAGAACTTCGTGAACGACAGCGGCCGACAAACCGACACGGTCTTCACGGCCGAGATGCGCCGCGGCAGCGAACTCTTCGCCCGGCTCAAACGGCTCGACTTCATCAAGTGCGACATCGAGGGGTACGAGTTGGTGGTCATGCGCGAGATGCAGCCCCTGCTCGAACGTTTCCGCCCCACGGTGCTCATCGAGACGGGCGGTGCGAACCGCCCCGAGATCATCCGGCTGTTCACCGGTCTGGGATACGCAGGATACACGCTCGAACACGGACGCGAAGTGCCGCTCACCGAAGATTCAACGAAAGACATCATATTCCGCCATGCGCATTGACATCATATCCTCGGTTCCCGAACTGATGACCTCGCCCCTGAACGAGTCGATCCTCAAGCGGGCGCAGGAGAAGGGATTCGTGCAGATCGTCGTACACAACCTCCACGACTACGCACACGACCGCCGCAAGACCACCGACGACTACCCGTTCGGCGGCGAAGCGGGCATGGTCATGAAGTGCGAGCCGGTCTTCGAACTCGTCGAGAAACTCCAGAGCGAGCGAACCTACGACGAGATCATCTACACCTCGCCCGACGGCATCCGCTACGACCAGCACGAGGCCAACCGGCTCTCGACGCTCGGCAACATCATTATCCTCTGCGGCCACTACAAGGGCATCGACCACCGCATCCGCGAGCACCTCATCACACGCGAGATCTCAATCGGAGACTACGTGCTCACAGGGGGCGAACTGGCCGCCTGCATCATCGCCGACTCGGTCGTGCGGCTCATTCCGGGAGCGATCGGCGACGAGGCCTCAGCCCTGACCGACTCGTTCCAGGACAACCTGCTGGCCCCGCCCGTCTACACGCGGCCCGCGGAGTTCCGCGGCTGGCGGGTCCCCGACGTGCTGCTCTCGGGCAACTTCGCCCAGATCGAGAAGTGGCAGGACGAGCAGGCCTGGGAGCGCACCAAACGCCTGCGGCCCGACCTGCTCGGGGAGGAGTGACCCGACACGGACCTGCCGCAGACGGTCTTCACGCGAGCCGGCGACACCGGAAAAGCAGAAAACCGAACCAAAGAGCGAAGAGATGAAATACTACCTCATAGCCGGGGAGCCTTCGGGCGACCTGCACGGCGCCAACCTGATCGAAGGGCTCAGAAAGGCCGATCCCGAGGCGGAGTTCCGCTTCTGGGGCGGCGACCGCATGGCCGAGGCGGGCGGCAGGCAGAACCTCCGCAAGCACTACCGCGAGACCTCGTTCTTCGGCATCGTGCAGGTGCTGAAGAACCTCCGCACGATCCGCCGCCAGATGCGCGAGTGCCGCGAGGATGTGGCCGCATGGCGACCCGATGCGCTGATCCTGATCGACTACCCGGGATTCAACATGAAGATGGCCCGCTGGGCCAGCGGGCACGGCATCCGCACGTTCTACTACATCGCCCCCAAGGTGTGGGCCTGGCGGGAGTGGCGCGTGAAGTCGATCCGGCGCTACGTGGACCGGCTCTACATCATCTTCCCCTTCGAGCGGGACTACTTCCCCCGCCACGGCATCGACCCCGTCTTCGAGGGCAACCCGCTCGTCGATGCCATCGAGGCGCGGCGTCCGACGCTGCCCGACGGCGATGCATTCCGCCGCCGCAACGGGCTCGACAACCGTCCGATCATCGCCCTGGTGGCAGGCAGCCGCCGCGGCGAGATCCGCGACAACCTCCCGCTCATGGCCCGGCTGGCCGAGCGGTTCCCCGACCGGCAGTTCGTCGTAACGGGCGTACCCTGGCTCGAACGCGCACTATACGATCGCTACATGGCCGGAACGGGCCTGCGCTATGTCTGCGACCAGACCTACGAGACCATCGCCGCGGCCGAGGCGGCCGTCGTCACCTCGGGGACGGCAACGCTCGAGACCGCCCTGCTCGGCACGCCCGAAGTGGTCGTCTACCGCACGCTGTGGTTCCAGGTCAAGCTGCAGCCCTACGTGCTGAAGGTGCCCTGGGTCTCGCTCGTCAATCTCAACCTCGGACGCGAGGCCGTGGCCGAGATCATCCAGTCGGACCTCGACGTCGCACGCGCCGAGCGCGAGTTGCGCGCCATCCTCCCGGGCGGCGCGAAGCGCGGGCGGATGGAGGCCGACTTCGAGGAGCTGCGCACCGTCATCGGCGGTCCGGGAGCCAGCGAACGATTCGCCCGCCGCATGGTCGGGGAACTCAAAAAGAACCGCACATGAAGATCATCTGTATCGGACGCAACTACCGGGCCCATGCCGAGGAGCTGCACCACGCGACAGGGCTGGCCGAGGAGGGGGCCGAACCGATCTGGTTCCTCAAGCCCGACACGGCCATGCTGCGCAACAACGACCCATTCTACATCCCGCGTTTCTCGCAGGAGGTACACTACGAGTGTGAACTCATCGTGCGGATCAACCGTGTCGGGAAGGCCATTTCCGAGCGTTTCGCACACCGCTACTACGACGAGGTGGGGGTCGGCATCGACTTCACGGCCCGCGACCTGCAGCGGCAGGCCATCGCCGAAGGGCTTCCGTGGGAGCGGGCCAAAGCCTTCGATTACTCGGCGGCTCTGCCCCCGAAGTTCCTCCGACTCGCCGACCTGGGCGGCGACGTGCAGCGCCTTCGGTTCGCCCTCGACGTGAACGGCGAACGCCGCCAGACGGGCGACACCTCCCAGATGCTTTTCACGGTGGACCGGCTCATCGCCAGCGTGTCGCAGTACATGACCCTGCGCATGGGCGACCTGCTCTTCACGGGCACCCCGGCTGGTGTGGGTCCCGTCCGCCCGGGCGACGAACTCCGCGCCACACTCGAGGGGCACGAACTGCTCCGCTTCGATATCCGATAACCGACGCACACCATACAACCATGTTACTCCACGAGAAACTCAAGAACTACCGCTTGTTGCTGGCATCGCAGTCGCCGCGGCGGCGCGAACTGATCGCCGGGTGCGGGCTTCCCTACGAACTCGCCCCGCGCTTCGAGTGCGAGGAGCGTTACCCGGACGGGCTTCCGGCCGAGGAGGTACCGCTCTACCTCGCGCAGCTCAAGAGCCGGGCCTACCCCGAACCCCTCGGCGAACGGGACCTCCTGCTGACGGCCGACACGGTGGTGGTGCTCGACGGCGAGGTGCTCGGCAAACCCCGCGACCGCCAGGAAGCCGCGGAGATGCTCCGCCGTCTCTCGGGCCGCCGACACACGGTCGTCACGGGCGTGGCCTTCCGCACCACCTCGCGGCAGCACGCCTTCGAGGCCCGCACCGACGTCTGGTTCCGCACCCTCGATCAGGAGGAGATCGACTACTACGTCGATACGTTCCGCCCCTTCGACAAGGCCGGATCGTACGGTATCCAGGAGTGGATCGGGTATGCCGCCATCGAACGCATCGAGGGATCGTTCTACAACGTCATGGGGCTGCCCATACAGAAAGTCTATGTCGAACTGAACCAATTCATAAACCCATGAAACGCACGCTGCTGACCCTGCTTGCCGCCCTCACGATGCTGCCCGCACTGGCAGACGAGGGCATGTGGCTCCCGAGCCTCATCTCCGAGCGCATCGACGACATGCGCTCGAAAGGATTCCGCCTGACGGCCGAAGACATCTACTCGATCAACCAAGCCTCGATGAAGGACGCCGTGGTGCTCTTCGACGGCGGCTGTACAGGCGAACTCGTCTCGCCCGAAGGCCTGCTGCTCACCAACCACCACTGCGGCTACGACGCCATCCAGCGCCACTCGACCGTCGAGCACGACTACCTCACCCACGGCTTCTGGGCCATGTCCCGGGCCGAGGAGCTGCCCAACGAAGGACTCAACGTCCGTTTCCTGGTACGCATGGAGGAGGTGACGGAGCGACTGGCGGCCGGCGAAACCGCCGAGGAGCTGATCCGTAAGGCCGAAGCCGAGGGCGAAGGCTACAAGGCCTCCGTCGAGCAGATGTACTACGGCAACCAGCAGTTCCTGTTCGTCTACGAACAGTTCGATGACGTCCGTCTGGTGGCCGCACCGCCCTCATCGATCGGCAAGTTCGGCGGCGATACCGACAACTGGATCTGGCCCCGCCACACGGGCGACTTCTCCGTATTCCGCATCTATGCATCGAAGGAGAACAAGCCGGCGGCCTACTCGCCCGACAACGTCCCCTACCGCCCGAAGAAGTTCTTCACCATCTCGACCCGGGGCATCGCGGAGGGCGACTTCACGATGATCTACGGATTCCCGGGCAACACGCAGGAGTACATCCTCTCGGATGCCGTGGGCTACATCGCCGAGCGCTCGGACCCGGCCAAGATCGCCATCCGCGACGGCCGACTCGGGATCATCGCCGAGGCCCAGGCCTCGGACCCCGCGCTGCGGATCCACTACGCCGCCAAGCATGCGACGATCGCCAACGCCTGGAAGAAGTGGCAGGGCGAGGTGCTCGGCATCACGCGCCGCGGCACCGTCGCCTCGAAAAAGGCCTACGAGGAGGCGTTCGACCGCTGGGCGCAGGACAAGCCCGAATACCGCCGCGTGGTGAGCGACCTCAAGGCCGAATATGCCCGGATCATGGATCCCTACTTCGCCCGCGAGATCACGCTCGAGACCCTTGCCGCGCTGCCGGGTAAATACACCCCCGAGGAGCGGGCCGAGGAGCTCTTCGCTCGCCGAGAGCCGACCGAACGGGCCCTGTGGCGCTACCTCTTCGGCGAATACGCCCGCCGCTGCCCGGCAAAATACCAGGTCCCGACGTTCCTCGACGGCGTGGCCGAATACGGATCGCCCGAGGCCTACGCCGAGCAGGTTTTCCAACAGGTATGGAGCGGCAGCGACACCACGGCCGTCAATGCCCTGCGCCGCGACACGAAGCGCATGCAGGAGCATATCGTCTGGATGCTGGGGACCAAGTCGCTGCGCAACCTCACGAGCAGCCGCCTCAACGCACTCTACACGACCTACATCCGGGGACTGCGCGAATGGGACGGCGAGCGGGCCTTCTACCCCGACGCCAACCTGACGCTGCGCGTGGCCTACGGCTCGATCGCCGGCTATGAGTATGCCGACGGCGAGTACCACAAGCCGCTGACGACCCTCGACGGCATCATCGCCAAGGACAACCCCGAGATCTACGACTACGACATCCCGCAGGCGCTGCGCGACCTCTACGCATCGAAGGAGTACGGACGCTGGGCAACGGAGATCGACGGACGCCGCACGGTGCCGGTCTGTTTCCTGGCCTCGAACCACACCACGGGCGGCAACTCGGGATCTCCGGTGCTGAATGCCCGCGGCGAACTGGTGGGCATCAACTTCGACCGCACGTGGCGCTCGACGATGAGCGACATCGCCTTCGATCCCTCGATCTGCCGCAACATCGGTGTCGATATCCGCTACGTGCTCTTCGTCATCGACCGCATCGGCGGGGCCGGCTATCTGCTCGACGAGATGAAGTTCAGCAGGAAAAAGTGACAATTTTGGAATTTTTCACTATATTGTCCCGGCAAACCTATTAAACAGGACATGCTATGAGACATTTCGATGCATTTGTGAGATGGACGGCAGCACTGCTGCTGACGGTTCTGTCGATTGCCTGCGGCAAGGACAAGACCACGACGACGGAGGGATCGGCAATCACCGGAGGCTCCTGGAGCCAGACCGAGACCATTGAGGCCGTCGGGGCACAGAAGGATTTTTCGTTCACGGCCCGCGGACAGTGGAGCGCGCAGAGCGACAACCCCGACTGGTGCGAGGTGCTGACCCCCTCGGGAGACAAAGGCGCCGCAACGCTGCGGATCGACGTAGCCGAGAACAGCAGCGAAAGCCCGCGTTCCGCCATCATCCGGATCTCGGTGGGCAGCACCACGGAGAGTTTCAAGATCCTCCAGAAGGGTACGGCCGGAGCTCCCGAGATCAACGTGCTGGTGGACGAGGTGCTGGCGGCATACTATCTGTGGAACGAGGAGTACCGGGCGCTTGACCGCGACCTGTCGCTGCCCTACAACGGGGTCTACGACAACTTCGTATACCATACGTTGATGAGCATGGAGACCAACACGCTCGACAAGAAATACAACGAGCGTTACGGGGAGTACCACATCTACTCCTACCTCTCGCGAACCCCCTCATCGGGACAGAAAAGCGCCGCGACACGCAGTGGTGTAAACCACGGTGTCGAGAAGGACGACCCCGTGCCGAGTTTCGGTATCGGCAACTACGCCCTCGTGTCGTTTGTAGACCAGTCGGGACGGCCGACGGGGCAGATCGGGCTCACGCTGTTGAGCATCATCCCCGAATCACCGCTGGCCAAGGCCGGATTCCGCCGCGGCGACATCATCGCCACGATTGACGGCAAAACCCCGACCGAGCAAACCTACGCCACGGAGTTCACGCGCCTGATCGCCCCCTCGGAGGGGCTGAAGGTCACGCTCACCAAGAACGAGGCGAACGCACAGCCGATCGAGGTCACGTCGGTGAGTCTGGATCCCACGCCGATCATCCGCGCCGAGGTACTTGAGGGTACGCACGTCGGATACATCGTCTACGACAGCTTCGACGCCGCCTACGACAACGACCTGCTGGCCGCCATCAAGAGCCTCAAGGAGGCCGGCATCACCGATCTGGTGCTCGACCTGCGCAACAACGGCGGAGGACATGTCATCACTTCGAACATGCTCTCAACCTGCATCGGAGGCAGCGCATGCCAGGACCGCGTCTACCAATACTACCGCTACAACGACGAGCGGATGGCCGACTGGAAACAGACCTCCGAAACGTTCGGCATGAGCTATGACCAGACGGCGAAGCTCTTCTTCGAGAAGTTCTACTACTCGAACTATTACGGCGTCTCGCTGGCGAACTATGCCCTGAACCTCAGCCGGCTCTATGTCCTCGTCAGCGACGGTACGGCATCGGCGAGCGAGGCGGTCATCAACAGTCTAAAGGGCATCGGACTTCCCGTGACGCTCATCGGTTCGAAGACCAACGGCAAGAACGTCGGCATGGATGTCTTCACGTGGAACAACATCGAAGGATACGACTACGAATTCGCCCCGATTTCGTTCCAGGGCTACAACGCCCAGAAGCAGTCGGTGGATCCGAAGGGCATCACTCCCGACTACGCGGTCAGCGAGACGGCTTCGGGAGGATGGTACGTGGATTTCGGTCCCGACGAGCCGCTCGTACACAAGGCCCTCGAACTGATTGGCGCAGCCGACGCATCGGCAACTACCCGCAGCGTGAAATCCGTCGGCGCGGTTCAGCGCGGAGGCATCCGGCAGGCCTTTGAACGGCCGAACGGCATGATCCGCACGATCGACCCGAAAGAGATGTAACGCATTGCATTACACGCATACTACGGAAACGGCCCCGAATATCGGGGTCGTTTTTTTACTGCAAACCGAAACTTTATGGGCCCGAAAATTTGGTGAATAGAAATTTATGTTCTATATTTGCACTCCGAAAGTCAATCAGTATGGCTTTCAAACGTACAGGCCCAGGTGGTGAAATTGGTAGACACGCTACTTTGAGGGGGTAGTGAACAATTGCGTTCGTGCAAGTTCGAGTCTTGTCCTGGGCACCAGAAACCGCGCTAAACGAAAGTTTGACGCGGTTTTTCGTTTTGCATGATTGCGATTTGTCCCGATTCGGACAAAGAAGTTCTCCGGCTAACGGACCCGGGGTCGTTTTCGGCGGATTTTCCCCGGCAATCGACATACAAAAAAACGGACAGGCTGACAGCCTGTCCGCAGTGATTCTGGCTTTTCCGATCCAGTTTACTCCGAAATCGGAGTCAGCGCACCCGTCGTTGAGTCCATGATATACCCCTTCACCACAACATCGGAGGGGACCAGCGGATGGTTGCGGACCAGATCGACCGTCTCAAGGATGGCCGACTCCGTATCGTCGAAGCCGTGCAGCCAGCGGTCGAGATCGATGCCACAGTGTTTCATCAGCGAGATATGCTGGTCCGGAATCCCGCGCGAACGCATCAGATGCTGCATCTCGGCACTGTCCATGCCCTGCACGCCGCATCCCGTATGGCCGATGATCATCACCTCCTGCACACCCAACTCGTAGATGGCCACAAGCAGGCTGCGGACCGTACTGTCGAAGGGATTGGTAATCGTACCGCCGGCATTCTTGATGATCTTCACATCCCCGTTGCGGAATCCCAGGGCCGCAGGCAGCAACTCCACCAGCCGGGTATCCATGCACGTGACGATAGCAATCCGCTTGTTGGGATATTTGTCGGTAATGAAACGTTCGTACCGTTTCTCCGCCACGAATCGGCGGTTGTATTCCAGGATTTCGTCAATCATCGTTCGCAGAATTTAGTCGGATCAGATTTTAACTCGGGGAACTCCCCGCGCAAAGATACCACTTTATTCGGGAAACCGCCAAAATCGGGGAGGCGGCTCCACGGGAAACGGACAAACTCACCGGACGAATCAAGGCTCGGAGCAGGAACGGACCGACAGGGTGGAAGGGGGCATGCCGTCGGCTTCGGCCGTCAGTCGAACCGTTCCCTTCCGGCCATCGTTCTGCAGAACAACGAGCGCCTTGCCGTGAAATGCCCGCCGCTGCGAGGCCTTGAACGGCTCCATACTGGTCTGGCTCCCGTTATCCACTCCGGCAATGAAGCCGCAGCCCTCCACACGGAAACGGAGCTGCGTATCGGCATCAGGCACGAGCGTGCCCTCCCGGTCCACAATCTCCACCGTCACGAACGAGAGGTCTTTTCCGTCGGCCGCAATCCGTTCCCGGTCGGCGGACAGGCGGATCTGCGCCGGAGCGCCCGCCGTTCGGATCTCCCGGGTCAGCACCACCTTTCCGTCCTTGCGGGATACTGCCCGCAGCGTACCGGGTTCAAACGGCACCCGCCACCAGACATGGAACTGCCCCGGTTCCTTGCTCCTGACCCCGAGGCTACGCCCGTTCAGGAACAACTCTACCTCGTCCGCACGGTTGTAGTAGGCCCAGACATCGACCGGCTCGCCCGGTGTCCAGTTCCAATGCGGAAAGAGGTGGAGCACCGTCCGGTCGCTCCATTCGCTCTGATACATGTAGTAGGCATCCTTGGGAAATCCGGCCAGATCCACGATACCGAAATAGGAGCTGCGCGACGGCCACCAGAAGGGCGTGGGCTCGCCCAGATAGTCGAAACCGGTCCAGACGAAAACGCCGGCACAACAGGGCAGGTCCTTCACCACACGCCAGTTCTCCTCGTGAGTCGAGCCCCACAACGCACAATTGTTGTCATACGACGAACAGGCATGGACGGGTCGGTCGAAGGCCTGATCCCAGGTCTCGGGCCATGCATACCGCCGGTCCGAAGGCATGATGTAGTGGCCCCGCGTGGCGAATGCGGAGGTGGTTTCCGAGGCGATGAAGCATTTGCCGGGGAAGTTCTTCTGGAAATCGCGATAAACACCCAGGTTGTAGTTGAATCCATAGACATCCATCGCTCCCGACCGGAAGAGGTTGTTCGAGGGATCGGCGAAATTATTCCCCGAGGTCACGGCTCGGGTCGTATCCAGGCTCTTCACGATCCGGGCCAGCTGCACGGCGATCCACGAATTGATGTTGAACGCGGAGTCCGTCCCTCCGGCCGCACGTGCCGTGCGGGGGACATTCAGCAGCACGTTGGCCTGCTGCAGGGTCAGGGTATCCGCCCGAACGTCGTCAAACTGCTCGTAAACCTCATTGCCGATGCTCCACATGAACACGGACGGATGGTTGCGGTCACGCAGGATGTGGTCGGTCAAATCCCGTTCGTACCACTCCGGGAAGTCGCGGCTGTAGTCATACTCGCTTTTCCGCTTCCGCCACATGTCGAACGCCTCGTCCTGCACCAGGAAACCCATTCTGTCACAAAGTTCGAGCAGTTCCGGAGCCGGAGGGTTGTGCGATGTCCGGATGGCATTGCACCCCATCTCCTTGAGGATCTCAAGCTGACGCTCCAGCGCCCGCCTGTTGATTGCGGTCCCCAGACAGCCCAGATCGTGATGGAGGCAGACGCCGAGGATCTTCAGCGGCTCTCCGTTCAGGAAGAAGCCCTGATCCGCATCGAACCTCATGAAACGGATGCCGAAAGGGGTTTCATACCGATCGACGGTACGCCCCCCGATCCGCACGGTCGAAACGGCCCGATAAAGGGAGGGAGCATCCACGGACCACAACTCCGGGTCCGGGACCTTCACCTCCTGCAGCACGGAGGTATCCGAAGCCGCAGGAATGCCGACCCGCCCGGTGCGGCACTCCCCGACCCGGTTACCCTCGGGATCATAAAGCGCCGTCTCCAACTCGACGGCCACCGGATCGGCGGAATCGTTGCACAATGTGGTCCGGACGGCCACGGCTGCCTCATCCGGTCCGACGGCCGGCGTTGTGATGAAGGTTCCCCAAAGTCCGACGTGGACCGGATGGGTCCGTACCAGCCAGACGTTTCGGTAGATTCCCGAACCGGAATACCACCGAGAATTCGGCTGTTCCGAATTATCCACCCGGACGACCAGTACATTCTCCTCCGCCCCATAATTCAGACAGGGCGTCAGGTCGTACCGGAACGAGACATAGCCGTTCGGCCGATATCCGAGCAGATGACCGTTGAGCCACACCCGGCTCTTTTGGTAAATGCCGTCGAAATCGACAAAGAAGCGTTTGTCACGATCACGCTCCGGAACGGTAAAACGCTTCCGGTACCATCCGACGCCGCCCGGAAGCGCCCCGCCTCCGGGAGTCGCCGGATGGTCGGGCGAAAAGTCGCCCTCGATACTCCAGTCATTCGGCAGGGTCA
>OCJY01000214.1_pt1 | contig 15166 bp, 9 predicted proteins | sample 1502791 | NCBI WGS metagenome assembly OCJY01 (sample SAMN01915221, study PRJEB22387) | human gut metagenome | isolation source: stool | host: Homo sapiens | place: USA | reverse complement strand
TCCCGAGGAGCAGCTCGACCACCTCAAGAAGCTCTTCAACAAGCCCGACATCGAGATCAAGGCCGGTTACCTGAACAACCTCGAGCTGCGCTGCAACAACGAGCTGGCCCGCCACAAGCTGCTCGACCTGCTGGGCGACTTCGCCCTGCTCGGCGTGCGGATCAAGGGCCGCGTATGGGCCACCCGCCCGGGCCACTTCGCCAACACGGAGTTCATGAAGCAGCTCAAGCGCACGATCCGCAAGGCCGGCGAGAAACCCCGCTACACCTACGACTGCCGCAAGCCGGCGCTCTACGACATCAACGCCATCCGGCGCATGCTGCCCCACCGCCCGCCCTTCCTGCTCGTGGACCGCATCTTCCACTGCGACGCCACGTCGGTGGCCGGCATCAAGAACGTCACGATGAACGAACCCTTCTTCGTGGGCCACTTCCCCGAGGAGCCGGTCATGCCGGGCGTGCTGATCATCGAGGCGATGGCCCAGTGCAGCGGCATCATGGTGCTCAACACGGTGCCCGACCCGGAGAACTACTCGACCTATTTCATGAAGATCGACAATGCGAAGTTCAAGCGCAAGGTCGTTCCGGGCGACACGCTCCAATTCGAAATCCACCTGCTGGAGCCCATCCGCCGCGGCGTGGCGCTCGTCGAGGCCAAGGCCTTCGTCGGCGAGTCACTGGCCTGCGAAGCCGAGCTGATGGCCCAGATCGTCAAGAACAAAACCCCGAAACAACAATGATCAGCAAACTGGCATACGTCCATCCCGACGCCCGTATCGGCGCCAACGTGACGGTAGAACCGTTCGCCTACATCGCAGGCGATGTCGTGATCGGCGACGACTGCTGGATCGGCCCCGGTGCCGTGATCCACGACGGCGCACGCATCGGCTGCGGCTGCAAAATCCACACCGCCGCCTCGATCTCCTGCCTGCCGCAGGACCTGAAGTTCGTCGGCGAGGCCACGACCTGCGAGATCGGCGACTGCAACGACATCCGCGAATACGTCACCATCAGCCGCGGCACGGCATCGACGGGCACCACACGCGTCGGCTCGCACAACCTGCTGATGGCCTACGTCCATGTGGCCCACGACTGCGTGGTGGGCTCGCACTGCGTAATCGCCAACCGCGTCTCGCTGGCCGGCGAGGTGCATGTAGGCGACTGGGTGGTGATCGGCGGACATGCGGCCATCCACCAGTGGACGCACATCGGTGAACACTCGATGATCCAGGGCGGCGCCCTGCTCGGACAGGACCTTCCGCCTTTTGTCATCGTCCGCAACGACACGCTCCGCTACGCGGGCATCAACAAGATCGGACTTTCGCGCCGCGGCTTCACGCCCGAGCGCATCGGCGAGATCCACGACGCCTGCCGGATCCTCTTCCAGAGCGGCCTGAACTACATGACCGGATGCGACGAAGTGGAGCGTCAGGTGCCGCAAAGCCCCGAGCGCGACTCGCTGCTGGCCTTCATCCGCTCTTCGAAGCGCGGCATCATCAAGCCCTACGAATCGCGCAACGCCGAGGCGTAAGGCACCCGGCGGCGGCCGCATGTCCGGAGTTCGGACAAAGGCGCCGCAGGAAGATGAAAGATAAAAAATAGGATCAAACGATTGAATATCGGAAATTTTTACTATATTTGCGTGTCGAAAGACTGCAGGATGCACGATAAGGGGACGGAATGTCCCCTTATTTCATAGTTATACACCACTGAAAACCAACGATATGATCGAGATACAGAAAATTACGGAATCCGCGGAACGGCACCTGGCCGGCACGGATCTGTTCGTTGTAGAGTGCCGCTGCTCGGCCGGCAACGAAATCGAATTGACGGTCGATGGCGACACGTCGGTGTCGATCGACGCCTGCGCGGCATTGAGCCGCGCCGTGGAGGCCGACCTCGACCGCGAGGAGGAGGACTTCTCGCTGACGGTCATGTCGGCGGGCATCGGCTCCGAGCTGCGCTGCCTGCGGCAGTACCGCCGGCTGATCGGATCGTCGGTCGAGGTGCTGCTGAACAACGGCGTGAAGCTGCTGGCCAAACTCGACGGCGCCGACGAGGAGGGCATCGACCTCTCCTACGAAGAGAAACAGGCCGTCGAGGGCAAGAAGCGCAAGCAGTTGGTCAAGGTGTCGAAGCGCTACGCCTTCGGCGAGATCAAATACACGAAGGAGTATCTCGACTTCAAGTAGCAATTGATTAAAAACAAGATAACGCACTCATGGACAACCTGAATTTGATCAGCAACTTTGCCGAGTTCAAAGAGCTGAAGAACATCGACAAATCGACGATGATCGGCGTGTTGGAGGACGTCTTCCGCCACGCGCTCCAGAAACAGTACGAAACGGACGAGAACTTCGACGTGATCATCAACCCCGAGAAGGGCGACCTCGAGATCTGGCGCAACCGCACGGTCGTCGAGGACGGGGCCGTGGAGAACCCCAACACCCAGATCGCCGTGTCGGAGGTCAAGGCCATCGACCCGACCTATGAAATCGGCGACGAATACGCCGACGAGATCAAGCTCTCGTCGTTCGGCCGCCGCACGGTGCTGTCGCTGCGCCAGAACCTCGCCTCGCGGATCCTCGACCTGGAGAAGGCCAACCTCTACGAGAAGTACTCGGAGAAGGTCGGCGAGATCGTCACCGGCGAGGTCTACCAGGTATGGAAGAAGGAGGTGCTGATCCTCGACGACGAGGAGAACGAGCTCATCCTTCCGAAAGCCGAGCAGATTCCCAACGACTTCTACCGCAAGGGCGACACGATCAAGGCCATCGTCAAGTCGGTCGAGATGAACAACAACCAACCGCGCATCATCCTTTCGCGCACGGCCAACCAGTTCCTCGAGCGCCTGTTCGAACAGGAGGTTCCCGAGATCTTCGACGGACTGATCACCATCAAGAAGATCGTCCGCATCCCCGGCGAGCGCGCCAAGGTGGCCGTCGAGTCCTACGACGAACGCATCGACCCGGTGGGCGCCTGCGTCGGCATGAAGGGTTCGCGCATCTACTCGATCGTCAAGGAGCTGCGCAACGAGAACATCGACGTGGTCAATTACACGGCCAACCCGCAGCTGATGATCCAGCGCGCGCTGAACCCCGCGAAGATCTCGTCGATCACCATCGACGAGGAGAAGAAGACCGCCTCGGTCTACCTGAAGCCCGACCAGGTGTCGCTTGCCATCGGCAAGGGCGGCCTGAACATCCGCCTCTCGAAGATGCTCACCGGCTACGACATCGACGTCTACCGCGAGATCGAGGAGGAGGACGTGGCCCTCACGGAGTTCGCCGACGAGATCGACGGCTGGATCATCGACGCCCTGAAGGCTGCCGGCTGCGACACGGCCAAGAGCGTGCTCGAGCTGCCCGTCGAGGAGATCGCCGCACGCGCCGACCTCGAGCTGGAGCAGGCTCAGAAGGTGGTCGAGATTCTCAAGGCCGAGTTCGAATAACCAAAACAGCAAGAAAGGAGAGAATACCATATGAGTAATGAAAGAAGATTAAGGCTCATTCAGGTTGCCAAGGAGTTCAACGTGGGGATCAACACCATCACGGACTTCCTGCACAAGAAGGGCATCAAGAACGACGGGTCGCCCAACGCGCTGGTCGATGCCGACACCTATGCCGTGCTGGAGAAGGAGTTCGGCTCGAACCGCAGTGCCGCAGGTGCCCGCAACTCGATCCGCGAGCGCATCTCCCAGAAACAGGCGACCATCACCCTCGAGCAGACCCGCAAGCAGGAGCGCGAGGAGGAGAAAGAGGTGGTCATCAAGAGCAACGTCATCAGCGTGAAGGACGAGATCCAGCAGCCGAAGTTCCTCGGCAAGATCGACCTCTCGCCCAAACCCAAGGCCGCCCCGGCGCCCCAGCCGGCCCCGCAGCCCGCTCCGAAAGCGGAACCGGCCCCGGCACCCGCCCCCGCAGCCGAGAAACCGGCGGCTCCGGCCCCGGCTCCCCGAGAGGAGGCCCCCGCCGAGCCGCATGTGGCTGCCACGGCTCCCGAGCCGCGGGTTGAGACGCCCCGGACCGAACCGCAGCCGGCACCCGCTCCCGCCCGGGAGGAGGCTCCGGCCGAAACGAAGGCCGAGGCCCGCACGGAGGAGCGCCCGGCGCCCCAACCGGCCGCACCGGCTCCCGCCGAGCAGGCTCCCGCGACACCCGAGCCCCCGAAGGACAACATCTTCCGTCCGGCTACGGTGACCCTCACGGGCCCGCAGGTGCTCGGCACGATGGACGTCTCGGGATTCGTTCCCGGAGGCAAGCACAAGCGCAAGCGCCTCCAGAAGGAGAAGGTCGATGTCTCGAAGGCCCAGAAGGGAGGCCAGCAGGGCGGCGGCAAACAGGGCGGACAGAACGACCGCAACAACCGTCCGGGAGGCCAGCAGCAGAACCGCGGCCAGCAGCAGAACCAGCCCCGTCCGGGCGAAGGCCGCCGCAACAAGAACAAGAACACCCCCAAACCGATCGTCCGCCCCGAAGTGAGCGACGAGGAGGTTTCGAAACAGGTAAAGGACACCCTGGCCCGCCTGACGGCCAAGGGTGCCAAGACCAAGGCATCGAAATACCGCAAGGAGAAACGCGAGGCCGTCGCCGAACGCATGAGCGAGGAGTCGGCACGCGAACAGCAGGAACGCTCGATCCTCAAGGTGACCGAGTTCGTCACCGTGAGCGAGCTGGCCACGATGATGAACGTCTCGCCGACGGAGGTCATCACCGCCTGCATGAACCTCGGACTGATGGTGTCGATCAACCAGCGGCTCGACGCCGAGGCTCTGGTGGTCGTTGCCGAGGAGTTCGGCTACAAGGTCGAGTTCGTCTCGGTGGAGATTCAGGAGGCCATCGCCGACGACCACGAAGACAAGGAGGAGGACCTCGTGCCGCGTCCGCCGATCGTCACGGTCATGGGACACGTCGACCACGGTAAGACCTCGCTGCTGGACAACATCCGCAAGACGAACGTCATCGAGGGCGAGGCCGGCGGCATCACGCAGCACATCGGTGCCTACAGCGTCGAACTCAACGGTCAGAAGATCACGTTCCTCGACACGCCGGGCCACGAAGCCTTCACGGCCATGCGTGCCCGCGGTGCAAAGATCACCGACGTGGCGATCATCATCGTCGCGGCCGACGACAATGTCATGCCGCAGACGATCGAGGCGATCAACCACGCCCAGGCTGCCGGTGTGCCGATGGTCTTCGCCATCAACAAGATCGACAAGCCCAATGCCAACCCCGACCACATCAAGGAGCAGCTCTCGCAGATGAACTACCTGGTCGAGTCGTGGGGCGGCAAATACCAGGATCAGGAGATCTCGGCCAAGAAGGGCATCAACCTCGACAAGCTGCTCGAGAAGGTGCTGCTCGAGGCCGAAATGCTCGAACTGAAGGCCAACCCGAACAAGAAGGCCGTGGGTACGGTGATCGAATCGACGCTCGACAAGGGCCGCGGCTACGTTTCGACGGTGCTCGTGCAGGCCGGAACGCTCCGCATCGGCGACGTCATCCTCTCCGGCACGTTCACGGGCCGCGTGAAGGCGATGTTCAACGAGAACGGCAAGAAGGTGACCGAGGCCGGTCCCTCGACACCGGTGCAGGTGCTGGGTCTGAACGGCGCCCCGCAGGCCGGTGACCTGTTCAACGTGATGGACGACGACCGCTCGGCCCGCGAGATCGCCAATAAGCGCGAGCAGCTGCAGCGCATGCAGGGCATCATGACCCAGAAGCACGTGACGCTCGACGAGATCGGACGCCGCATCGCCATCGGTTCGTTCAAGGAGCTGAACATCATCGTCAAGGGCGACGTGGACGGTTCGGTCGAGGCCATGTCCGGATCGCTCATCAAGCTCTCGAAGGAGACTGTCCAGGTGAACGTGATCCATGCCGCCGTGGGACAGATCTCCGAGTCCGACGTGCTGCTGGCCGCCGCCTCGAACGCCATCATCGTGGGCTTCCAGGTGCGCCCGTCGGCCGCCGCGCGCAAGCTGGCCGAGAAGGAGGAGATCGAAATCCGCCTCTACTCGATCATCTACGACGCGATCAACGACATCAAGGACGCCATCGAGGGCATGCTCGAACCGGTGATGAAGGAGGAGATCGTCGCCTCGGTCGAGGTGATGGAGATCTTCCGCATCTCGAAGGTGGGCACCGTGGCCGGATGCGTCGTGCGCGAAGGCAAGCTCCAGCGCTCGACCCCCATCCGCGTCATCCGCGACGGCATCGTGATCTACACCGGCAAACTCGGATCGCTCAAGCGGTTCAAGGACGACGTCAAGGAGGTCACCTCCGGACAGGACTGCGGTCTGAACATCGAATCGTTCAACGACGTCCGTGTGGGCGACATCGTCGAAGGCTACGAACAGGTTGAGGTAAAACGCAAATAGTACCAATTATCCCAAACACACACCAATGAACACACAAATCAAATTTACCACCCCCGAAGAGGCCGTCAAGGTCATCAAGTCGGGCGATCACGTGCATCTGAGCTCCGTAGCTTCGGCTCCCCAGTGCCTGATCAACGCCATGTGCAAGCGCGGCGAAGCCGGTGAACTGAAGGATGTACACATCCACCACCTCCACACCGAGGGCCCGGCCCCCTATGCCGACGAGAAGTTTGAAGGCATCTTCCAGCTCGACTCGTTCTTCGTGGGCGGCAACGTCCGCAAGGTGACCCAGAGCGGATATGCCGACTACATTCCGATCTTCCTGAGCGAGACGCAGCGTCTCTACCGTTGCGGCGCCGTACCGTGCAACGTGGCCATGATCCAGGTTTCGACCCCGGACAAGCACGGCTTCGTATCGCTCGGCACGTCGGTCGATGCCACGCTGGCCGCCGTCGAGTGCGCCGACCACGTGATCGCCGTGGTAAACAAGCACGTTCCCCGTTCGTTCGGCCAGGCCATGATCCCGATGTCGAAGATCGACCTCTTCGTCGAGGACGACACCCCGCTCATGGAGGCCCACTTCACCGAGCCCAACGAGATCGAGACGGCCATCGGCAAGCACTGCGCCGCGCTGATCGAGGACGGCGCCACGCTGCAGATGGGTATCGGCGCCATTCCCAACGCCGTGCTCGCACAGCTCGGAAACCACAAGAACCTCGGTATCCACACCGAAATGTTCGCCGACGGCGTGCTGCCGCTCGTCGAGAAGGGCGTCATCAACGGCGAGGCGAAGAACATCGACAAGGGCAAGATGGTCTCGACCTTCCTGATGGGTTCGCAGAAGGTCTACGACTTCATCGACGACAACCCGGCCGTGATGATGATGGACGTGGGCTACACGAACGATCCCTACGTGATCGCCAAGAACGACCGCGTGACGGCCATCAACTCGGCCCTGCAGGTGGACCTCACCGGCCAGGTGTGCGCCGACTCGCTGGGCACGAAGTTCTACTCGGGCGTGGGCGGACAGATCGACTTCGTCTACGGAGCCTCGCTGTCGAAGGGCGGAAAGGCCATCATCGCCATGCCTTCGATCACCAACAAGGGCATCTCGAAGATCGCCCCGGTGCTCACGGCCGGTGCCGGTGTCGTTACGACGCGTAACCACATCCACTGGTTCGTCACCGAGAACGGCGCCGTGGATCTCTACGGCAAGACGCTCCAGGAGCGTGCCCGCCTGCTGATCTCGGTAGCCCACCCGTCGGCCCAGGAGGAGCTGGACCGTGCCGCTTTCGAGCGCTTCGGCTCGCACCACCACTACATCAAGAAGTACATGGGCAAGTAGCCTTCACGGAAGGGTTGCTTCCCGCACCGATACGGGGTTCCGGTCCAACGGCCGGAACCCCGTTTTTTTATCGTCCCGAAGCGGGAATTCGGCGGATATTCACTTGTTTTCGCGGGGAAGATTTTCTAAATTTGTAACAGATGCGGGATCGGAAATACCCGCCGGTCCGGGCAAACATCGTAACCAACCTAAACTACACCACCTATGAAACGTCCGACATTCGGGAACCTCCTCGGTTCGCTGTGCGGCACGGCCCTCGCCGCCGCACTCATCACCTCCTGCGCCCCCCGGCAGAACATGCTCACCGAAGAGGAAATCGCCGACGGCTGGGAGCTGCTCTTCGACGGGAAGAGCCTCGACCAGTGGAAAGACTTCAACGGGGATTCGCTCACACAGCCGTGGCACGTCGTAGACGGCTGCATCCAGGCCAACGGCGACGGCAGCGACCTTTCGGGCTATATCGTCACCCGAAAACAGTACGAAAACTTCATCCTCGACTGGGAGTGGAAACTCTCGCGCGGCGGCAACAGCGGCATGCTCTACCACGTGGTCGAGGACCCCTGCTTCGAGGTACCCTACGTCACCGGCCCCGAATACCAGCTCATCGACGAGGAGGGCTGGGAGGAGCAGAACGCTCCGACGAAGCTCGAGGAGTGGCAGCGCCTGGGCGTCGATTACGCCATGCACCTCCCGGACCGCGCGGCCATGCGGCTCAATCCGCAGGGCGAGTGGAACTCGTCGCGCATCGTCTTCGACAACGGCCATGTCGAGCATTGGCTCAACGGCGTGAAGATCCTCGAATTCGAAGCCTGGACCGACGACTGGTTCGCCCGCAAGGCGAGCGGCAAATGGGAGACCGCTCCCGAATACGGACTGGCCCGCCGCGGCGTGATCTGCCTGCAGGACCACGGCTACCCGGCCTCGTTCCGCAACCTGAAGATCAAGGAGCTGCCCCGCAAGGCCGGCAGCGAGGTTTCGCTCTTCAACGGCCGTGACCTCACGAGCTGGGAGGCCTACGGCACCGAGAAGTGGTATGTCGATCCGCAGGGGCTCCTCGTTTGCGAAAGCGGGCCCGACAAGCAGTACGGATACCTTGCCACACGCGCATACTACGATGATTTCGACCTCACGGTGGAGTTCCGCCAGCTGGCCAACGGCAACTCGGGCATCTTCTTCCGCTCGTTCATCGAGCCGCCCGTGAAGGTGCACGGATGGCAGTGCGAGGTAGCCCCCAGGGGCAACGATACGGGCGGCATCTACGAATCCTACGGCCGCGGCTGGCTCGTACAGATTCCCGACGAGAAGGAGTCGCTGCTCAAAGAGCGCGACTGGAACACGCTGCGCCTGCGCGTCGAGGGCGATCACGTGCAGACGTGGCTCAACGGCGAGGCGATGGCCGACCTGCACGATGCGAAGATCGGCGCCGCACAGGGCCGCATCGCCCTGCAGATCCACGACGGAGGCGGCATCAAGGTGCAGTGGCGCAACCTCCGCCTCAAGACGCTCTGATCACCCAAGTCCAACCGCAAACAGATCGAAAGCCATGGGAATCAACCGCAGAAACTTCCTGAAAACGGCGGGCGCCGCCACGCTCTTCACCATCGTCCCGCGGTGGGTGCTGGGCGGACCCGGACGCATCGCCCCGAGTGACCAGCTCACCAAGGGCATCATCGGCGTCGGCGGCATCGGCCGCAGCAGCTACCACTTCACCAGCACACCCGAATGCCGGCTGGTGGCCATCTGCGACGTGGACAGCGACCACCTCCGGAGCGCCGCGGAGCTGGGCCGGCGCAAGTTCGGCCAGACGCTGAAAACCTACCACTTCTACCGCGACCTGATCACCGACCCCAATGTCGATATCGTACACATCGCCACCCCGCCCCACTGGCACGGCATCATGGCCGTCGAGGCCGCCAAGGCCGGCAAGGACATCTGGTGCGAGAAACCCATGACACGCACCATCGGCGAGGGCAGGCGCGTCGTCGAGGCCGTCAGGCGCTACGGGCGCATCTTCCGCCTCAATACGTGGTTCCGCTTTGCGGACACCTTCTACGGACTCGGTACGACGGTCGAACCGCTCAAGAAACTCGTGCAGAGCGGCATGCTCGGATGGCCGCTGAAGGTGACCATCTCGGGGGCCACGGGCTTCACGTGGAAATTCTACTGGGTGGGCCGCGAACACCTCGAACCGCAACCCGTACCTGCAGCCCTCGACTACGACCTGTGGCTCGGCCCGGCCCCTGCGAAACCCTACAACGCCCACCGTACGCACCAGACCTTCCGCGGATACTGGGACTACGATGGCGGCGGGCTCACCGACATGGGTCAGCACTACATGGACCCGGTGCAGTACCTGCTGGGCAAGGACGACACGTCGCCCGTGAAGATCGAGGTCGATGCCCCGCAGCAGCACCCCGACGCGGTGGGCATCTGGCGCAGGATTGTCTACACCTACGAAGACGGCTGCCAGATCGTGCTCGAGGGCGAGGGGTTCGAGAGCTCGGGCAAGGTCCCCTACATCGAGGGCCCGTTGGGCAAGGTCTACAAGGGATTCGAGTGTACGATCCCCGACGTGATGAACAAGCTGGCCGAGATGCCCGACCCCGAGCCGCAGCGCACCGACTTCCTCGCCTGCGTCCGAAAGCGCGAGCACTTCGCGCTGGACGAGGTGAAGGGACACCGCAGCTCGACGCTGGTCAATCTGGGCGCCTGCGCCCTGAGGCTCAACCGCACGCTGCACTTCGATCCCGACGCGCAGCTCTTCATCGGCGACGACGCTGCCAACCGACTGATCGACCAGCCGATGCGGTCGCCGTGGAAAATCTGACAACCCCCAAAGCGCATGAAACGATGAAAAAAAGAGCCATACTACTTTTCTGGTTCCTGTGTCTGCTGCCGTTTGCCGCGGGGGCACAGGATGGCCGGCAGCGCACCGTCGAGACGGTCGTGGCCGACGTGCTGGCACAGCTGCCCGCCGGGCAGACAGCCGACTACCGAACCCTGATGGACGAACTGGCCGCAACGGGCACGGAAGGCATCCGGATACTCGCCGGGATGCTCGTCCCCGCCGGGCAGGGCAGCGACGCCGCCGTGGAGTACGCCCTGAGCGGCGTGGTCCATCACGTGACGGAACAAGAAAGCGGAGAGGCCCGCGATGCCGTGCGGCAAGGACTCGCACAGAGCATCGACACCTGCCCGGACCCTGCGGACCGCGCCTTCCTCATCTCGCTGCTTGCATGCTGCTCCACGGCAGAGGATGCAGCCGTTTTTGCGAAATACGCCGAAGACGGACAGCTTGCCGATGCCGCCGTCCGCGGCCTGATCGCGACGCCCGGATCGGAGCCGGCAATTCTTGAGCTGATGCAGCAATCCGACGGTCCGTCGGCACGGCTGGCCCATGCCGCCGCAAAACGGCCGAGCGAAGGGGCCGAGGAGATCCTCCTTGCGTGGCTGGCCGACTACCCCACCGACGATACGACCCGGGAGGCCATCTATGCCGCCCTGGCGGCATGCGGCGGCCGGACATCGCTCCGAGTGCTCGGGGATGCGGCGGCAGCCGCCGACTTCGACTTTGCCCCGGGCGATGCGACGGGAGCCTTCCTCGACCTGCTGAACAACCTCGCCGAACGCGGCGACACGAAGGTCGTGCAGCGGGCCGCACGTGCGCTGGCCAAAGAGTCGGTACGCACGAACATCCGCACGGCCGCGCTCAAACTTCTGCTCCGCACCTCCCCCGAACAGCGTACCGAACTGCTGCTCGCGGCGCTCGGGGACAACGACCGGGCCTACCGCTGCGCGGCACTCACCCTTGCAGCGGACTATACCGACGAGGCGCTGTGCGCAGCCATCGTCGGCGAATGGCCGAAACTGACGGCCGAGGCGCGCACGGATGTGGTGAACTGGTTGGGCGACCGCCACGCCGCTTCGCAGACCGCGACGGTACTGGCCGCCATCGACGCCTCGGATCCCGGGCTCGCCGCAGCCGCCGTGCGTGCGGCCGGCCGTCTCGGAGGCCAGGAGGCGCTCGAAGCGCTGATCGGCCGGCTGAACGGCCCGCTGGCCGAAGAGGCCGTAGCCGCACTGGCCTCGTTCAACGGCCAGGTGGACGACGGGCTCGTCGCGGCGCTCGATGCCGATCCCGTAACGCAGGCCAACGCCCTGCGGCTCGTCGCACGACGGCGGATCACCCGGGCAGCCGACCGGGTCTTCGCCCTGCTCGACGCCGGACAGGAACCCGTACGACAGGCCGCGCTGGCGGCCCTCGCCGGGGTGACGACGGCGGCGGATTTCCCGAGACTCTGCGACCGGCTCGACAACGCCACGGAGAGCGAAACGCCGCAAATCCAGGCCGGACTGCTGAACGCCCTGGCACAAATGGCTCCCGAGGAACAATACGCCCGAACGGCAGAGCGGATGGCCGCATCGGCTGAAAAGGCGCGCTACTACCCGCTGCTGGCACATACGGGCACACAGGAGGCGATCGACGCCCTGCTCGGCGGCGACGACCGCAAGGCGGCTTTCGCGGCACTGCTGACGGTAGAGAGTCCTGTCGTGCCGGAGGTGCTGTTCTCGCTGGCCACCGAGCACCCCGAATGGAAAGACGAGGCGATCACTCGCTACACGGAACTCGTGACCGCGAACCGCACGCCCGAGGAGCAGGTGGCCTGCTGCACGAAAGCACTCGGAACGGATCCTGCACCGGAGGTGAAGAACCGGCTGCTTGCAGCACTGGCCGGCACCGCCTCGCTGCCGGCCGTCGAGGTGGCCGCCCGATACCTCGACGATCCCGCGACAGCCGCGGCGGCGGCCGATGCCGTGCGGAGAATCGCGGCAAAGAGCCCCGGCACAGGCGGAGAAACGGTGGTCGCAGCTCTCGAGCGGACCCGCACGGTCTACGCCGGGCTGGCCTCTGAAGACGCCGACGCCGGCTATGCGGTGGACGAGATCAACGGGCTGCTGGCCCGCTACGCCGCCGTGCCGCGCTTCGAACTGACGGAAGAGGAGGCGGCCGAGGGTTTCGAGGTGCTCTTCGACGGCCTCTCGCTCGAAAAGTGGACCGGCAACAAGACCAACTACGTTCCGCAGGAGGGGACGATCTACGTCACGGCGCAATACGGCGGCAGCGGAAACCTCTACACCGTCAAGGAGTACGGCGACTTCATCCTGCGCTTCGAGTTCTCGTTCGTCCGCCCGGGTGTGAACAACGGAATCGGAATCCGCACCCCGATGGGTGTCGATGCCGCCTACCACGGCATGGAGATCCAGGTACTCGACCATGATGACCCGATCTACAAAAACCTGCACATCTACCAGCAACACGGCTCTGTCTATGGGGTCATCCCGGCGCAAAAGCACGTCGTCTTCGGCGAACAGGGGACGTGGAACACCGAGGAGATCCGCGCCGCAGGCGACCGCATCACCGTAACGGTCAATGGCGAGGTGATCCTCGACGGCAACATCCGCGAAGCCTGCAAGGGCCATAACGTGGCCCCCGACGGCTCGGAGCGGAACCCCTACACCGTGGACGGGCGGAACCACCCGGGGCTCTTCAACAAACGCGGTCACATCGGGCTGCTCGGCCACGGCCCCGGCATCCGGTTCCGCAACATCCGCATCAAGGAACTTTGAACCTCGGCGGAGGGCGGAGACCGATCCGGGAGAACCTCCGCCCTCCGCACCGTACCGGGATGCCACATCAGCGCCCCGCATCCCGCGAATTGAACCGCACGGAAAAGAGATGAACAGATCCAACCCAGGCAATGGTCCCGTCAGGATCGTCGCCATCGGAGCGGGCAACCGCACGAACAAATACCTCGAATACGCCGTCCGACACCCCGAACGGCTGCAACTTGCAGGCGTCGTGGAGCTCAACCCGCTGCGCCGGGAGGCTGTCGCCGCAAAATTCGGACTCGCGCCGTCGCAATGCTTCGACGACTACCGTCTCTTCTTCGGGCAGCCCCGGTCGGCCGATGCCGTACTGATCGCGACACCCGAGGACACGCACTTCGAGCCCTGCATGCTGGCCATCGAGGCGGGCTACGACGTACTGCTCGAGAAGCCCATCGCCCAAAGGCTCGACGAATGCCGGCAGATTGCCGAAGCGGCCCGCAGGCGGGGCGTGATCGTCGGGATCTGCCACGTCATGCGCTATCACCCCTATTTCGTCCGGATCAAGGAGATCGTCGATTCGGGTGAACTGGGACAACTCATCTCGATAAACCATACGGCCGCGGTGGGCATAGACCGCATGACCCACTGCTTCGTGCGGGGACTCTGGCGCCGCGAAGAGTGTGCCAACCCGATGCTGATCTCGAAGTGCTGCCACGACATCGACTTTCTGCTGTGGCTTGCATCGTCGCAATGCCGGAAAATATCGTCGTTCGGATCGCTCAGGTGGTATCGCCGGGAGAATGCCCCGCAGGGTTCGGCCGAACGTTGCATAGCGTGCCCCGTCGAACCGACATGCCCCTACTCGGCCGTAGACCTCTACCGCACCCGGCGTGACTGGATCTCGAACTTCGACATACCCGAGGGAGCAACGCTCGACGAGGTAATCGAACAGCAGTTACACGACGGACCTTATGGGCGCTGCGTCTTCCGCTGCGACAACAATGTGGTGGACAACCAGGTCGTCACCATGGAGATGGCAAGCGGTGTCACGATATCGCTTTCCATGGAGACCTTCACGCTTGATGACCGGCGCGAAACACACATACGAATGACGCACGGCGAAATCGAGGGCGACGAACGCACACTGCGGCTCCGAAAGTTCCGCGGAGGAGAGGAGCAGATCATCGACTTCAGGGAGCTGGCCGGAACGCCGTTCCACGCCGGTTCGGACCTGAATCTGATCGGGGACTTTGTCGAAGCGATCAGCCAGCGGGGCGGACACCGGTTCCGCACCACAATCGAGGAGTCGGTCGAAAGCCACCGGATCTGCTTCGAAGCCGAGCACAGCCGCCATACGGGGAAAACCCTCCTGCTTGAATAACCGACACGACGGGAGCCAACAAACATTCTCACCGGTCGGCCCGGTACCGCCGTACAAAACCTTGAAAACGACACACCCGGGGATTTCCCCAGGTGTATCTCCTCCTGTCTTACCGTCCCGACAACCGTTCGAAACAGATTCCTGCCCCTGCAGCAAGCCGAGGGCGAAGCTCAGAACGATTCCCCGTCCGGCGGGGCAGAGATATCGGGCAGGCCCCGTTTCTCTTGCGAGGCGATCGGGGCATACAAGGATTCAGGGATTCCCCGTCCTCCGGCTGCACAGGCAACCGACAAGCGGCGGAATACCGCGAACTGCTGCCGGCCTTGCTCCGGTCTCCGAATCCTGTCTCCGAAGGACAGCTCCGGGACAGTCCCCTTCGCGAAAGAGCATTCCCCCATCAGTCGTCGAGGAGATATCCGGATCTTGCGGGAGACAAAAAAAGGTCAGACCTT
>OCJY01000201.1_pt1 | contig 17200 bp, 12 predicted proteins | sample 1502791 | NCBI WGS metagenome assembly OCJY01 (sample SAMN01915221, study PRJEB22387) | human gut metagenome | isolation source: stool | host: Homo sapiens | place: USA | reverse complement strand
TGCAGTGTTCCATGCAGAGCGGGTAAAACGGAAACCACACATCACAGCCGGTCTCGCGGCAGAGCTTGCGCATCACAGGCAGGTCGCCCTTATCGGGGCCGATGACCATGCCGCCGCCGAAGAAATAGAGAATAGCACGCTTGGACGGTTTCGGACGCTCTCGCACGATCAGGCAGGGAAAGCCGTTTACCGCGATCGTTTCATAATATGCCTTGCTGTCGGTGGGCGTAAAAACGCCGCGGTGCCGGTTCTGCTTTTCAATTTCCTTTCGCAGTGCATCCTCCGGCAAGGCAAACGCCTTTTTCGCGCCGGAGAGCTTATACGCCGTGCGCAGGATGGATGCAAAAATGCTCATGCTTTAGCCCTCCTCATTTCCACGCCGTAATGCAGAGCCAGCTTTTCTTTTTGTGTATCTGCACATCGTGAAAGCCCGCCTGCTCCAGATAGGCTTTCAGCTCGGCGTCCTTGTAGATGGTCATGCCGCCGATGATCTCCGTCCACTTCATGTCCTTGTCCGTATCGCCGTTGCTTTCGTTGCAGATGAGTAATGTCCCGCCGGGCTTCAGCACCCGGTAAACCTCCCGGAAGCACTGCGGCAGATCGGGCCAGAAATAGACGGTTTCAAAGGCCGTTACCGCATCGAACCAGTCGCCTGCAAAGATCATATTCGCCACGCTGCCTTGCAGAACGGTGCAGCGGCCCTCCGCGATGGCGGCCTCGTTGACTTTTTTGGATTTCTCCACACTGACGGGGGAATAGTCAATGCCCTTGACAATACCTTCCGGGCATTTTTTCAGAAGTCTCTTGATGTTCGCCCCTCCGCCGCAGCCGCAGTCCAGCACCTTGGCATCCGGCGCAAGCTCTATAAATTGCAGCCCCCACCGGGCCACAGCACTGTGCCCGACATTCATCATGGCGACCATGATTTTCCCGCCAAGCCCCACAGGCTTTCTGGTGTTCTCAAAAAATGACATCTTATCACACCTCCGATTTCACACATTCCGCATAGGTCAGCGGGAAGGACGCCTTTAGAACAGCGCTTTTCCGCACCGCCCAGCCGTTTTGCCGTAGGAAGCGCAGGTATTCCTCGCTGGTCCACTTGCTGCGGAGAGGAAAGCCCACACGCTTCATAAAAAATGCCCTGGCCTTGCCGGAAAAAGAGTTTCCGGCATGGGTGAAGGTCGGCGCGATGAGCGTGCCGTCGTCTTTCAGTACCCGTTTTATCTCTTGCAGGGCTTTTTCCGGCTGCGGCACAATGTGCAGTGCGTTGGACACGATCACTACATCAAAGGACTTATCCGCATAGGGCAGGCGGAACATATCCTGCACGGAGAAGTGCAGCTTTGCCGAACGGTTGTCCCGCTTTGCTTCAAGAATCATCTCCGGGGAGGCATCCGTCGCCTCGATGTGTTCCGCCGCGTTTACGATGTGTTTTGCGATCAATCCCGTGCCGGTAGCAAGCTCCAGCACCGTCTTGTGCCGCACGACCGGCCGGATCAGCTCATACATCTCGTCATACGCCGCCCCATCCTTTCGCATAAAGCGGTTGTACCGACCGGCATTTCTATCCCAGAAACTCTTATGTTTTCGCATCTCTGTCATTCCTTTCGGCGTTAGATTCGACTAACCGATACGCGCAGTTGTTCGGTTAGATAGTGCTAACCGGCATGCCTTGGAAAAGCCGCATTTCTGCGGCCTTTCGCTCATTCAAATAACGCCCTGCAAGCGCCGTACACCAGCGTTTCCAGCACCTGCGGGTACAATTCTCCGATTTGCTCCTTGTGTGAGACGGTCAGAATCAGTCCGCGTACTGTCGCGGCGGCAAGTGACGCCCCCCGTTTAGGAACAAGGTCATATTTTTCCAGAAGCTGACGAATGTGCGCCTCGTCGTCGTGGTAATGGACGTTTTTGATGTCCTCCGGCAGTCTCTGCAAAAGCAGCTTGGCGTCATGTTCAATGAAAACCATGTCGCCGGTATCGGACAGCCGCCGGCAGACGGCAAGAACCGCCTTTGCCGCACGCTCCGACGGCGGCAAGCCGTTTGCTTCGCTCAGTGCATGGTCAGCCACTCCGTAAAGCTCGGCGTGGATGCCCTCTAAAACCGCAAAGAAAAGCATTTCCTTGGATTCGTAGAATTTATAGAACGAGCCCTTTGCAATGCCGACCGCCTTCGTCAGCTGCTCTACGGAGGTTTTCTTCATCCCCAGCGTGACGGCACAATGTCTCGTTTCCTTCAGCAGCGCCTTGCGGAGCTGCTCGGTCTCGTAATCGGTAAAAGCCAAGCCCACGCCTCCTTAAATATGACCGATTCGGTTCTTTCGGTCATATTATACCGCGCTTTTTTCTGGTTTGCAAGGGGTGTAGAGAAAAAAACTCGCTAATCAAAAGGAGTGCAGTGTTGCAGAAAGAAACGACGGAATTCCGATAATCGTTGTCGCCACTGTAAAAGAAACTATATCGTAAAAGGGCATCAGAACGAAGCATCCAAACGCTGCGTTCTGATACCCATTTTGTTTCATATTGCACAGATGGGGTGATTGCAAGGAGAAGAACAGAAATTCACACAACATGAATGACGTATTCACATAATACTACTGCTTTTGCGCTAAGATAATCACCCTCCTGACGGTAAGTGCCGCCCATTTCCTCAAATAGAGATTTCATAAAGTTCAGCTCCTTTTGTGTTGATTTGCAACGGTTATAAGGATTATTCTGCTCCTTTCCTACAACTGCTGTTCCATTCACCACAAATGAGCCGCAGTCATATGTATTAGATGGGAGAAACCACCCTCTACATAGTAACTCTTGGTTCTGAATACTGTTGTTCTCTCCGTCCAAGCCGTCATCCTGCGAAAGGCGGCAGTAAAGAGCTGTGATTTTTTCCTGGTCTGCATTTTTATTGACTGTCATAGCGTTTAACTCCTTTCCGACAGCCGAATCAAGCAATGGGATATATGCCATTATATTGATTTCGGCGATTTCTTTCGATTGTGCGGTTGACTCCACTCCTTCTGCAAAAGCAGATCCTTGAACTGCTCCAACACGCACTGCCGCCCCTTGGGGTCATAATGAGTCGTAACATCATAAACCGTGCCACCGATTTTCATATAAAAATGCGAGTCGGCATTGTTTTCAAAAAGTTGATTATACGGATATTTTTGAATGAATTGTTCCATAGGGACACCTCCTCATCTTTCATCCCGATTGCGCTGGCGGACGAGATATTTGCGATAATAGTCGCAAGCCTTGATGATAAAATCTTCTGATTTCTTCGCATCCAGCCCTTGCGGAAGAACCTCCCGCAGACGGGAGGTGGGAACTTTCACCATTTCCCGCTGGTTGGCTTTTTCCTCACTCATTATGGCTTGAATGACCGCCGTGGTGAGCGTCCCCTCCCGGTCGGCCTTGTGCATCCGCCACGCCTGCGAATAGGACGGGGTGCAGTCGTTGATGGCGCATTGCTCCAGCGCCTCCCGCTGGCTCTGTTCATCAAGAAACGAAAGCTCCACACCGACAGACAAGGCTATTTCGCCTTTATGTGAGGTTAATGGAAGGTAAGAATGTGACATATGAATGATATTTGCTTATATATTGATGCCTTAAGGGCACTAACAAAGATATTGACACTGTTTCAGGGTGCTTCACTGCGAATCACCTGGCTCTATCATGGTCAGCGGTTAACGATTGTTACAATGCTACAGCTTATCCTAGCTGAGCGTCGGCTTTGCAAAGATAAGGGTATAGAAATTAACAATACAATCCGGCTTGAAGAAATTAACGGAATAACGCCAGCGGCAATTTGGCTACTGTCCGATTTCAATTTTAGCGTGGTATTACCTGATAACACAAGCAAAAAGATAAGTAGCCGATTGCAAAAGAAGCAAATTGATTTATGCGAGCAACCTTGCCTAAATGATAGTTTAGCAAGTTTTTTGGATTGGGTGAAAAGTAGTCCAACATACAGAAATGAGATCTACTCCAACTATATCAGAATGGCGCTAGGATTAACCCCCTACTCCTGTAAGTACCATTCATGCTTGGGTAAAACGGTTTATGGTGACGCCGGCGGCAATGGTGACGTACAGGCCCAGCTGAGGTCGTTCCGCCGTCACCAGAAAGCTCTGGAAGGTGTTTTGCAGCATATAGGGGATCAGGCCCAGCAGGACGATACGTCCGTAGCTGACGCACACCGGCAGCATGGTCTCGTCGGCGCCCAGCAGCCGGGACATAGGCGTGAGAAAGGCAATGCCGCCGATGGTGAACACGGCACCCAGCCCAATCAGCACATAGATCAGCAGGGAGAAGATCTCGTTGGCACGCTTTTCGTTGCCGGCTCCCAGGGTGTACGCCACCAGCGCACTGCCGCCGGTACCCAGCATGAAGCCCACGGCACCCAACACCATGAGAAACGGCATAATGAGGTTCACGGCAGCAAAGGCATCGGAGCCCACAAAGTTGGACACGAAAACACCGTCCACCACGCCGTAGATGGAGGCACACACCATCATGATGACAGACGGCAGAGTGAAGCGCAGCAGTTTTCGATAGGTGAAGTGCTCGGATAGTTGAATACGCATGAAAAGAAAGTCCTCCGCAATAATGTCCGAAACCGGACAAGCATATTTTAGTGCGATTTCGTACATAAGCCAAGAAAATCTTTCGACGGTCCTCCGCATTTTCCTTGCATTTCCACATGGGATAGAATATAATATTTCCCGATAGATACGGACAGTGGCAATGCGCTGCAAAGGCCCGTGGGGTCAGGCGCAAAGCTGAACAAGGGAACGGGGACGAGCCCCACGTTGACCAACACCGTGTGCATCGAGGTGTCTATCCCGCCGACGAAAGTCAGCCATTGGAAGCGTGCTTCTGAGAAGGCAGGGGAGATCGCCGCTTGAGATGCGAGCCGGGAGACCTACTGTTGCCGTTAGAATGATCCCAGGAATGGTTATGGTGTTATTCTGCCACGCAGGATGACCCCATATTTTTTTTTGCGCCTGCTCCCGTACACTGCGGGAGCGGCGGCACAGAGAATGAGGAGTATATGAAGAAGATTCGACCCTATCTATGGCGGGGCGGAGCGCTGGTGCTGGCGGCGGCCTTGGTGGTGCTGCTGGTGCTGTCCGGGATGGGCCTTTCCACGCAGGAGCCGGAGCCGCTGCCCCAGCCCCCGGCCCAGACTATCCGCACCGAGGGACAGGGAGGCGCCTCCCAGCAGGAGAAGCCCAATGCCCCGGAGCAGCCGGAGGATCCGGAGGATGAAGAGCCGCCGGAGGAACCGGAAGAGCCGGAGACTCCGGAGCAGCCGGACGAGGAGCCGCCCCAGGAGGAACCCGATGCCCCGGAGCAGCCGGAGAATCCCACAGACAATCCGGAGCAGCCGGAGCAGCCCGGCGATAATCCGCAGCCCGGCGATAATCCCGGCAAGGGCGATAACGACGGCCCCGGCCCGGTGGACCCGGAGCCCGGTCCCTCCGACGATACCAGCACCCGCATCATCACGGATCTCAGCAACTGTGAGATCACCTATAACCAGCTGACAGATGACACACTGCCCTTTTACGCCTATCTCATCAACCCCAACGGCGAGACGCTGAAGGTGAAGCTGCAAAACAGCGATACCCCCATGAACGGCCGGTATCTCACCAGCGCCGACGGCAAGAACTACACCGCTCGGATGGTGCGGAATGAGACCAACCACATTACCCTCTACCGCAAGAAGGGGAACACCACGGTGGAGGAGGTTCGCTTCTCCATCCGGTATGTAGCACAGAAGGCCGATGAGGATCATCCCACCATCGGTGAGCATCCCCCCACCATCGTCACCAATCTGGACGGCGTGACGGAGACCAGCAACCGCAACTTCACCCTGACGGTGAAGGCCACGGCCTACACAGGCTCTCCCCTCTACGCCAGCCAGATCGAGGTGCAGATGGACGGAAAGCGCATCACAGGCCCCACCGGCGGCCCGGTGTACGAGTATCAGCTCTACTTCCCGGATCCCATCGTGGGCGATACGGTGGAGCACACCATTACCATCCGGGCCTGGGACGGGGAGGGCAACTCCGCCTTCGTGTCCTATCGCATTCTCTACCGCTTCGTGGATACCGGCGACGTCATCGGCACGGCCTATATCGTCATCGACGCCACCACCGTGGGACTGGATGTGATGGAGGAGCCGTATACCTACAAAATTCGCCAGAATACCCCGGCCTCCTATGCCGTTATCGAGGCGCTGGAGGAGTGGGGCTACGAGTACGAATACTCCGGCTCCATGGACGTGGGCTTCTATCTGCGGCGCATCAGCCGGGGCGGCATGATGGACTATCCCGCCATCCCGGAGAACCTGTGGAGCAAGATCCTGCAGGACGGTCTGACCCTGACGGGCCAGACGGATAACAACAGTCTGGGCGAGTTCGACTATACTCAGGGCTCCGGCTGGATGTACTCTGTGGGCGGCAATACCTATGCCGGTAAGGGCCTGTCCGGCTATTACCTCACCGACGGCGATACCCTGTATCTGCGCTTCACGCTGGCCTACGGCAAGGACATCGGCGGATACAGTTCCACCGGCGGCAGCTACGGTCTGCTGCCCAGCTATTGCGGTAAGTGGCTCAACGGCACCTACATTGAGGAGCACGTCTGGGGTGAGCCGACACAGACAGTGGCGCCGGACTGCACCCATCCCGGCGAGATCAGCACCGTCTGCACCGTCTGCGGCGATCGGAAGGATCAGCAGGAGGTGCCACCTCTGGGGCATGATTTCGTGGAGACGGGACGCACGGAGCCGGGAGAGGACGGAACACCGGGCTACATCGAATACACCTGCTCCCGCTGCGGGGAGCAGAAGCGGGAGCCGATCCCGGCGGTCAATGCCGGGTGGATTCCCCGGCGGCGCAGACTGCCGGACTACGCTATGACAGGAGCGAGATGTGAACGATAGAATGAGAAAGGGCTGCTGTCGCCTGCTGACACTGGTGCTAGTGATCCCCGCCTATGGGCAGGAGACGCTGGATGCGCTGGCGGCGGCGCAGGGCTGCACGACGGAGACACTGCTGCAAAGCGACAAGCTGACGGCGGGAGACTCCGTCAGCGACTGGGTGGCCATCGCCGTGAGCCGGGCCGGTACGGAGGGGGATACCTCCGCTTACCGCAAGGCACTGGAGCGCTATGTGACCCGGATGTACCGGGAGCAGGGGGGCTTGGACCGCTTGCGAGCCACGGAGTGGCAGCGCACCGCCCTGACGGCGCTGGCGCTGGGAGCGGACCCCACCGCCTTCGGCCGGGACAAGAACGGTCGGTCGGTGAACCTGCTGGCCGACGGCGTATATCAATTCACCGCCGCCAAATCTCTGGGAACACAGGGACTCAACGGCTGGATCTTCGGCCTGATCGCTCTGGACAGCGCCCGCTTCGCCGTGCCGGAGGATGCCGTCTACACCAGAGCCACTATTTTGCAGGCACTGGTGGCAGCGCAGGAGCCGGAGGGCGGCTTCGGCCTGACGGTAGGGAACTCGGACGTGGATCTGACAGCCATGACCTTGCAGGCGCTGGCGCCCTATCAGAACAGCACAGTGACGTATACCGGAACCTCCGGGGAGTCTGTGACCATCCGGGAGGTGGTGCGCCGGGCACTGGCGTGGCTGTCTGACCAGCAGACGGCGGAGGGCGATTTCATCAGCTGGGACGCCGCCAATCTGGAGAGCACGGCGCAGGTCATCATCGCCCTGTGCAGCTTGGGAGTGGACCCGGCCACGGACGCCCGGTTCGTGAAAAACGGCATCAGCGCCGTGGACGGGCTGATGCGCTACCGGCTGGACGACGGCACCTTCCGCCATATTCTGACGGACGGCTCCGATGTCATGGCCATGGAGCAGGCCCTTCTGGCGCAGGAGGCCATGGAGCGGCTGTCCGCCGCCCGCCGGAGCCTGTATGACTTCCGGGAGGAGATACCGGAGGATGTAAAGATGCAGGTGACGGCCCTGAACGAGGCACTGACGGATGTGGCGGTGGCCACGCCGGAGGAGGTGCAGGCTCTGTATACCTGGTATCTGGCCATCCCCGCCGCCGAGCGCAGCTATGTGTTCGCTGCCGGGGCGCTGCTGGATCGGATGCAGGAGCTTTCCCTGGAGATCACGCCGGAGGATCCGGCGCAGGCATATGAGCTGCGGGTTGCGGCGGAGGTGACCACCTCCGGTTCCGGCGCCGTAGTATGGATCGCCGCAGGCGCCGCCGTGGTAGTGGTGGCCGCAGGCATCGTGATTTGGAGCAAGCGGAGGAAAATATGTACGAAGTAACGGAGAAAATTCTGCGGGAAGTGCGGAAGGTCATCGTCGGCAAGGACGATGTGGTGGAGAAGGTTTGGATCTCCATTCTGGCCCAGGGCCATGTGCTGCTGGAGGACGTGCCGGGGGTGGGTAAGACCACCATGGCGCTGGCCTTTTCCAAGGCGCTGGGGCTGGAAACCAAGCGTGTGCAGTTCACACCGGACACCATGCCCTCGGATATCATCGGCTTTTCCCTGCCGGAGCAGGGGCGGATGGTGTATCAGCCCGGTGCGGTGATGACCAATCTGCTGCTGGCAGACGAGATCAACCGTACCTCCAGCAAAACCCAGTCGGCGCTGTTGGAGGCCATGGAGGAGGGCCATGTCACCGTAGACGGCGTGACCCACGATCTGCCGGCCCCCTTTGTGGTGCTGGCCACTCAGAACCCCATCGGCTCTGCCGGTACACAGAATCTGCCCAACTCCCAGCTGGATCGCTTCCTCATGAAGCTGAGCATGGGCTATCCCGATGTGGGCAGTCAGGTGCGCATCCTGAGGGAGCGCAGCCAGCAGGAGCCTCTGGAGCAGGTGGAGCCGGTGATGCGCCGGGAGGAGCTGATCGCCGCCATTGCCAGGGTGCGTCAGGTCCATGTGGACGACCAGATCTATGATTACATCGCCCGGCTGGCGGAGGTGACACGCACCCATCCGCTGCTGAAGCTGGGTATCAGCCCCCGTGGCGCTCTGGCCCTGTGCCGCACGGGTAAGGCAAGAGCCTTCGCAGAGGGACGGGATTTTGTGGTGCCGGAGGACGTGACGCAGATGGCGGAATATGTGTTTGCCCACCGTCTGATGCTTTCCTCCAAGGCCCGCCTCAACGAGTACACACCGGAGGCCATCGTGGCGGAGGTGCTGGCGCAGACCCAGCCGCCGGTGCTGTCGGAGCGGCGGGCATGAGCACGTTGCTGTGGCTTTTGACGGAGGCCGGACTGGTGCTGTGCTGGCTGGTGACGCCTTGGGCGCCTGCCCCGTGGCTGGCCCTGTGCTGGCTGATGGCGCCGCTGGCGGGCTGGCTTGCACTGCTGCTGACAAGGAAGCGGTCGCAGGTACGGCTCACCTGCCCCGTGACGGCGGAGAAGGGTAAGCCCTTTTCTGTGACGGCGGAGGTGCGGCAGGGTGTCCCCTTCGGCCGGGGCAGGCTCACGGTATCGGTGGAGAACACCGTTACCGGAGAGACGCACCGGGAGAAGCTGACCCTGCATCAGGGCCGGGGAGCGTGGCAGGTGCAGAGTGTCTGCTGCGGCTGTCTGGTGATGCAGGCGGCGGAGCTGGTGCTGTGGGATCTGCTGGGCGTGCTGCCGGTGAGGATCCCCTGCACGGTGCAGGGACGCATCTGCGTCATGCCGGATACCTTCCCCATTGAGGCAGACCCGGTGTCGGCCGTGAGCCACCAGACGGACTGCGAGGAGTACGCCCCGGACGTCCGGGGCAGCGATCCTACGGAGATCTTTCAGATCCGGGAATATGTCCCCGGCGACAGTCTGCGTCAGATCCACTGGAAGCTCTCCGCCAAGGCGGGACGCTACATGGTGCGGGATGCGGCCAAGCCAGTGGATCACCGATTGACCATCTATGTGGAGCGCCGCACGGCCCCGCCCCGTCTGGTGGACGGCCTGATGGAGGCGGCGGTGTCGCTGTGTCAGGCCTATGTGGATCAGCCCTTTCGACTCATGTGGAGCGGGGAGACCACCTCTGTCCGGGAGATCACCGGGGAGGAGCAGCTGCCCGAAGCGGTGACGGCGCTGCTGAAAAGCAAGGCACAGGAGGAGCCGCAGCCGCTGGAGCTGCGTCCGGAGGGGAAGCTGCTGTACTGCTGTACCCAGCTTCCGGCGGACGGGCAGCTGCCGGAGGATGCCGTCGTGCTGCTGTGCAGCGATGAGCCCTGCGCCGGGGAGGGCGTGTGCCGCTTCACCCCGGAGGATATGCAGGAAATACTGGGAAAATGGATGTGGAATTAGGAGCTTTTGGTGAAAAAACAGACTGTTTCATTCCAATTTGATACGATGCCGGCCCCATTCAGGCCTCTGCGCCCCACGGATGCGGCGGCGGGCGTGCTGCTGCTGGCAGGCATATGGGGCCTGCTGTGGCAATGCCTGCGCCCGGAATCGGTGCCGGGCCTGCTGTGGCTGGGCGCTCTGGCGGCGCTGGGCCTTGCGGCGGGACTGCTGCTGCGGTGGGATCGGAAATGGCAGCGGGCTGCCCTCTGCGGAGCGCTGCTGGTGCTGTTGGCGGCGGGCATACTGCTGCGGAGCCACATCAGCGCTGCTTTGGCGGGGCTGGGAGACTTGTGGGGTCAGTGGCGCTTTCAGCAGACCGGACGGTACACGCCGCCCTATGTGGGGGCGGGCAGCGTCTGGTGGATGCTGCTGCCTGTGGGGGCTGTAACGGGCCTTGCTGCGGGTCTTGTGCTGCGGCAGCGCTGGCGGATATGGCCGGCGGCCGTCTGCGCAGCAGGACTGCTGGCACTGCGTCTGGCGGGCCTTGTGCCGGGGGGCTGGTGGTTTACCTGCTTCCTGCTGGGGGTGCTGCTGTGCTTTGTGCAGGGCAGTGCCATAGGCCGCAGGGCCAAGGCTGTCACGGCGGGAGCGCTGGCGCTGGTGCTGCTGATCGGACTGCTGCCGGAGGGCCTCTCCGGCGGCGCATCCCCCACGGCGCTGGGGCGGCGGCTGGGCAAGGCCCTGCACCGCTGGCGCTATGAGGATGCCGCCGATCCCCTGCCGGAGGGAGACATCTCCGGCTCCGGAGCCTTTTCCCCCGGACAGGAGTCGGCGCTGCGGCTGACCATGGATCACTGGACGCCCCTGTATCTGCGGGGCTATGTGGCGGGGGAGTATACCGGCACCGGCTGGCAACAGCTGGCGGCCCGGCGCTTGACGGAGGAGGCCCCGACGCTGTATAGCCTGCAAAGCGGCTATTTCTTCCCGGCCCAGCAGCTGGCAAAGGCCAACGGTGAGGCCGAGAGCGAGAACCATGTGACCATTCAGGTGCTGGGCGCCTGCCGCTCCGTGGCCTATACCCCCTATGGCGGGGGCGACGGGCTGGAGAGCGCGCTGGATGCCCGTGACCTCACCGGCGAGGGCATGACCGACCCCACCCAGCGCAGCTATGAGGCGGCGCTGTACCCAGTGGAGGAGAGCTACCTGCTCCAGCAGCAGCTGGCGCAGGCGGAGACGGACAGCGACTACCGGACGGGGGAGAGCGTCTATCGCCAGTGGGTCTATGACCACTATCTCACGGTGCCGCAGGACACCTACGACGCCCTGACGGCGCAGTTCACCCCCGGTCAGGGCTGGAACACCACTCAGGCCAAGACGGAGATCAGTCGCTTTCTGGCGGCCAACCTGACCCTCCGGGAGGGGACGGTCACCCCGGCCACCGGCGACGTGGCTGCGTGGCTGCTGACCGGCGCCCGACAGGGGTACAGTGTCCACTATGCCACGCTGACGACGCTGCTGCTGCGCTGCTGCGGCATCCCGGCCCGGTATGTGGAGGGCTATGTGGTGACCCGGCAGCAGGCAGAGGCCCTGCCAGACGGGGCGCAGCTGACCCTGACCCAGCGGGCCGCCCATGCCTGGGCGGAGTACTATCTGGACGGCGTGGGCTGGATCCCCTTCGACACCGTCCCCGGCTACGAGGAGAACATCGGCTACCAACTGCCGGAGGACGGCGACCCGGCGGAAAACGAGAACGGCACGACCTACACGGGGCAGAATCAAACGCCCCAACAGAACCAGACCGACATCTCTCAGGAGCCCCAGGACGACCACAGCCAGCGGATCTTTATCCAGAGTGTGCTGCTGGCCTTGGCGGCACTGGTGCTGGCGTGTCTGGCAGCCATGGCGCTGCGGACGGTGCTGCTGCGGCGAAGGCTGAAGCGGCAGCGCAGGCGCTTTGAGGATCCCGACGGCCGCGCGGCCTGTCAGGCTATGCTCAGCGCCCTGCACCGGCAGCTGACGGCCTTGCAGCCGGGAGCGTGGAGCGAGGCATCCCCCCAGCGGCAGGAGGCCCTGACGGCCCTGCTGGGCGACGAGACGGCCCGGCAGCTGACGGCGCTGGAGCAGGAGGTCTGGTTCAGCGACCACCCCATCGAGAAGCCCCAACGCCAACAGGCGCAGAAGCTGCTGGAGGGGACGGAGCGTCTGTGGCGGGAGCGTGTCCCGGCGGCCAGACGCTGGAAACAGAGGTTCCTCACCTGTCAGGTGATTTGAATCATAAAAGAACAGAAAGGAGTATGAAAGATGAAAGAGAAGACACATCTCGGAAACCGCCTTCTGTCGGTTCTGCTGACGTTCCTGATGCTGCTGTCGCTGCTGCCTTCGGCGGCGCTGGCGGCGGACACCCAGCAGATCGCACTGATGGCGGTGACGCAGGACGGCTTCCTCATCGAACCGGAGTATGTCACCTATCACTCCGGCGACACAGTGAAGGATGTGCTGAAAAACAGCAGCCACACCTTCAGCGGCATCGACAACGGATACATTACCGCTATCGATGGCACCACCGACAACTTCAGCATCCATTACGACGGGGATGGATACAAGCTGGATCAGTCGGCGGATGGCCTGACGGCAATCTGGTTCACCACCAACTCGGGCCAGATCTATGGAGCAAACCTCCAGCAGCTGGCGGCCAACATGGCGGTCTACAACACCGCTACCAACGGCCTGAAGGATTACAAGGCCGCTCAGGAGGCCTATGATGCCGCCGTGAAGGGCTTCTATGCTGCCACGGACACCACGGCCAAGCCCCTGAACGATGCGCTGTTCAGCGCCATCGACAAGCACGCCAAGTTCCTGGAGGGCAAGACCACGCCGCTGACCATCAGCGCCACCATGGGCGGCGAGGCCATCACCCCCGGCGAGGCGGTGTTCACCAGTGAGTTCGGCACCGTTGTCACGGTGAAGAACACCAACACCGTGGACCTGATCCCCGCCACCTACACCTTCGACCTGTCCGACGGCGAGTTCCGCCATGTCCGTGGCACGCTGGAGGTGAAGGAGGGTACCACCCTCACCGCCGAGCTGCCTGCCGGCCAGTGGATCAAGTCCGTAGGCATTGGTATCGACAATTTCTGGAAAATCTACGGCGAGATGCCCAAGCTGGACGTTACCGCCGCCGAGGGCACCTACCTGATCCCGGACCATGCGTACAACTCGCTCTATCCCTATTTTGAGGCCGGTGATGGTGTCAACAAGACCAACATCCGTATCTACAAAGCGGGCGACCCCAACGGCAACAAGGCCCGCAGCTGGGAGAGCAAGGCAACTGCCCTGACGGATAGTGTCGAGTCCAACAGCCTGAAAAATTCGGACGTGGTGTGCGAGGCCCGTCTGAAGGGCGGTACCTATGAGCAGTATCAGACCTACACGCTCCACCTGATCCGCACTCCCAGCCTCAGTAATCTGGCGGCTGCGGACTCTGTGTCCGGCCTGGCCCTGAGTCCGACCTATGATAGGGCCACCGATACCTACAACGTGGTCACGTCGCAGGATCAGGTGAAGATCACCCCCACGGCTCTGTGCAGCGGCACTGCCATCACCGTGGCCGGGAAGTCCACCCAGAGTGGTTCCCCCGTGACGGTGAACCTGGCGGACTGCGAGCAGGATTCCGGCAAGAAATACCTGATCCCCGTGGTGCTGACGGCCAACGGCCAGAGCGTCACCTATACGGTGAAGGTGCAGAAGCAGGCTACCGTCTCCGTGACACTGAATCACGAGGAGGGGCTGGATGTAAAGGTGTACAGTCAGACCGGCGACTGCATCGAACCCACCTCCTCCACTGGCACGGCGGACACCTATACGCTGACGCTGGGGCTGGGGTATACCTATCTGGCCACCAAGGACGTGTATTACCACGCAGAATGTGCCTTTCAGGCCGTCCCCAACAGATCCTATGATGTTCCCACCCCTGTCACCGGGGACTGGCTGACGGGTCTGAGCGCCAGAACCGGCAACAATGCACCGTTGTGTGATATGTCCCCGACGTTTACGGAGGGTACCCATGAGTACACCTTTACGGTGGAATCCAACTCTTCCATCTTCCAGCTCCAGCGTGTCAGAGCGGATAGCACTTATCAGACTACGATATACTACCACGGCCATCCAAACACCAATTTCTCTGCGAACAGCTACGAGAAAGCGGTGACTACTGCCGACACACGCTTCTATTCACCGCCGCAGTTCATGGCCGTGGGCGGCTATGGCAACACTGCCCGCCTGAAGGTAGCCCAGTCCAAAACGGTCAACGGCGCTACCCTGTATCAGGACTACTTCATCAACGTCAACCGCACCATGACGCTGGATTCCCTGTCCGCCAAGGACCAGAACGACGTTGTGGTTCCCCTGAATCAGGGCGGCGACACCACCAAGGCCACCTTTACCAAGCTGGTGTATGACTACACCGCCGATGTCAGCGAAAAAACCTCTGAGCTGCGCCTGACCCTGCGGCCCCTGGCCTCCTACCGGATGGATGCAGATATGACAGTGACTGTGGCCTGCGGCGACTGGAGCCGGAGCATCACCTATGATAAAGACCACAGGCCTTCTGACCGCCAGACCGTGGAGGTCCCCCTGAAGGCGGGTTCTGCGGCGGCGGAGACCATCACGGTTACCGTCTCCCACAAGGAGATCGGCAGCATCGCCGGGACCTACACCATCAAGGTCAATAAGCAGGCTCCCATCGAGACCACCATCACCACGACCCCCGGTGATGCCACGGTGTTCCTCACCAGCGACGTCACCGGCGACCGCATTCTGCCGGGGGACAAGGGCATCTACACCCTCGACAGCGGCAGCAGCTACACCGCAGTGGCGACCCGCTACGGCTATGTGGGCCAGAAAAAGACCTTCACCGCCGGCGAGGCCAACAAGACCGTCCAGATCAAGCTGGAGAAGGCCCCCGACAGCACCCTGAAGGATATCGAACTGCCCACCGACTGGCCCCTGTTCCGCAAGAACGATGAAAACAACGGCGTGGTGGATGTGCGCACCCCCATCACCGCTGAGGACACCGTTCTGGTGTGGGCCAACAAGCTGGGCGAGGGCTACAGCGGCAGCGCTGTGGGCAGCCCCATCATCGTGGGCGGCTACCTCTATACCTATTCCGGTACCACCGTCATGAAGGTGGATAAGGAGACCGGCCTGATCCTCAAGACCGGCACCATGGTAGGCGGCTCCTCCTTTGCCATCAACTCCGCCACCTACGCCGAGGGCATGATCTTTATCGGCCTTGCCAATGGCCGGGTGCAGGCCTTCAATGCCGAGACGCTGGAGTCCCTTTGGGTCTATCGGGATGCGTTGGGCGGCCAACCCAACTGCCCCATCGCCTATGCAGACGGCTATATCTACACGGGCTTCTGGAACAGCGAGACCAAGCAGGCCAACTTTGCCTGCCTCTCTGTCACCGACGAGGACACCACCAAGACCAACGAGGCCAAGCTCCCCACCTGGACCTATACCCACAACGGCTTCTATTGGGCCGGTGCTTACGTCAACAGCGACTTCGTGCTGGTGACCACCGATGACGGTGCGGATGGGTATGTCACGGGCCGTGGTTCTATCCTGTCTCTGAACCCCAAGACTGGCAAGCTCATTGACAGCCTGCAGGCCACCAACGTGGGCGACCTCCGCAGCAGCGTCTGCTACGATGAGGAGACCGAGGCCTATTACTTCACCTCCAAGGGCGGCGACCTGTATCAGGTGAAGGTCAACGCCGACGGCACTTTTACCAAGGGCTCTCTGCGTCGCCTGCATCTGGATAATGGCGCCGACAGTGCCTCTGCGCCGCCCATGAGTACCTCCACCCCCGTGATCGCCAACGGCCGTGCCTACATCGGTGTGTCCGGTACCAGCCAGTTCGGTGCCTATTCCGGCCACAATATCACGGTGATAGACCTGACTTCCTTCTCCATCGCCTACTCTGTACCCACCATGGGCTATCCTCAGACCAGCGGTCTGCTGACCACGGCCTATCAGGACAAGGACGGCTATAACTACGTCTATTTCTTCGATAACTTCACCCCCGGCAAGCTGCGGGTCATCCGGGATATGCCCGGCATGACGGAGGTGGATCACAGCTACACCACCATGGAGACCTACAGTAAAAACGGCGAGGAGCACACCATCGAGACGGCCTATGTGCTGTTTACCCCTGACGGTGCGCAGGCGCAGTACGCCATTTGCAGCCCCGTTGTGGACGAAGAGGGCAACATCTACTTCAAGAACGACTCCGCCCAGCTGATGCGGCTGAGCAGCCGTATCACGGAGCTGGAGGTCACCCAGCAGCCGGACCGCACCACCTACAGCAAGGACGATACCTTTGATGCCAAGGGCCTGAAGGTCACCGCCCATTATGCCAACGGTGCCACCAAGGACGTGTCCGACTACCTCAAGTACACCACGGATCCACTGACCACGGATGACACCGAGATCACCATCGGCATCAACCTGGAGCAGCTGGTGAAGGACAAGCTGGAGAACCTGCCCGAAAATCTGAAGAATCAGACCGCCAAGTGGCAGCAGTATCAGGATAAGGACGGCAAGGCCGGCGTGGAGTGGGAGATCCCCACCACCAGCGTGACCATCACCGTGGAGGAGAGCCATAACTATGGCGAACCCACCTGGAGCTGGAACAATGACTTCACCGCCTCCGCCGTCTTTACCTGCACGGATGACGACGGCCATACCCAGACGGTGCCTGCCACCGTCACCGACGAAGTGACCACCGAGCCCACCTGTGATAAGGAGGGCCTGCGTACCTATACCGCTAAGGTCACCTTTGAGGGCAAGGAGTACACCGACACCAAGACGGAGCCTATCCCCGCCAAGGGCCACACCCTGACCGCTGTGGCAGAGGTACCTGCCACCTGCGAGACCG
>OCJY01000195.1_pt1 | contig 17656 bp, 13 predicted proteins | sample 1502791 | NCBI WGS metagenome assembly OCJY01 (sample SAMN01915221, study PRJEB22387) | human gut metagenome | isolation source: stool | host: Homo sapiens | place: USA | reverse complement strand
GAGAGTGTGCCCGAATGGGCTTTTAGCCCATTCGGACGCGCGGGTCGGAGCGAAATCTCTTTTGTCAAAAAAGGGCGCCGCCCTTTTTTGACAAGCCGCACCGGGGGTGCTTTATTCAGACATGCTCCTGCCTGCGCTGGTGGCGGCGGCACAGGGCCCGGTAGATCAGCAGCCCCACGGCGGACACCGCCAGGGTGGCGGCAAAAACCAGCACCGCGAACTGGTAATCCTTCACGCCCAGGGCGTCGCCTCCTATGGTGGAGGTCAGCACCGACGGCAGGCGGCCCACGGTACACAGCAGCAGCCACTTGCCCCAGGACAGGTCCGTCAGCCCTGCGAAGTAGCACAGCAGGTCCTTGGGCGTGCCCGGCACCATGAATACCAGCCAGAACAGAGCGTCCCGCTTGGGGGAGCTCTGCAAAAATTTCAGCTTTTCCAGCTTCTCCCGGGGAAAGAAGATATCCACCAGCTCCCGGCCAAACCGGCGCACCAGGGCAAACACCGCCACGCTGCCCAGAAACGCTCCCAGCAGGCACAGCAGGCTCCCCCGCACCGCGCCAAAGGCGTAGCCGCCGCTGATCTCCAGAGGCTCTCCGGGGATCACAGCCACCACCACCTGTAAAAACACCATGCCCACATAGGCGGCGCAGCCCATCAGGCCGTGACCGTCTACCCACTGGCGGAACTGCTCCGGCTGGGATGCAAACCGCACCAGCGGGCGGCCCACGAACCATCCCACCACCGCCGACAGCAGCAGGAAAATGGCAATGGAGGCCCAGCCAATGAGCCTTTTCTGTTTGGCTGTGAAAACGTGCTTGTCCATAATAACCCTCGACTTGTTGATGGTATCATTATACCACGTTTTTCCCGCTGTTTTTGAACAGACCGTAAAATAATCCTTAAGCTGCCGGGGTGGAGGGAGAAGCAAACCAGGGGAGGGGCACGGCCCCTCCCCTGCCCATTGCGGAATGCGCCTGCTTACTCCTTGGGCACTTGCTTTATGGACAGGCTGATGCGGTGCTTTTTCTCGTCGGCCTCCAGCACCACCACCCGCACCACGTCGCCCACGGATACGATCTCCGAGGGGTGGCGGATGAACCTGTTGCACACCTGGGAGATATGCACCAGGCCGTCCTGGTGGACGCCGATGTCCACGAACACGCCGAAATCCACCACGTTGCGGACGGTGCCCGTCAGCACCATGCCGGGGGCCAGGTCCTTAATATCCAGCACATCCGTTCGCAGAATGGGGGCAGGCAGCTCATCCCGGACGTCCCGGCCCGGCTTCACCAGCTCGGCCGCCACGTCCCGCAGGGTGGGCACGCCGATGTCCAGCTGACGGGCAACGCTTTCCTCCCCCAGGGCCTTGATCTTGTCCGGCAGGGCCGCCAGGTTCCCGGCGGACACGTCCGCCAGGGTATAGCCGCACAGGTCCAGGAGCCCCTGGGCCGCGGCATAGCTCTCCGGATGGACGCCGGTGTTGTCCAGCACGGACTTGCTCTCCGGCACCCGCAAAAAGCCCGCCGACTGCTGGAACGCCTTGGGCCCCAGCTTGGGGACCTTCAGCAGCTGGCGGCGGCCGGTGAAGGCGCCGTTTTCCTCCCGGTATTTCACAATATTCCTGGCAGTGGTGGCATTGAGGCCGGACACCCGGCCCAGCAGGCTGGCGGAGGCGGTGTTCACGTCCACGCCCACGGCGTTGACGCAGTCCTCCACCACGCCGGACAGGGTCTCGTCCAGCCGCTTCTGGGGCATATCGTGCTGGTACTGGCCCACGCCGATGGCCTTGGGGTCGATCTTCACCAGCTCCGCCAGGGGGTCCTGCATCCGCCGGGCGATGGACACGGCGCTGCGGAGGTTCACGTCATACTCCGGAAACTCCTCCGCCGCCAGCTTGCTGGCGGAGTATACGGAGGCCCCGGCCTCGTTGACCATCATATAGCTGACGCCGCCGCCCAGCTGCCGGATCAGCTCCACCGCCATCTGCTCCGTCTCCCGGCTGGCGGTGCCGTTGCCGATGGCAATATGGGTGACGCCATGGCGGCGTACCAGCTGGGACAGGCGGGCGATGGCCTCCTGCCTCTGGCGGGGACCGAAGGTGGGATACACCACGGCGGTGTCCAGCACCCGGCCGGTGCCGTCGATGACCGCCACCTTGCAGCCGTGGGCATAGCCGGGGTCCAGGCCCATGGTCACATGGCCCTTTACCGGAGGCTGCATCAGCAGGGGCTTCAGGTTCAGGCCGAAGTTGGCAATGGCCCCCTCGCAGGCGGCGGCGGTAAGATCGGACCGGGCCTCCCGCTCCAGGGAGGGGTAGATCAGCCGGTCATAGGCGTCCTCGCAGGCGGCCTTGATAAACTCCATGGCCCGGGACCCGGGACGCACCACCGCCCGGCGCAGAGTCATCAGACCCAGCTCCCGGTCCAGCAGCACGGTGACGGTGAGGACGCCCTCCTTTTCGCCCCGGTTGATGGCCAGGATCTGGTGCCCGGCCAGCTTGGCGATGGGCTGGTCAAAGTCATAATACAGGCGGTAGACGGTGTCCTCCTCCGTAGCGGCCAGACTCCGCAGCCGGCCCTGGCGGCGCAGCAGCTCCCGCAGGGTCTTGCGGATGGCGGCATCGTCCGACAGCAGCTCCGCCACGATGTCGTTGGCCCCCTGGAGGGCATCGGCCGGAGTCTCCACACCCTTTTCCGGATCCAGGAATCCGGCGGCGGCGGTCTCCGGATCCGGGCAGTCCCGGCCCTGAGCCAGCAGCAGCTGGGCCAACGGCTCCAGGCCCTTTTCCCGGGCCACGGTGGCCCGGGTCCGGCGCTTCTGCTTATAGGGGCGGTACAGGTCCTCCACCTCCGCCAGGGTGGCGGCGTTGTCAATGGCGGCGGACAGCTCCTGGGTGAGCTTCCCCTGGCCGTCGATGGCGTTTTTGACCTCCTCCCGGCGCTGGGCCAGGTTCCGCAGATAGTTCAGCCGGTCCTCCAGGGTCCGCAGGGCTGTGTCGTCCATGCTGCCGTGGAGCTCCTTGCGGTAGCGGGCGATGAAGGGGATGCTGTTGCCCTCATCCAGCAGATTGATGACATTCTGCACATGGGCCAGGGGCTTTTCCAGCTCCCGGGCCAGAATTTCCGCGATGCTTTGCATTTGCTTCTCCTTTCGCAGGCAACTGCCGGGACGGAGGATATCCGTCCCGGCAGATTTTTACTTGTGGTACAGCTTCTTCACCTCATAGCGGGGCTGGCAGGTGACGTTGATGCCCAGACGCTTGTAGAGCTTCTCGTCCTCCTCGGAGATGATGACGGAGAAGTGGGCGTCGCAGCCCCGGAGGCTGCTGAGCTGCTCCTGAACCATGGCGGCCAGAGGGTTGGTCAGGCCCGAGATGGCCAGGGCGATGAGTACCTCGTCGGAGTGGAGCCGGGGATTCCGGTGGCCCAGGTTGCCGGTTTTCAGGCGGCTGATGGGCTCGATGACCGAGGCGGGGATCAGCTTGAGCTTGTGGTCGATGCCGGCCATGGCCTTCAGAGCATTCAGCAGCAGGGCCGCGCTGGCCCCCAGCAGGGAGGAGGTCTTGCCCGTGACCACGGAGCCGTCCGGCAGCACCATGGCCCCGGCGGGAGCGCCGGTCTCCTCCGCCTTTTGCAGGCAGGCCGCCACGGCAGGGCAGATCTCCGGCGTGACGCTGGCCTGCTGCATAACGATCTCCAGCTTCCGCACCACCTCATCGTCACAGCGGCCCCGGGTGCGGTCGGCCATGCCGGCGTAGTAGCGGCGGAGGATCTCCATCCGGGACGCCGCCTGACACACCTGGTCGTCCACAATGGCGAAGCCCGCCATATTCACGCCCATGTCCGTGGGGGATTTGTAGGGAGACGCGCCCTGGATCCGCTGGAACATGGCGTTGAGCACCGGAAAGATCTCCACGTCCCGGTTGTAGTTCACGGTGGTCTTGCCGTAGGCCTCCAGGTGGAAGGGGTCGATCATGTTCACGTCGTTCAGGTCCGCCGTGGCCGCCTCATAGGCCAGGTTCACCGGGTGCTTCAGCGGCAGGTTCCAGATGGGGAACGTCTCATACTTGGCGTAGCCCGCCCGGACGCCGCGCTTGTTCTCATGGTACAGCTGGCTCAGGCAGGTGGCCATCTTGCCGCTGCCGGGGCCGGGGGCCGTTACCACCACGATGGGACGCGAGGTCTCGATATAGTCGTTTTTGCCCAGGCCGTCGTCGGACACGATGTGGGCCACGTCCGAGGGATACCCGGCAATGGGGTAGTGGCGATAGCTCCGGACGCCCAGAGCCGTCAGCCGCTTGATGAAGGCGTCCGCCGCCGGCTGACCGGCGTACTGGGTGATGACCACGGAGCCAACATAAAAGCCCAGGCCCCGGAAAACATCCATGAGCCGCAGCACGTCCTCATCGTAGCCGATGCCCAGGTCGCCCCGGACCTTCTTCTTCTCGATGTCTCCGGCGCAGATGGCCACCACGATCTCCACGTCGTCCCGGATGGAGGCCAGCATGCGGATCTTGCTGTCCGGCTGGAATCCCGGCAGCACCCGGGAGGCGTGGTAATCGTCGAACAGCTTGCCGCCAAACTCGATATACAGCTTGTCGCCGAATTGCTCCCGCCGGGCCCGGATGTGCTGGGCCTGGAGGGTCAGGTATTTGTTGTTGTCGAATCCGATCTTCATATGTGCTCCCTACTTTCTGGTGATTGCTTCAACCTGGTTATTATACACGACACAGGCCCGGGAGAAAAGAGCTTTTTTGCATTTTTCCCTCCGGCAAATCTGCCGGTTTTTTCAGGAGGTTTTTGGGCGAATCGCGCCGTTGCTTTTTTCCGCCGCCGGGGGTATACTAAAGAATACACCACACATGCAGGAGGATGCGGACCATGCGCTTTCAGGTTTTGCTGAAAAAGGAAAACGTTCCGGGGATGAGCTTCTTCCCCTTTTTCGAGACCAACGACATTCAGGAGGCCAAGGAATTCGCCATGCGGCTGGCCTTTGAGGAGTTCAACCTGGTGAAGGTCATGGACACCAAGCGCCAGGAGCTGGTGCGGGACTTCGATGCCGCCGTGTATCGGGAGCAATAAGAGCCATAGCAAAAAAGAGGCGCTGCCGCGGCAGCGCCTCTTTTGATTTACAGGGCAGGGGATCAGGAAAAGAACAGGCCCCAGGCCAGGAAGCCCAGGATGGCCACCAGGCCGGTGAACAGCAGGACGATCACCAGATAGCCCATGATGTCCCGGGCGGACAGCTTGGCCACGCCCAGCGCAGGCAGCGCCCAGAAGGGCTGGATCATGTTGGTCCACTGGTCGCCCCAGGCAATGGCCATGGCGGCACGGCCGGGCTCCACGCCCAGCTGGGGAGCGGCGGGCATAACAATGGGGCCCTGGACCGCCCACTGACCGCCGCCGGAGGGAACGAAGAAGTTCACGATACCGGCGGACAGGAAGGTCCACATGGGGAAGGTGACGCTGGTGGAAATGCTGACAAAGAAGTCGGAGATAACACCGGCCAGGCAGACGCCCGCGTCGTTGCGGACGGTCATCATGCCCATGATGCCGGCATAGAAGGGGAACTGCAGCAGGATGCCCGAGGCGCCGGCAGCGGCCTCGCCGATGGCGTCCACATAGCGGCGCAGGTCGCCGTGCAGCAGGATGCCCAGGAACAGGAAGATGAAGTTGACGATGTTCAGGTTCAGAGCGGAGGCGATGTTCTTGCCCTCCTCCAGGGTGGCGAAGTAATAAATGATATAGGCGAAGCCGGCCACTACCAGGATGATCCACAGGATGCGGGAGTGCTCCATCTTGTCGGCGGGCGTCTTGACCTCGTAGGTCTTGTCCTCCTCATCCTGCAGCAGGGTGGGGTCGATGGTGATGGCGTGATCTCTGTCGGGATGCATGGCATAGTTCACGAAGGGCATGACCAGCAGAATCACACAGCACATGATGATGTTCATGGGGTGGAAGATGGTGTCGGCGGTGGAGGCGGTCAGGACCATTTCCTGCTCGGTGCCGGCAAACAGCTTGTAGCCCTCGGCCAGCTGCAGGGGGATGGAGCCGGACAGGCCGGCGTGCCAGATAACGAAGCCGGAATAGGCGGAGGCGATCAGCAGAGGATAATCCACGGTGGGAACGCGCTTGGCAACCTCGCGGGCCAGCAGAGCGCCGGCGATCAGGCCGAAGCCCCAGTTCAGCCAGCAGCAGATGGTGGAAATGAAGGTGGTGACCACGATGGCCTGCATGTTGTTGTGGCACATACCGGCCACGAACCGCAGCGCCTTCTTGCAGGGCTTGGCGGAAGCCATGGCGGAGCCGAACACCAGCACCAGAGCCATCTGCATGGAGAAGGCCAGCAGGCCCCAGAAGCCGCTGGTGGAACCCCAGGCATTGAGCACCTTCAGCGGCCCCATCTTGGTGGCGATCATCGCGAACACATACACGATGATGGACAGGATGACTGCAAACAGGAACGGATCCGGCAGCCACCGGTTGACCACGCGAACGCAGCCATTGGTGAATTTCTTAAACACAGATTCACTCTCCTTTGTTGTTATCGGCCCGATCCGTCACAATCGGCGGGCCGGCCTGTGTTAATTCTATAACAGTCATAGAAAGTTTACAATTGCCAAAGCGCCGAAGTTTTAACGAACATTTTGTGAAGTGTTACAGATTTCTCGGATTTTTCATATATCGCGCTAAAATATCGCAGAAAAGCATAAAGAATCAATAAAGTAATGGAGTTTTCGCGTTAAGTTTTTGGTTGGAGTCACCGAGCGGCAGAACGATAAGGACGAGCAGTATTTTCTGCCGAAACGGATAGTTTTTCCTGATAAGAAACCCGCGCCTGCCGCGGGCGGCCTCTTGACAGACTGTCAAAAAAGCAGGATTGCCTCCGCCTTCGGAAAGGAAGATCGTTACGAAAGAAACCCATCAGGGGTGTCTTTCGTTTTCAATCACCGCATTTTCAGAACTTTTATGAAAGTTCTGAAAATGCTTGCTCAGCTTGTCAAAAAGGATTTTTGACAAGCTGCTCAAAAGGCCGCCCGGACGGGCGGCCTTTTGAAATATTTGAAGCGATTACTCCTGATCCAGGACCAGCTCCATGGTGTCCTGGGCGATCATCAGCTCCTCGTTGGTGGGGACCACCATGACGATGACGGGCGCGCCGTCCTGGGAGATGATCTGCTCCTTGCCCCGGCAGTTGTTCTTCTCCGGGTCGCAGGTGATGCCCATGAACTCCAGACCGTGGAGGATGTGGGCCCGGGTCTCGGGTGCGTTTTCGCCCACGCCGGCGGTGAATACCACCACGTCCACGCCGCCCATGGCGGCGGCATACTCGGCGATCATCTTGCGTACCCGGTACTCGAAGATCTCCAGGGCCACGGTGGCCCGGTGATTTTCCTTCTCCGCCGCCTGCTCCAGATCCCGGAAGTCGGAGGACACGCCGGACAGGCCCAGCATGCCGGATTCCTTGTTCAGCAGGTTCACGGCCTCGGAAATGGTCATGTCGTACTTGTTGGCGATGAACTCCACCACGCCCACGTCCATATCACCGGCCCGGGTGCCCATAGGCAGGCCCGCCAGAGGCGTCAGGCCCATGGAGGTGTCCACGCAGCGGCCGCCCTTGACTGCCGCCAGGGAGGAGCCGTTGCCCAGGTGGCAGGACACCACCTTCAGCTCCGCCGGGTCCTTGCCCAGAAGCTCCGCCGCCCGCAGGGACACATAGCGGTGAGAGGTGCCATGGAAGCCGTAGCGGCGGATCTTGTCCTTCTCGTAATACTCATAGGGGATGGAGTACAGATAGGCGTGCTCGGGCATGGTCTGGTGGAAGGCCGTGTCGAACACCGCCACCTGGGGCACGTCGTGGCCCAGCACCGCCCGGCAGGCCTCGATGCCGATGATGTTGGCGGGGTTATGCAGAGGCGCCAGGGGGGTGCAGTCCTCCACCGCCTGCATCACCTGGTCGGTGATGAGAACGGAGCTGGCGAAGCTCTCGCCGCCGTGGACCACCCGGTGACCCACCGCGTCGATCTCCTTCATGGAGGAGATGACGCCGTTGACCGGGTCCACCAGAGCGGCCAGCACCGCCTGGATGGCCTCGGAGTGGGTGGGCATGGGCACGTCGGCCGCAGAAATCACGGCCTTGCCCTCCACCTGGGGCTTATAGGTGAATTTTCCGTCAATGCCGATGCGCTCGCACAGGCCTTTGGCCAGCAGATGGCCGGTTTCCGGATCCAGCAGCTGATATTTCAGAGACGAGCTGCCGGCATTGATAACGAGTACTTTCATGAAAGACCTCCTCGAATTTTGGTCCCACATCACATGTTGCAGGTTCCTTCTTTTTGTATTACGGGAAATATTGTATCGAAATTCCCTGGGCTTGGCAATGGTTTTTGGAAAATAATGGAAGCTGTATCGCAAAATAGCGGTCAAGGTTTTAACAATGCCCGACACGGCAAACGCCTGTATTTGCACAGTGTACAAATATGTGAAAAAATCGGCAAGCGCAGCAAATGGCTCGTCAGAATTTTCACGGAGTTTGCACACTATAGGCGGGAAATCAGCCGAAAATGCCAATGGAGAGGGTGTCCGTCATAGGGGGACAATGCGGAAAAGGCGCCCGGCCCGGAGCAGGAAAAAGCCCCGGCAGCGCCGCTGCCGGGGCTTCCAGTTATTGGAAAATTATTGCAGGATGCGGGCAGCAGACTCCTCGGCGAACTGCTTGCTGTACAGGTCGTGGTAATAGCCACGGCGGCGCAGCAGCTCCTGGTGGGTGCCCTGCTCCACGATGCGCCCGTCCCGGACCACCAGGATCATATCCGCCTTGCGGATGGTGGACAGCCGGTGGGCGATGAGGAAGGAGGTCCGGTCCCGCAGCAGGTGGTCGATGGCCTGCTGGATCAGCTGCTCGGTCTGGGTGTCGATGGAGGAGGTGGCCTCGTCCAGCACGAAGATCCGGGGATCCGCCAGCACGGCCCGGGCGAAGGAGATCAGCTGCTTCTGACCGGTGGAAAGGCGTCCCCCGCCCTCACCCACGTCGCTGTCCCAGCCCTTGTCCAGCTTTTCCACCACGGTGTCGGCGGACACGGCCCGGGCGGCGGCCTCCACCTCCGCATCGGAGGCCTCCAGCTTGCCGTAGCGGATGTTCTCCCGGACGGTGCCGGAGAACAGATGGGGGTCCTGGAGCACATAGCCGATGTTGCTGTGGAGCCACAGCTGGCTGCGCTGCCGGTAATCCACCCCGTCGATGAGGATCTGCCCCTCCGTGGGCTCAAAGAACCGGCAGGCCAGGTTCACCAGGGTGCTCTTGCCTGCGCCGGTTTCGCCCACGATGGCCACGGTAGCCCCCTGGGGAATGTGCAGGGAGAAGTGCTCCAGCACGTTGTCGCCGCCGTCGGGATAGCGGAAGGTCACATCCCGGAACTCGATCTCGCCCCGGATGGGCTCCCAGTTCTCCCGCTTGGGATGGAAGGCGTCGCCGTACTTTTTCACCACCTCCGGGCTGTCCTGGATCTGGGGGACCTTATCCATCAGGTCCGTGACCCGCTCGATAGACGCCTGGAGGGAGATAAACTCCGCGATGTTGGCGGCGGTCATCTGGATGGGCTCGAAAATGCCCACGGCATAGGTGGTGAAGGTGGATAGAGTGGCCAGCTCCAGCAGTCCCCCGGACACCATATACCCGCCCCGCAGCAGCACGATGGCCACGGCCATGGTGCTGGCAAACAGCACCAGCGGGATATAGATGGCGTTGAGCCGGGCCGCGCCGATACCGGCGTCGTGCATCTCCTGGGTCAGGGCCCGGAAGGTGCGGACGGTCTGCTCCTCGGTGCCCAGGGTCTTGGTGGTCTTGGCCCCGGTGATGCCCTCGTTGAAGGACCCGGTGATGCGGGAGTTCAGCTTCCGGACTTTCCGATTCCACCGGAGGATGCGGTTCTGGAAATACCCGGTGAGCACCGCCATCACAGGCACGATGACGATGACCACCAGCGCCAGCCGCCAATTCAGGATCAGCATGGCGGCAAAGGTCCCCAGCACATAGAACAGCGCCCACAGGATATCCGTCAGATTCCAGGCCACCATGCTGGCAATGCGGTTGGTATCGCTCATGACCCGGGTCAGCAGATATCCCACGGGGGTCACGTTGTAAAAGGAGAAGGACAGGGTCTGGAGATGGTGAAACAGGGCACGGCGCATATCTCGGCCCATGTTCATCTCAATGGTCATGGAGTTGCGGGCAAAGGCCACCACGGACAGAGCCTGTAAAAGAATTACCAGCAGATACACCAGGGAGAAGGGAACGATGCCCCGAAGGGAGTCCGCCTGGATAAAGTTCCGGATGGCGTAGCGCTGGAACAGGGGAATGGCCACGTCCACCAGGGCACACAGACCGTTGAACACCAGCATCCCCACGAAGTCCCGGCGGAAGGGCCGCACAAAGGGCGCAAGCCGCCTCCAGATGCTCCAGTCAAAGGATTTTGTATATTCTTTTTCGTCGAAGGCAGCCATCAGGCGTTCCCCCCTTCCTCCACCAGTGCGCGGTCGTCGCTGCGCATCTGGATGTCATAGATATCTCGGTAAATACCGGGGCGGTCAATCAGCTCCCGGTGGGTGCCCAGGGCGGACACCCGGCCGCCGTCCAGCACCAGGATGCGGTCGGCCTGCATCAGGGTGGTGACCCGGTGGGAGATCAGCAGCACGGTGGCGCTGTGCAGGGTGTCCCGCAGAGCGGTGCGGATCTTGGCGTCGGTCTCGGCATCCACGGCGGACAGGGAGTCGTCAAACACCATAATAGGCGCCTGCTGCATCAGCATCCGGGCAATGGCCACCCGCTGCTTCTGTCCGCCGGACAGGGTCACGCCCCGCTCGCCCACCACGGTGTCGTACCCCTGGGGGAAGGTGGAGATGGCCTCGTCCACGCAGGCGATGGCGGCGGCACGGCGCATGGCCTCGTTTTCCGCGTCGGGCCGCACGGCGCAGATATTCTCGCCCACGGTCTGGGAAAACAGGAACGGCTCCTGAAGCACCAGGCCGATCTGGCGGCGCAGGGACTTCCGCTTCATGTGCCGGATGTCCACCCCGCCGATGGTGATGGTGCCGCTGCCCTCCGGCAGGTCATACAGCCGGTCCAGCAGGTGGACTAGGGTGCTCTTGCCGGAGCCGGTGCCCCCCAGAATGGCAAAGGTCTCGCCCTTGCGGATGGTAAAGGACACGTCCCGCAGCACCGGCTGGCCCTGATAGCCGAAGGTAACGTGGTCAAAGACGATGTCGCCGTCTGCGGCGTCCACGGCATCGGGCGCGTCCTGCTCCTCCCGGGCGTTCAGGATGTAGCCCACCCGGTCCATGGACACCCCGGCCTTGCTCATGTCCGACAGCACCCGGCCCAGGGACCGGACCGGCCAGGACAGGGCCTCGTTATAGGTGACGAAGGCCACGAAGGTGCCCAGGGTCATCCGCCCGGCTACGCATTCGCAGGCCCCGGTCACCACGATGACCATCACCTGCAGGCACGTCAGCAGGGTACCGGAGGCCCAGTATACGGACAGCAGCTTTCCCAACCGGATCCAGAGCTGGGAGAAGCGCTGATTCTTGGCGTTGAACTTCTCATCCTCATACCGCTCCCGGCCGAAGGCCCGGACCACCCGGACGGCGGTAAGGTTCTCCTGGGCGCAGGTGGTCAGGTCCCCCTCCGCCTCGTCGGCGGCCTGGAACCGGCCGGAGATCTTCCTGTAGAATACCCCGGAGGACAGACCCACAATGGGGATGAACAGCGCCGAGATCAGCGAGAGCCGCAGGTTCATGGAGAACATGATGCACAGGTACAGCGCGATGAGAAACACCGTGCGCACCACCTCCACCAGCTGATTGCACACGAACTGGCGGATCACGTCCACGTCGGAGGTGCAGCGCTGGATGATGTCGCCGGTGGGGTTATTTTTGTGCCAGGCAAAGGGCAGATACTGGATGTGGCGGTACAGGTCGTCCCGGATACCCTTGACATAGCTCTCGGAGCCCCGGGCCAGCTGGAGCCGCTGGCCGTAGCTGCAAACGCCCCGCAGCAGGGCCGTCAGCAGTACGCCGCCTGCCGCCCACCATAGGGCCGTCAGGGGCCGGGCCTCCAGCACCGGCCAGCTCAGCCACCGCATGAGGAACGCCGGCAGCCGGACCGGCTCCGTTCCCAGGATGGAGTCCACGGTGATGCGGATGATCTGGGGCGTCAGGGCGTTGAACACCATGGCCAGGCATGCGCACAGCAGCGCCGCGGCAAAATGCCCCCAACAGGGGCGCAGATATTTCCCGATGAGAGACAGCTTCTCCCGCCGGGACAGCTTTTGGGTGGTTTCCATGAAAGCGCAGACACTTCCTTCCTTTTTTTACTCTCTCTTTCCCGATACGATTTCCGGGCGCAAAAAAAGCGCCCTCCCATGAGGACGCTCCCACAGCCGCAATGAGCCTGCTCCCTCCCCCGGCAGGCGCGTTACGGGTGCACGATGGTCCCCGGCACGATAATGACGGTATTGTTCTTCATGCTGGGCACCACCTTTCTGTTCAGATGGCTACAGTATACAGGGGGAGACGGTATTTGTCAAGGAAAACAGGCAGCTCTGTAAAAAACGTGTGTTTTTTCAAAATGTTGTGGCGCGGCGGGCGAAACTATAGTATACTGAAGCCATGACAACCTGAGGTTGCGGGGAAAACGTCGGGTTTTTTCCCGGTGCAAACGGAGGTTGGTAGACATTGCGGCCCGTTTCCGATAGGATAGGGCCAAAGAGAAACGGAGGGACGGAGCCATGGCCTTTGGAGAACGGTTGCAGGAGGTACGCCGCCGGGCGGGACTGACCCAGGAGCAGTTTGCCGCGGAGCTGAACGTATCCCGGCAGGCCGTCAGCAAATGGGAATCCTGCCGGGGCTATCCGGAGATTGAAAAGATCCTCTATATCTGCAATCGGTATCAGGTGTCCCTGGACGAGCTGTTTTCCCAGGAGGTGCCCCGGCAGGCCCCGGCGCAGCCCGCGCCGGATACGCCGCCGCTGCCGGAGAAAACCCTGAAAACGGCGCTGTCCGCGTTTTTCGCCAATCTGTCCCCCCGGGAAAAGTGGCTGGGTCTCGGTGCAGTGGCCGGGACGCTGGCCCTGGCCCTGGCGCTGGGGCTTTGTCTGAAAGGAGGAACCACCGATATGATGACCATTATCTGGATCGCCGCCATGGTGATTTTCGGCGTGGTGGAGGCCGTCACCGTGGGGCTGGCGTCCATCTGGTTCGTGGTGGGCTCTGTGGCGGGACTCATCGCCGCCATCTGCGGCGGCCCTGTGTGGCTGCAAATTGCCCTGTTCTTTGTGGTGTCCATCGTGTGCCTGGCGGCCACCCGCCCCCTGGTGAAGAAGCTGCTGCACAAGGACGTTACCGCCACCAACGCCGACCGCGTCCTGGGCCAGACGGCCCGGGTCACCGAGTCCATCGACAACGCCGTGCCCACCGGGGCGGTGTATGTGGGCGGCATGACCTGGACGGCCCGCAGCGAAAGCGGCCAGCCCATTCCCCGCAACGCACAGGTGAAGATCGTCCGTATGGAGGGCGTGCGCCTGTTCGTGGAGCCCGTGTAAGTCCGTTGCAATACTTAACATAAAAACAGGAGGAAAATCGTATGTTTGACAACATCTCTGTCCCCGGCGCGGTTGCCATCGCCATTCTGGTGGTGCTGGTGCTCATCGTCATCGTCCGCAACATCTATATCGTGCAGCAGTCCAAGGCCTATGTGGTGGAGCGCCTGGGCGCGTTCCACTCCGTGTGGGGCGTGGGCTTCCATCTGAAGGTCCCGTTCATTGAGCGGGTGGTGAAGAAGGTCAGCCTGAAGGAGCAGGTGGCGGATTTCGATCCCCAGCCCGTGATCACCAAGGACAACGTCACCATGCAGATCGACACCGTGATCTATTTCCAGATCACCGACCCCAAGCTGTATACCTACGGCGTGGAGTACCCCATGAACGCCATTGAGAACCTCACCGCCACCACCCTGCGCAACATCATCGGCGAGCTGGAGCTGGACCAGAGCCTCACCTCCCGGGATACCATCAACGCCAAGATGCGCACCATCCTGGACGAGGCCACGGACCCCTGGGGCATCAAGGTCAACCGCGTGGAGCTGAAGAACATCCTGCCTCCCCGCGAGATCCAGAACGCCATGGAAAAGCAGATGAAGGCCGAGCGCGAGCGCCGGGAGTCCATCCTTCAGGCCGAGGGCGAGAAGGCCAGCAAGATCCTGGTGGCCGAGGGCGAGAAGCAGTCCGCCATTCTGCGGGCCGATGCCGCCAAGCAGGCCAAGATCATGGCCGCCGAGGCCGAGGCCACCTCCATCATGAAGGTGCAGCAGGCCCTGGCCGACGCCATGCGCATGCTCAACGAGAACGCTCCCAACGACCAGGTCATCAAGCTCAAGAGCCTGGAGGCTCTGGAGAAAATGGCCGACGGCAAGGCCACCAAGATCATTATCCCCAGCGAGATCCAGGGCCTGGCAGGTCTGGCGGCCAGCGCCAAGGCGCTGGTGGAGAACGATCCGCCCCAGGCATAAAAACAATCGGAAAAATTTTCCGATTGTTGCAATTGCAACTTATAAAGGGCCCGATTCCGTGTTATACTGCATTCAGTCAATGAGGGAGCCACGGTTCCCAAAACCAATAAATACTGAATATAACGGAGGAAATTTACTATGAAAAAGTGGGTCTGTCCTGTTTGCGGTTACGTTTATGAAGGCGAGAATCCCCCGGCTGAGTGCCCGGTGTGCCATGTCAGCGGCGATAAGTTCACCCTGCAGGCCGAGGAAAAGACCTGGGCCGCCGAGCATGTGGTGGGCGTAGGCAAGGTGTTCGGCGAGGACGTCCCTGCCGAGGTCCGCGAGGAGATCATTGCCGGTCTGCGCGCCAACTTCGAGGGCGAGTGCAGCGAGGTGGGTATGTATCTGGCCATGGCCCGTGTGGCCCATCGCCAGGGCTATCCCGAGATCGGCATGTACTGGGAGAAGGCCGGCCTGGAGGAGGCCGAGCACGCCGCCAAGTTCGCCGAGCTGCTGGGCGAGGTGGTCACCGACTCCACCAAGAAGAACCTGCAGATGCGTGTGGACGCCGAGAACGGCGCCACCGCCGGCAAGTTTGAGCTGGCGAAGCTGGCCAAGAAGTACAACCTGGACGCCATTCACGACACCGTCCACGAGATGGCCCGTGATGAAGCTCGTCATGGCAAGGCCTTCGAGGGTCTGCTGAACCGCTACTTCGGCAAGTAAGGCAAGGATAACAAAAGAGGGAGAGGCTGCGGCCTCTCCCCTTTTCTGTAAATCTGTAAAAAAGCAGCCCGCCCTGCGTCACCGCAGGGCGGGCTTGTCAATGCTTGCCTTATTGATTATTCTCCTCGTTGTTGCTGTGGTTGCCGGAAACGACGTCCTTGGCCTTGTTGACCACATCCTCCACCATGTCGGGCTGGGTGTTGGTGTAGCTGCCGTCCTTATACTGCGCGCCGCCGAAGGCCAGGATCAGCCAGAACACGAAGGGCAGCAGCAGAAGGCCGATGCCGAAGCCCGCGCCCAGATTGAAGGCCTTGGCCAGGTCGATCATCATCTTGATGCCGAAATAGATGTTATAGAAGGGGATCAGGAGCAGGAGGAATTTCCAGCCGTTGCCGTACAGCTCCTGGCAGAGGACATAGGTGTTGTAAATGGGGACAATGCCCTCCCAGCCCTGACGGCCCATCTTCTTATAGACCATCCAGGAGCCTACCAGTGACAGAATCGTAGCGATGAGTTCCAGAATCATTTGTACATTCTCCTTATCTTTTTTTAAATCTCTCTGCAGCGAAACACACGCTGCACGTCCAGTATACTAAAGTTTTCGCGAAATGCAAGATGATTTACACAAAATCGCGCTTTTTCTCAGCCTTCACCGCTTATCCTCGTTATTTCCACAAAAATTTGCTGTCTTTTCACAGCGACTGTTACAATTTCCCGAAGAATGGCAGTCATTGGCGAAAATGGGGCTTGCGTGGACAAGGCCGGAATGGTAAAATAAATTTGTTGCGCCGGAAGGCGCAGCGGAAAACTTATAAAAGGAGAGAGTTTATGGATCGCTTCTTCCATGTAACCGAAAAGGGCTCCACCGTCCGGACGGAGATCATGGCCGGTATCACCACCTTTATGGCCATGGCCTACATTCTGATGGTCAATGCCGGTATGTTCTCGAACCCCTTTGGCGACGGCACCGATGTGCTGGGCGTCAGCTACGGGGCCATTTATGTGGCCACCGCTATTTCCGCCGTGGTGGGCACCCTGCTCATCGGCCTGCTGTCCAATCTGCCGCTGGCGCAGGCCTCCGGCATGGGCCTGAACGCCTATTTTGTCTACACCGTGTGTGTGGGCCTGGGCCTGAGCTATGCCAACGCCCTGGTGCTGGTGCTGTTTGACGGCATCATCTTCGTGCTGCTGACCGTTACCGGTCTGCGCAAGATCATCTTCGACTCCATCCCCCACGAGGTCAAGGCGGCCATCTCCGCCGGTATCGGCCTGTTCATCGCCTTCATCGGCCTGCAGAACGCCGGCATCGTGGTCAACGATTCCTCCACCTGCGTGAACCTGCACTCCTTCAACGTGTTCACCGGCGAACAGACCTGGGCCACCATCTTCCCCATGCTGGTCACTCTGCTGGCCGTGTTCGCCATCGGCGCCATGAGCAAGAAGAAGGTCCGCGGTGCGGTGCTGTGGGGCATCCTGGGCGCTGCCGTGGTGTATTATGTGGTGGGTCTGATCACCGTTCCCGGCTTCTATGCCTCCGCCGTGGCCCCCAACCTGACCTCCGACTTCTTCGGCGCCTTCCGCGATTTCGGTACCCAGGCCTTCGGTGCGGTGTTCAAGTCCGGCTTTGACTTCTCCGCCTTCATTGCCGCCAACGGCACCGGCGCTTTCGTGGTGATGCTGCTGACCACCATGCTGGCCTTCTGCATGGTGGATATGTTCGACACCCTGGGCACTCTGTACGGCGCCTGCTCTGCCGGCAACATGCTGGATAAGGACGGCAACGTTCCCAATATGGACCGGGCCATGCTGGCTGATGCCTGCGCTACCTGCGCCGGCGCTGTCTGCGGCACCTCCACCGTCACCACCTTCGTGGAGTCCTCTGCCGGCGTGGCCGAGGGCGGCCGCACCGGTCTTGCCTCTATGGCTACCGCGGTGATGTTCTTCATCGCCATGTTCCTGTCCCCCGTGGCCCAGCTGATCCCCACCTACGCCTGCGCCGCGGCCCTGATCTATGTGGGCGTGCTGATGATGTCCAACGTCCGCAACATCGCTTGGGACGATCCCGCCGCTGCCGTGACCGGCTTTGTCACCGTGGCGTTCATGCCCCTGACCTACAACATCTCCTATGGTATCGCCTTCGGCCTGATCTCCTATGTGTTCGTGAAGATCTTCACCGGCAAGATCAAGGAGATCAATGTGGGCACCTGGATCATCAGCGTTCTGTTTGCCCTGATGTTCTTCCTGACCCGGTAAATAAGTCCGCAAAAACAGTTAATGGAGCGTATCGACACAGATACGCTCCATTTCTTATGCCAACATACCATGCAGCAGGGTGCAGCCCCTTGGCTCTCCCTTTGGGAGAGCTGTCACCGCAGGTGACTGAGAG
>OCJY01000193.1_pt1 | contig 17759 bp, 18 predicted proteins | sample 1502791 | NCBI WGS metagenome assembly OCJY01 (sample SAMN01915221, study PRJEB22387) | human gut metagenome | isolation source: stool | host: Homo sapiens | place: USA | reverse complement strand
GCGTATCAAGTTTTTCGCCTACTGCTTTATGGGATTCATGGCCAGTATTGCAGCGGTTATCAAGATTTGTAATTGAATTTTGTGGAATAGCGAGGCTTTCTGTCTATCATTTTGCTGCCTGCTTCTTTACCGTACACAAGCATTGCCGCCGTGCTGCAGATCACCAACAAAATGCCTCTTGCAATGGTCGTTACTATCCTCAGCGCCGTGTTGCTCCTGCGCACCGGGCAGAACACGAAAATCAAGGGCGACGCCGCTATCGCCATGATCTCGGTGGGGGCACTTGCTATCGGGTATCTTCTGATGAACATTTTCTCCACCTCGTCCAATCTTTCGGGCGATGTGTGCAGCACGCTGTTCGGCTCCACCTCCATTCTGACGCTGTCCCCCGTAGAGGTATGGCTGTGCGTGGGAATGTCGGTGCTGGTCGTGGCGGTGTTCATCCTGTTCTACAATAAGATCTTCGCCGTGACCTTTGACGAGAGCTTTGCAAGGGCGGCCGGCACGAAGGCGGGGCTTTACAACCTGCTGATCGCCGTCGTCGTTGCGGTCATCATCGTGCTGGCGATGAACCTTGTGGGTTCCCTGCTGATCTCCGCCCTGGTGATCTTCCCGGCACTGTCCGCCATGCGGATGTTCAAGAGCTTTCGCAGCGTGACCGTCTGCGCGGCAGTCCTTTCGGTTTTCTGCGCGCTGCTCGGCATTCTGGCGTCCATTCTCGCCGGTACGCCGGTAGGCTCCACCATCGTCGCCGTTCAGATCGGTGCTTTCGGTCTGTCGTGGCTGGCAGGCACGGTGTTGGGAGGTGTTCGCAGATGAAAAAACTATTATGCGTTTTGCTGATTGCCCTAACTCTTGTACCTCTCGCCGCCTGCGGCCATGAGGACACCGCACAAAAGCCCGCTGCGGAGGATGCAGAAGACACCGCCGCGCTCGACATTGACCTGACCGCACTCAGCGGCATCATGGTCTATTCCGAGGTCAACAGTATGATCTCCTTCCCAGATAACTACATCGGAAAAACCGTCAAAATGCAGGGACAGTTCAACATATACCAGGCCACCGACGAAAACGGTGCTTTTATCCCGGACAAAATGTTCTTCGCCTGCATGATCGCCGATGCCACCGCCTGCTGCGCACAAGGGCTGGAGTTTGCCCTCGCCGGAGAGCCCGTCTATCCCGATGAGTATCCGGAGCTGGGGGCAGAGATCACCGTGGTGGGTACGTTTGAATGGTACGAGGAGGACGGCTGCCGGTACTACCGGCTGGGCAACGCGGCATTTGTGAGTTGAGGCAGCGTGGGCTGTATCAACCGGAAATTCCGTGCCGCGCTTCGATTACGATATAAGCAGCAGTCCCCCGGACAACGAAACGTCCGGGGGACTGCTGCTTATCGTTAGATATCCATTGTCAAGAGGTATGCGGCACCCGTCGCCCCATCGTATACGCACAGGGAAACATTTGTGTATGCGCTCGTTCCCGGGTTTCGATCTACCATTTTCCAGTAGCCGTCCGCGATCGGGGGCAGCTCCACATAGGCGGAAAGGCTCGTATAAGCAGTAACAACACCGTCGTGGCAAGCAACGCAAAGTAACATTCGTGCATTTGCCCCGTTTTGGCTCAATGGCAAAAGGCATTCACTGTACCTCGCCGGGCTTTGTACCGACCTCCACAACGGTATCGCAGCAGCTCTCGATCAGTTCCCTGTCGTGGGTGATCACGAGAATGGTTCTGCCGTTCCGCGCTTCGCTTCTCAGCCTTTCCGCGATCAGGCGCATATTCTGCCCATCAAGTCCGCTGGTGGGCTCATCGAGTATCAATATCCTGCGGCCGGAAAAGATGGCGCAGGCAATGGCAAGGCGCTGCTTCTGCCCGCCGGACAGGGCAGACGGGTGCGCGTCCCTGTACTCATAAAGTCCAAGCTCTTTGAGCAGGATCCTTGCACGGTTTTTGCTTTCTTCCGTCAATCTGGTATTCAGCAGCAGCTCCTCCGCCACGCTCGCCGTAAAGAACTGCGTTGACGTGTCGTTGCCGCAGTAATAGATCTCCCTGTGCCGGACGGCCGCTCTTGCTTTTTTTCCGTCTATCAGGATATGTCCCCTTGTCTGCTTCGCCAGCCCGCAGAGGATCTGCGCAAGGGTGGTTTTCCCCGCGCCGTTTTGCCCCGTTATGGCGGTCACCTTGCCTTTCGGAAAGGAGAGGGAAATATCCTCAAAAATAACTTCTTTGATTATTCTTTTCGAGAGCCCTGCTGTCCTCAAGACGGCAGGGCTTTCGTCTAATACGGAGGGAGCGGAAAGACACTTTTCTTCGTGCGGAGAGCGCAGACCCATGCCCAAGATGTCTGCTTCCGGCAGAAGGAGTAAGTCCTCCGGTGTATACTCGGCCGCTATTCTGCCGTCTCGTAGATATAAAAACCGGTCTGCGATCCCCATCAGCCAGTCGATCCGATGCTCCGCGATGAGCAGGGTAAAGCCCTGTGCCTTGAGCTGCCGAAGGGTCTGCGCAAGCTGCCGCGTCCCGGCGGCATCCAGGTTGGCCGTCGGCTCGTCGCACACAAAGACCTTTGGCTTCATGGCATATACGGACGCAATGGCCGCCCGCTGCTTTTCTCCGCTTGAGAGGATGTCAACTGCCCTGTCTTTCAAATGGGACAGCTTCAACGCCTCTATGGCGGCGTCCGTCCTCTCCCGTATCTCCCGGGCGGACAGGCCGTAATTCTCGCAGGGAAAGGCTACCTCTCCGGCAAGCTCGGAGGAAAAGAACTGGCTTTTGGGGTCCTGAAAAACGCTTCCCACCAAGCGTCCGATCTCCCATGTGGAAAGACTTGATATGTCCTTGCCGTCTATCTTTACGCTCCCGCTGAAAACTCCGGGGTAATAGGACGGCGCAAGCCCGTTGACAAGCCTTGTCACGGTGGTCTTGCCGCAGCCGGAGAGCCCCGTCAGCACGACACATTCGCCGCTTTTTACCGAAAGGGAAATGTCCTGTACGCCTCTGTCTGAGTTTTCGTATTGAAAAGAAGCGTGTATAAGCTTGATCATGCCATGCTCCTTTCCAATACCAAATAGGAAGCCGTGGCTATCGCGCATACGGCTGCCGCGATGTGATCCCGCGCCCCGGTTCTTTTCTCATAATAGCTGCCGCGCACGCCCGGGTGCTCCGCGCCCCTTGCAACGGCGGAAACGGAAAGCTGATCGGCAAGCTGCAACACCCGAAGAAGAAACGGAACCAGCACATACTCCATGCTCTGCACGGGATGTGCGAGCAGCTGCCCCGCCGCGGTAAGCCCCCGGTTTTTCATGGACCTGCCTACGCCTTTCAGCTCCGTTCGCATGGTGGGGAAGAAGCGAAAGACCACAAGAAGCCCAAGAATGAACGGGGTGGGCATACGAAGGCGGGATAAGAACGCGGAGAGCATCCCCGGCGGCGTGGTGATCAGATCCCATGACACCAGAAATATCGGTGACAGGTTCCAGAACATCAGAACATAAAATTCCGAAAAAACCGGCATGCGCAGCCCGTGGAAGCGGATGCCGTACAGCAGCAGCGCCAGCAGCAGATAAAAGCAGCCATAGGACGCGGCAAGGCGGAAGTTCCGCTGTAAGACGAGATAAAGAAGAGCCCCGCCGGTCAGGATGCAGGTGAGCAGCACATTCCCGCCGATGGTTACTCCGGCAAAGACGCACAGCAGCGCCCACAGCTTGACCGGCACCGCAAAGGATGCGTCCGCTCTCATAGAACGCCGGCCTTCTGAAAATGCCTGCGGATCAGCCGACTGCCCACCATGCAGCCTAAAAAGCCCATCAGCGTCGTATACAGCAGAATAAAGGCCAGCCAGCCGGGAGAGGTGTAGTAACGCACATAGGAATCGATGTAGCTCTGCTCCATACCGCTTGCCAGCGCAAAATCGTAGTAGGTGTCCCAGAAGAACCAGATGGGCAGCAGATTGACCCCGTTGTATAAAAGGCTCGCCGCCGTCCAGGCGGCAGTCAGCCGTTTCGGCTTTTGGCAGGAGCCTTCCTTCCAGAGAATCGCCTCGCAGAGGATCCCCACGAGAACGTAATAAGGAAGCAAGAACCAGTTGCCCATCAGCAGGAAAATCACGCCGAGGATCGTCATATAGATCAGCGTCACAAAACGCTTTCCGATCCGGCTGACCATGAGCATATAGACCGGCGCGCAGAGGAACATGGTGATCCCCACCGACAGCACCATGCTGACAAAGTCGTTGGCCATGCAGACCATATTGATAACGAGCTGGATCACGATCAGTACCGCCGAAAGCAGCACTGTGGTGATCACATCCCTGACAGACCATTTATTTGTTTCTTTCATAAACGCCTCCTTGTTTTCGATACTTTGTTTTCCAATATTGCATTCGGAATCCTGTTTATCCCGCAACTTTCTACGCCGTCCACTCCATGCTCTCGCTCTGGAGCTGTGCCATGTGGCGGAACAGGCCGTTCTTTTTCAACAGCTCTGCCGGAGAACCCATCTCAACCACGCGGCCGCCGGAGAGCAGGACGATCTGATCGGCGTTCATGACGGTACGCATGCGGTGCGCAATGATGAGCACCGTCTTATCCCTGATCAACCCGGACAGCGCCGCCTGCACCGCCGTCTCGTTTTCCACATCCAGCGAGGCCGTGGCCTCGTCCAGCAAAATCACCGGCGCGTCCTTCAAGATGGCGCGGGCAATGGAGATGCGCTGCCGCTCACCGCCGGAGAGCCGGGAGCCGTTTTCCCCGATCAGGGTATGGTAGCCGTCCGGCAACCTGGATACAAAGGCGTCGCACTGCGCCGCCTTCGCCGCCGCCAGCACCTCCTCGTCGGTGGCGTCCCGCTTGCCGAGGCGGATGTTTTCCATCACGGTGTCGGCAAACAGCACCACATCCTGAAATACGATGGCGTAGTTTTTCAGCAGTGCCTCGCCGTCCACCGTGGACACGTCCACGCCGCCCAGCCGCACCGTTCCCTCCGCCGGATCCCAGAAGCGGGCCGCCAGCTTGGCTGCCGTGGACTTGCCGCCGCCGGAGGGGCCCACCAGCGCCGTCACCTGTCCCTGCTTTGCCGTAAAGGAGACGTCCCGAAGCACGTCCTCTTTTTCCCGGTAGGCAAAGGTCACATGCTCAAAGCGGATGTCGTAGCCGTTGGGATCATATTCGGTCATGCCGGTCATGCGCTTTTCGTTCTCGATCTCCTGCATACGCTCGATGCGCACCTCGCAGGCGAAAACCGCTGCCATGTTGGCAAACATGGAGCCGATGGGGTCATATACCCGGGTGGCGGCGATAAGGAACATCAGAAACGGGATCAGCGACAAGTCGCCGCGGCTCATCAGCGTTACCCCCGTGAGGACGGTGGTGGCGATGCCCAGCTTTAGGAAGGACTGTGCCGCCGTGACCACGGAGCCTGTGAACAGCTCGCCCCGGATGGTGTCCTGCTCCGCCTCATCCAGCCTGCGGTTCAGGTCAGCGATATACCGCGTCTTTTGGTTGCACGCCTTGATCTCCGGCGCGCACTCCAGCACCTCCTGCATGGCGTCGGTGGCCGCGCGGCGGGTGACAAGCCCCTTCGTTATATGCCGCTTTTCCATGCGCCGGGAGAGATAGACCATCAGCAGCGACGCAGGCACCACCCACAAAAGAGCCAGTGCCATCCGCCAGTCGTAAAGCAGCATGCCTGCGGAAATCAGCGCCGTGGAGATGAGCGCGCCGTGCATGGCGGGGTAAAAGTGGGAGAATGCCTTTTCCAGCGTCTCCGTATCCCCCATGATGGTGGTGGTCAGGTCGGTCAGGTCACGGTTTCCAAAGAAGGACAGCGGGAGCTGGCGCAGCACCTCTGCCAGCCGGATGCGGCGGTTGGCACTCTCCCGGTAGGTGGCTTCGTATAGGGCCTTGTACTGGATCAGAAAGGTCACAAAGAGCGCGGCGAGGGCAAGTACGCCCGCGACCAGAAAGCGCGTAAGCCCCGCCCTTGGGTCGGTGCCGTTTGTCAGCGCCTCTACGATGCCGGAGAGCGCCGTGGCCAGCACGCCCACCGGCAGCATTTTGCTGATGTTGACCAGTACAGACCAGAACACGGCGGACACATAGTCCCTTGCGCCCTTCTCCGTCATGGCGTATTTTTTGCGGATGCGTTCGATCATGCGGCACCTCCTACCTTCCACTGCGCGGCCTTTTGGTATTCCTCCCACATAGCGGCGTATACGCCGCCCTTTTCAAGAAGCTCGTCGTGCTTTCCTTCCTCGGCGATCTCGCCGTCCCGGATGACGAGGATGCGATCCATGTTCCGCACCGTGGACAGACGGTGGGCGATCATCAACACGGTTTTGCCCTTCATCAGCGCCTCGAAGGCCTTTTGTATCTTCGCCTCGTTCTCGGGGTCTGCAAAGGAGCTGGCCTCATCCAGCACCACGATGGGCGCGTCCTTTAAGATCGCCCGGGCCAGCGCGATGCGCTGCATCTCGCCGCCGGAGAGGTACACGCCCTTGGCGCCGATCACGGCGTCCAGCCCGCCCGGCGTCTTTTCCAGAATATCGCCGCACTGGGCAAGCTGTGCCGCGTGTAATATCTCCGCCTCGGTTGCGTCCGGCCGGGCGGCGCGGATGTTGTCGCGGATGCTCTTCTTAAACAGGCGCACCTCCTGAAAGACGAAGGATATCTGCTCCATCAGCTCCGCGGTGGGGATGCTCCGCACGTCCCGTCCGCCCAGGAGCACTGCCCCTGCCTGCACATCGAAAAAGCGCGGGATCAGCCGGGCGATGGTGGTCTTGCCGCCGCCGGAGGGGCCCACCAACGCCCACGCCTCCCCCTGCGGCAGATGGAAGCTCACATTCGCCAGTGCAGGCCTGTCTGCGCCGTCATAGGAAAAGGCGACATTCTCAAAGGAAATGCCGTTGTCCGCGGGCTTGCTTCCGCTGTCCGCCGCAGGCTCGGGAAGGGGGGACTCCTTCAATATGGCCTCCAGCTTGTTCACCGCCTCGGCGGCCTCCATCTGTGCATTGACCGCGTACATCAGCCGCTCCATCATAAAGGCCAGCTGGGGCGCGAAGAAGATGTAAAACACCAGATCGGCCAGCACTGCCCAGCCGTCTGCCGCGCCGCCGATGAGAACCATTCCCAAGGGCATGAGAAGCAGGAACATGGCGTTCAGTACCACTGTAAGCAGGGTGTAGGGCATACGGCACATCATGGCGTAGCCGCTGGCAAGGTCGCGGTAGCTGAGGATGGCGGCATGAAAGCTCTTGAAGGAGTAAACCGTCTGCTGGAATACCTTCACCACCGGGATGCCCCGGACATACTCCGTGGCCTCGGCGGAAATGCGCTCTCCTGCCCGCTGGTATTCCTCAAAGAACTTCATGCCTCTCCCGGTCATCATGCTCATCAGGCAGACAAGCCCGATGATCATGGGGATCAGGCAGGCAAGCCCCATGCGCCAGTCAAAGACGAAGAGCAATCCAACCGCCAGTACCGGCGTTACGATCCCACCCACCGCGTCGGGGATGGTGTGGGCAAGGAGCGTTTCTGTCAGCGCTGCGTTGTCGTCGATCTGCTTGCGCAGCCGCCCCGTAAGATTGGCGTTAAAGTACCCCAGCGGCAGGTCAATGAGATGGGCGACCGCCGCCTTTCGCATATTCGTCGCCACCCGGAAGGCCGCAAGGTGCGTACACATGAGCCCGGCGAAATAGATCGCCGCGCTCAGAAGTGCCGCCGCCAGCGCGTACCAGCCGTAGCGGGCAAGCCCTGCCGAAACGCCGCCTCCCGGCGTTAAAATGCCTCGGGCCGCGTACCAGACAAAGACGAACGGGAAAATGCCGGCCGCCGCCGAAACGCCGGACAGCCCGCAGCCCAAGATGGACAGCCACTTATGGCCTCCGGCGTATTCCAGCAGCCTGCCCAGCACCGGCGGCTGCTTTGCTTTTTTCTGTTTGCTCATATTCCGTGTTCCTTTCTTAAAATGTATGGATTTGTTGGAGGATGCGCCGCATCGGTTAGAGGCAACTAACCGACAGTTATTTTTTAAGGCTCATTCGAGCCTTAAAAGTCCGCTCCAGCCGGAGTGGAAAAAGATGGCCAGTTCATCGACGTATTTCATGGCTTCCTCTCTCGGCATATCGTGGACGATGGTTTCACACACCGCCGTAAAGTAGGCTCTTGTGATCATGTGATGGAGCTGACGAGTCATGCTCCCGGAGAGCATACCGTTTTTTCTGAGGAGGGCGTAGTATTCTTCGGATCGATCGACCTCCAGCTCCACCAGCACCTCGATGAAATCCGCGTAGCCCGTTCCCTCCGCCCGGCAGAGAATCAGCTTGAATTCGTCGAAATGGTCGTACATGAACGCGACAAGCTCATGCAGGTGCTGGGTGGAAAGCTCCAGACTGTCTTTTGCTTTTCCCTCCGGGACAAGGTCAAAATAATCGTCCTGTGCTGCCTTGAAGCGGGTGAGCAGCTCGCTTGCGGTCTCGCCCACAAGGTCTTCAAACAGAGCGGTCTTATCCGGGTAGTAGCCGTAGAAGGCACCCTTCGTGAAGCCCGCCTCCGCGACAATTTGGTTCAGAGACGCGTCCTTAAAACCTTTTTCCAGAAATTCTTTTTTCCCAACTTCGAGGATCCTCCTCTGGGTTTCCGTTCGTTCCATGTCCTACGCCTCCTGATATACCGCCGGTATATACTACTGGTATATTATAACCGAGCATAGTGGGTTTGTCAATGGGAGTGACACATTTTATACTAAACACATATACCCTTGCCTGGAGGATTCGCGATATTCTTTTGCGCATGGAAGGGAGTTCATACAGCCATATATGGAATCTCCAGCGAAATGCCTGCGGCACTTCGCTGGAAAAGCACTTAAAACAGCAGCTATGGCTGATTTTTTGACTTGCCCTTCATCTCACCCATTCTATCACCGCAAAATACCCTTTGCAACGCAAATGGTTCATCGGAGTGCCGCCTGCGCGAGGCAATCTCTGACCGCTTCACGAATGGCATCGCTGGTAAATGTTGCAGATGAAACGGCATCCACATCCCAGGTCTGCGCCTCCACGATCCGGGAAGGGAGTTCATCTATTGCGCGGTCTGAGATATTTACTGTTTCGCTGTGAGATAGGACATGTACAGACAATATGCTGCTCCCGTCAAACTCTACCTCTACGGTAACCGGACCGGAATAACCTTCAGCGGAAGCCGTATAAACGCCCGCCGTGTAGATGTCTCCCGATTTGCCGCATCCTGCGCACAGCAGCAGCGCACCCACCAGCACGGAGAACAGCACTGATTGCACCCCTTTTTTCATGTGTTCGAACCTCCTGTTTTTTTGTTCTGCTCCGTTATCCTGAAGGGGAGGCATACCGGAACGTTTAATACCGGATGTGTAATGACCTCCGCTTCTACGTCAAAGATTTCCCGCAACGCCTGCTGGGTAATAACCTCTTGCGGCGTACCTGCGCTGTGCAGTGTCCCGTCTTTGATCGCCACCAAATAGTCGGAAAACATGATGGCATGATTTAAATCATGAAGAACCATTACGATGGTAACACCATTTTCCCGGTTGAGGCGGCGCAGAAGGTACAATATATCCAGTTGGTGCGAGATGTCCAAATAGGTCGTGGGTTCATCCAGAAACAGCAATCCTGTTTTCTGAGCCAACGCCATGGCGATCCATGCCCGCTGTTGTTGACCTCCCGAAAGCCTATCCATTTCTCTATGTTCAAGGGAACTCATGCCTGTACTGGCAAGAGCCCACTGAATGATCTCCCGATCCTTTTCGCCGAGACCGCTTAGCGCCGACCTGTAAGGAAAACGCCCGTATTCCACAAGGTCGCCGACTGTGATGCCGGCAGGGGCTTGCGCTCCCTGCGGCAGCAGCGCAAGTCTCTGGGCAACACGCTTTGTCGGCATTCTGTGGATCGCTTCGCCATCAAGGTATACTGCGCCGGAATCCGGGGAAATGATCCGGCACAGTGTCTTCAGTATGGTGGATTTTCCAGAGCCGTTGGAGCCTATCAAGGTGGTTATGCTGCCTTCAGGGATTTTTAAGTCAAGCCCCCTGAAGACGGCCTCCCCGTTATATCCGGCAGACAAACCCTTTGCCTGCATATGTGAAAGCATAGACATCCTCCCTTAAAAATATCTGCGGAGCAGGAACAGAAAATACGGAGCCGAAAGCACGGAGATCACGATACCAACCGGGATCTCCCTCGGCTGAAAGGCAGACCGTCCCAGCGTGTCTGCCAAAAGCAACAGCAGCGCCCCCAGCAGCATGGAGGCAGGCATAAGGGCGTGGTGTCTGCCTCCAATCAACCTTCGTGCTATATGCGGCGCTACCAGTCCCACAAAACCGATCCCTCCGCTGACGGCAACGCAGGCAGAGGTAAGAGCCACCGATGCAATCAGGAGCAGTCTCAACTCCCTCTCTACGGCTATCCCCAGAGAAATGGCAGTATTCTCTCCTAAGAGCAGAATATCCAGTATGTTCGTCTTTGTAAGAAGAAAAGGAACCAGTATAAGCATATAGGGCAACAGGGCAAGAACCTGATGCCAGCTCGTTCCCCAAATATTTCCTGCCAGCCATCTTGCCACGAGCTGATAGCTGCTGTTGTCCATGTTCGCGGCCATGATCAGCATAAAAGAAGAAAATAGGGACGCAAGACCGATGCCGCCCAACAGAAAATATATCGGGAGGAGTTTTCCGTTCCTCTTTGCAAAAAGATACAGCAGTCCCGTTGTGCAAAGCCCGCCCGCTATGGCAAATATCGGCTGGTATGCCATGGTACGTATATGCAGCGCAGGGAAAAATGTCAGGAACAGCATAACGGCAAATCCCGCCCCTGCGTTTATGCCCAATATCCCCGGATCGGCCAGCGGATTCCCCGTGACAGTCTGCATAACGCATCCGGCAAGTGCCAGACCCATCCCACATAGAACGGCGAGGACGATCCTCGGAACGCGAAACTGCGCTACGACTACGGAGGTTCCCTCCATATGCGGTTGGAATATGCTGTGAATCGCAGTCGAGAAGGGAATTCTTGCGTAGCCACTGTTAACGGATAAGATAGCCGCAGCCACAATCAGGATAAGAAGACCGTTGAGGATAAGGAGCTGCCTGGTTTTCTTTTTCATAAGACCATGCCCTCCTTCCTGAAAGTAAGCGCAAAAAAGACGGGCACGCCGAGGATGGATACCAGTGCGCCGACAGGCGTATCAAAAGGGGCGTTTATCATGCGCGCCGCAATATCCGACAGCACCAGCACAACGCCGCCCATGAGCGCAGACACGGGAACCAGCCTGCGATAATCACCGCCCACAAGAAGTCGGGATATATGCGGCACGATAAGACCGATAAATGCGATGCCTCCCACGAGCGATACACTGGCTCCCGCAAGCAGCAACACCACAAGCATACCGAAAAGCCTGATTGTGCGGACATTTACGCCCAAGCTGGCGGCGCTATCTTCTCCCAGTGCCAGAGCTGATAGCCGGCTCGATAAAAGCAAACCAAGCGCACTGGCTGAGAGGATCACCGGGGATAGCATTTTCAAGCTTTGCCATGTCACACCGGACAAACTTCCCGCGCTCCAGAAAGAAAGGGATTTCACGATTCCAAACGCCAGAGAAACCGCCTGACTCAACGCGGTAAGCAGGGCTGATACAGCAGCGCCTGCCAGAATGAACCGGAAAGATTCGGATCTATGTTTGCCGGCGCCGAAACCGTAGACCATGAATACCGCAAGAGCGGCTCCGGCAAAGGCGGCGCATGTTTTCACGATGTCTGGTGCGGCTGGAAACAGAATTGCGGACAGTGCAACAAAGAAACCGGCTCCCGCATTGATCCCCAGAAGACCGGCGTCCGACAGGGGGTTTCTGGTAATTCCCTGCATCACAGCGCCGGAGAGAGCGAAGGCCATTCCTGTCAGCCCGGCAGCCAGCGCCCTGGGCATACGCATTTCCAACATAATCATTCCAACGCCGGAAGCCTTGGCGGGGTACATAACCGTTTCCGCAAAGACCTTAAAGCTACCGCCGGCAATGCCGGTGCAGACGGAGAGAATCATTGAGAACCCAAGCAGCAGCACCAATGCGGCAAGAATAATCAGAAAAGCCGGCGCGGAGCGTTTGTATCGCCCTTGTCTCTGCGATATTCCCGCAACCGCGCCTGTTTCCTTACTCAACGTTCCCATGGTTCAGAATCGCGTTCGCGAGTTTTTCCAAATAGAGTTCCTTTCCCATCGCCGTAAAAGCCATATTATACTGCTCCTCATTGATACCAAAGTAAACGTTGCCGGCTTTGACAGCTTTCATATTCTTCCACACGGCAAGGTTCCCCGTGTCTCCAGCTTTGCCGTCGTCGCTAAAGAAGAAGATGTGATCTGCATCGACCAGGGAAAAGTATTCCGCATCGACCACTTCACCCCAGACATTCTCCGGTACGCCGGCTGATGGTGTGAGTTTCAGCTCATCGTAGACAAGCTCACCCGGCCCGCCGCTGCGATAGATGTAATAGGAACCAAAATGAACGGAATTGGCCTCCAATACAGCAAAGGTTTCGTCCCCAATCATATCCCTGATTCTCACCGCAAGCTCCGCAGCTTTGGCGTCGTAGTCGGCAAGCCATTTTTCTACGGCTGCTTCTTTATCAAACCACTGCCCCAGTTGCTTAAATCTTTCGCGCCAGTTAACATAGCTTATGTCATCGTCGATCATGACCGTGGGAGCAATAGCCGCGAGTTGTTCATAAACCTTCTCGTGGCGAATATTCATAATGATCAGATCGGGCTTTAACTCCGCGATCTTTTCGAGGTTCAGGTCTCCGGTAGAAGAAGCCCCGGAGTAATTGCCGACAACCTCAATACCTTTTTCGGCAAAAAGTGTTGCCAGATGTTCGGGGACAGACACCCCATCGAACATGCTGGTATTAGCCGAGGCAATTACCTTCATATCCAGAATAAGAAGTTCCTCTGTCAAGCCAGCTACATCAACGATGCGCTGTGGATTTGCCGGGATGGCAACCTCGCCCTTCATATCCGTTACCGTGACGGTATCCGAGACCGATCCCTGCGGCGTGGTATCCGTTCCAGCACAGGCTGCAAGAGCAAACACAAGCACAAGGCACAACATGAGCATTGCGAATTTTTTCATTCTGATGACCTCCTGAGTAATAAATCTTTAGTTAGAGCAAGCTAACCAACGGGCGCGCATAGCGAAATAACAGAACAGCTGAGTCTTTTAACCGTGTGGGGTCAACCTTTTCTATCCGCCTACCATTATACAGTCGGCGAAAGGAAAAATCCCCCCGAAAACGCCATGTCTTTCCCCTAAAGCGCCATGATGCTCAGTGCAGTAATAGAATAATTCATAAAGCTATGCTATAATTAGAATTGTTGCTCAATAGACAAACCGAAATTTATGGAGGTGTTTTTTTTGCGAGTATACAAAAGTAAAGAAGAACTCAAAGCTGAAATCAATAAAACATTTGATAAATATATTTCGGAGTTTGATTGCATACCAGAAGCCTTAAAAGATAAAAGGGTTGATGAGGTTGACCGGACCCCAGCAGAAAACCTTGCCTATCAGGTGGGTTGGACAACATTGGTTCTTAAATGGGAGGAAGATGAAAGAAGGGGACTTCAAGTAAAGACGCCGTCAGACGAATTCAAATGGAATCAACTCGGCGAGCTGTATCAGTGGTTCACGGATACCTACGCTCATTTGTCTCTTCAAGAGTTGAAAGCCGAACTGAACGAAAATGTCAAGTCTATCTGCGCAATGATTGATTCGCTCAGTGCGGATGAATTATTTAAGCCGCATATGAGAAAATGGGCTGATGATGCTACAAAAGCAGCTGTATGGGAAGTTTACAGGTTCATTCACGTTAATACTGTTGCTCCTTTCGGAACTTTTAGAACTAAGATCAGAAAATGGAAAAAGGCGGCGCTGTAACTTCCGGTTCATCAAGCCAACACGCCCTTAAAACACGAGCGGCGGGACAGACTCTATCTGTCCCGCCGCTCTGCTTTTTCAGCGGTCAAAGTTTTACTTGTGCGTAGGCTCGTTTTGCAGCCCCGCGCGAATGGTTAATTCCGCCCAGCACTAACATCAATGTGTATGCCGCTGCTGAGCAACTCACATTTCAAATGATATAGCTTCCACTGGACAAGCTCTTCCTCGAAATGTGCTGCCTACTATTCTGGTTTTTCAAGGGAAGATGCAATCTTTGTAATTTCCATCCAAGTAACCATAAAAGAATACACCTATTCCTTTGCTTTTATGTTTCAGAATGGCAAGCTCCGCTTATATTCACTCGGAGTGCATCCAAACTTTTTTCGGAAGGCGTCGCTGAAATGGCTGATGTTGCTGTACCCCACCAACCCTGCTATGTCTTTCACCTGAGCATCGGGCACAGACAACAGTTCGCAGGCGTGCTCCATGCGGCGATTTAACATATATTGATATATGGTGATTCCATAGTGCTTTCGAAATATCTCACGAAGTTTGGATTCACACATAAAGTGCTGCTTGGAGAGCTCCGCGATGGTCACGGGTTCCAGAAATCCCTCATCTATCTGTCGCCTGACCCGAAGTAACGTCTCGCTATCCGCCCGGCTCAACGACCCCTTCACAGCAGCAGAATTCTGATTCATCATCTCGTTCGCAAAGGCTGCAACAAGTTCCAGTATCTTTCCTTCTTGATACAATGACTTTGCACAGTCATTGTAGTTACACTGCAATATCTGGCGTATTGTAGCTTCTATGGTAGCGGTGATTCTATGTTTTGGCGGGTTTTTCCCCCCGCTAAAGGCGGTGCAAGCCTTTTTCTTCTGCAAACCATCCATCACAGACCGAAACCGACAGGGATGCAGGTTCAGCCCGACGCCTATATATCTCTGTCCTGCCTCATAGATATTTTCCGCATCAAACAGACCGCTGCCGTATACGCAGCAATCTCCCTTTTCCAACAACGTTTTTTGGTTTCTGCCCGAAGACTTCCACTCCAATGCGTCGGAAAGAGAGAAAATGACGGAAAAAGAATCCTTATACACTTGCTCCCGCAATACTGTGTCCCTGTAAAACATTACATCGCAGATATACATCTCGATATTGGGGCACGGTGAAATATAGCGGAAATATCCTTCTCCAATATCGCTTGGCAAAGCAACCTGATTGTCTTTCATAATACCACAAAGCTGTTGCATTGCGGGGGAGAAAAAGTCGCTGCGATCCGTTTGCCCATGAAGAAAATCATATTGTGCTTCTTGCATACCAAGCCACCTCCTCCGACACATGATTAGACACTTTTATGCAAATTGGTCCATTCCACCTTTCCAGTTCTGCGCGCAGGTTAGCCCACTCTAACCGACGGATGAAAGAAAAGGCAGGCTGCCTGTGCGCAGTTTGCCTCAAATCCGACGGCACAGTGCCCACAAAAAATATTTTACCATAAGCGCGCAGGGATTTCAATGTAGAACACCAGGCATCCCTGCTTTTCCTGCGAATTTTCCGTTTGCCCAATGTCATCCGTGTGCCGAGAGGGAAGCCCTCAGTACTTTCAGCGAAAGATTCAATCAATTCAAACACGGTTTCTTATTCGGCTTTACGTCTACTCAACACAGTGCCTCTCTGTTCACCTGTCTTGGATGCTTGAGCATATTCTTTTTCAATAATCGCTATACAGCGCAAGGCAGGAACACCGCAAGAGGTGTCCCTGCCTTTTCGGATAGGCTGTTTGGCAAATGCAAACCGCGCAAGCTGCCGCTGAAGCAATCGTCAGCGGCGTGCATCATTTCTCACTCCACCAACGCCTTGCCCAAGGCGCGGCAGGCTTCAAGTGCCGCGTCGTCGGGCGTCTCCGTGCAGATCACGCTCTCGCAAACGAGGTTCACCCCTGCACTGTCGCAGTCGCTCTCCCAAGTGCGCATCCACTCGCCATCACCCCAGCCGTAGGAGCCGAACAGTGCCACGCGCTTCCCGCCGAGGCTGCGCTTGCACGCATCGAACATGGGTTGGAACTCCATTTCCTCCAGCACCTCGCTGCCCATGGCAGGGCAGCCGAAGGCGATGGCGCCGTAGGCGTTCAGATCGCCGGGCTGCACCTGATCGGGTGTGAGCAGCGCAGCCTCTGCGCCCGCGGCGGTCATGCCCTCGGCAACGGCACGCGCCATTGCCTCCGTATTGCCCGTACCACTCCAATAAACAACAGCAGATTTCATGTTTGTTAGTTCCTTTCTTTTGATGAGTTTATATGATCAAACCGCGACGGCAAGCTGCTCAAGCTTCAAGCCGCTTTGCCAGAGTGCGCAGTAGATCTCCGTGCATTTTCTGTATTTCTCGAATAGGGAGCATGCTTTTTCCTCGTCGCCGTAGACCTTCCAGAGCCCCGCGCACTTAAAATTGTTCGCGCGGTGGTCAATGAAGCCCTTCACATCCTCCGGCGGATAGCTGAGAAACAGCCCCACCTCGTGCGGAAACTCTCCGCTCTCGCCTCCTTTGAACGTTTATTGGTTAGCATGCTCTAACCATATAGCCCTTGAGAAGCCGCCCGAAGGCGGCTCTTCAAAGATCACCGACTGGCACCGTGAACGGGCGTCATGGTTCTCTGCCAAGTGAGCCTCGGATGCAGACCGGCATTGCTGCGGCACCTCCGCGCCTATCCCAACGCCACATCCAGCGTCATCATGACGCTAAAGCCCACAGCAAAGAAAATCGTGCCGATGTTGGAGTGCTTCCCCTGCGACATTTCCGGAATCAACTCCTCTACCACCACATAGAGCATGGCGCCCGCTGCAAAACTCAGCAGATACGGCAGCGCCGGGATCACAAGCTGCGCCGCGAGAAGCGTCAGCACCGCGCCGATAGGCTCGACAACGCCGGAAAGCACGCCGCCGAGAAACGCTCGGCCCTTGCGTTCCCCCTCCGCCCGCAGCGGCATGGAGATGATCGCACCCTCGGGAAAATTCTGAATGGCAATGCCGAGGGACAGCGCCAGTGCGCTTGCCGCCGTAATTTGCGTATTTCCCGCGAGGAAGCCTGCATACACCACGCCGACCGCCATTCCCTCCGGGACATTATGTAAGGTAACAGCCAGCACCATCATGGTGGTGCGCCCGAGCTTGCTTTTCGGACCCTCGGCCTGTTCACTTCCCACATGAAGATGGGGAATCAAACGGTCAAGCAGAAGCAAAAACAGCACGCCGCTCCAAAAGCCGATAAAGGCGGGGAGAAAAGACAGCTTCCCCATATCCTCCGACTGCTCAATGGCGGGGATCAGCAAGCTCCAGATGGACGCTGCCACCATCACACCGGCGGCAAAGCCGGCAAGGGAGCGCTGCACCAAATCGCCAAGGGATTTTTTCATAAAGAACACGCAGGCCGCGCCCAGCGTTGTACCCAAGAAAGGGATCATGATTCCAAGAAAGGTTTCCATTTGTCTCACCGCCTTTGCATTACAGTATTATTTGTTTCTCCTGAAGCCCGCCTCATCCCGATATTCGGGATGTTCTTTTACATACGGGTCCTGGTCGCCGCAGATGGTATAATCACATCGGCAGCCGTCCACGCAGGTGGTCGTCCGCACCAGCCTTGCGTGGAGCAGCTCCATGGACGCATAGTCCACATTGCACAGGGCGGGCATAATATCCGTAAGACCGTGCTTGATAGCAAACTCCGCTGCCGGGCACGCCGTAAATTCATAATAGATGGGTTTGCCGTTTTCGTAAGGCGCAACCGACATCTCGTAATCGTGCCATTTGTCGCAGC
>OCJY01000191.1_pt1 | contig 17898 bp, 10 predicted proteins | sample 1502791 | NCBI WGS metagenome assembly OCJY01 (sample SAMN01915221, study PRJEB22387) | human gut metagenome | isolation source: stool | host: Homo sapiens | place: USA | reverse complement strand
CCTCGTCTGTTTCAGTGTGTCCCGTCGCGCTATTTGCGCTTCGAGGCGGCTTTGGCTGCTACGGCCTTGTCCAACTCGATGATGAAGTCCGAGAGGACGTTCATGTAGTTGATGAAGGCGTCGTAGGCCGAGTCGTAGGGGTTGAAGTAGGAGTGCACGTCTCCGTCCGAAAGCCACTTCGTCGCCATGTAGTAGAAGTGGTCGGAGGTCTGCATGAAACTCCACACATAGTCGAAATCGGGGCTCTTCAGCGCGGCGATCTTCTCCTTCTGTGCATAGAGTTTCGAGAAGGCTTCGTTCTGGAGTTCGTTGCCGAGCCATGCCGTCACGTCGCGCTCCTCGTCGGCCCACGACATCACGTGCGGGCAGTGGAGCACCGAGACGGGCTGGTACTTCTTGGCGGCTTCGCTCACCGTGGCGAACTCCAGCTGGCCCTTCTGCGCGAGGATGGCCTTCGGCAGGGCGCGCATGAATTCGAAGATGCCCGTATCGGCGGTCTGGTGCTCGCCGAAGGTCTCGTAGTCCATGAAGAGGTTGATCACTTCGCCCGGGGTCTCCTCCGACGAGAGCCACTTCACGTACTTGTCGGCCGTCAGCGGCCACTGGTCCCAACTCTGGTTCGAGAAGCGGAAGGCAATGTCGTCCGAGAGCTTGTAGTTGCGCAGCAGCAGACGGAGTTTCTGGTCCACGGCGTTGGCGTAGACGTAGTTGGGCGACTTCCAGCCCAGCACGTGTTTGGCTCCCTCGGCAAGCATCGTGCGGAAGCCCATCTCGGCGACCATGGCGCCGATGTCGTCCGAGTAGATCAGCTCCGTATTGCGGAAGGCCGTGGGTTTCACGCCGAACTCCTTCTTGAGCATGGCGGTATGGAGCTTGACCTGCTCGACGAAGTCCTCCTTCGACGCAAGCGATGCGAGCGAGTGGGAGTAGGTCTCGGAGAGGAACTCCACGCAGCCCGTGGCGGCGAGCTCCTTGAACGAGTCGAGGACCTCGGGGGCATAGGCCCGCATCTGTTCGACGGCGATTCCCGTGATGGAGAACGAGCAGCGGAATTTACCCTTGTTTTCCTTGATGAGCTTCAGCAGCAGGGCGTTCATCGGCAGGTAGCACTGCCGGGCCACCTTCTGCATGATGGAGCGGTTCAACAGGTCGTCCAGGTAGTTGTGGTCCTTGCCCATGTTGAAGAAGCGGTATTTCTTCAGACGCCAGGGCTGATGTACCTGAAAATAGAGACAAACGGTTTTCATAAAAGGGTGGTGTATGTTTATTTGTTCTTACTCTCTTCGATCACGGCTTCGTAGACCGACTTGATCTTGGCCGCAGCGTCGTTCCACTTGAGGTTCGTAACCTCTTCGAGTCCCTTCGATGCGAACATGCCGGCCAGTGCCGGGTATTTGACCAATGCGTAGATGGCGTCGGCCAGGGCGTCCACGTCCCAGTAGTCCACCTTGACGGCGTAGTCGAGTACCTCGGCCACACCGCTCTGTTTGGAGATGATCACCGGAACGTTCGACCGCATGGCCTCGAGGGGCGAGATGCCGAACGGCTCCGATACCGAGGGCATGACGTAGACGTCCGACAACTGGAACATCTTGTGTACGTCCTCGCCGCGGAGGAATCCCGTGAAGTGGAAGCGGTCGGCGATGCCGAGACGTGCCACGCGGCGGATCACGTGGTTCATCATGTCGCCCGAACCGGCCATGACGAACCGCACGTCGGGAACGCGCTTGAGCACCTTGGCGGCCGCCTCGACGAAGTAGTCGGGGCCTTTCTGGTAGGTGATTCGGCCGAGGAAGGTGACGATCTTGTCCTTAACTCCGCGTTCGGGAACTTCGCTGCTTCCCTCGGCGAACCGTACGGCATTGTGCACCGTAACCACGCGGTCGGCGGGTACGCCGTAGCGGTTGATGACGATGTTGCGTGTGAGGTTCGATACGGCGATCACCCGGTCGGCGGCATGCATGCCGGCGCGCTCGATGGCGTAGACCTGCGTGTTGATGTTCTCGCCGCTGCGGTCGAACTCCGTGGCGTGCATGTGTACGACGAGCGGCTTGCCCGATACGCGCTTGGCTGCGATGCCGGCGTAGTAGGTCAGCCAGTCGTGGGCGTGGATGACGTCGAACTGCCCCTCCAGGTCGCGGGCCACCTGTGCGGCGACCACGGCGTAGCGGGCGACCTCCTCCATGAGGTTGGCGCCGTACTTGCCCGAGAAGGTGTAGCGCTGCTTCCACGCATCGGTCGTCGTCCAGGTCGTCTGTCCCGTCTTGACATACTGCTCGTGGTAGGTTTCGTATTCTTCGGGGGAGATGTAGGGCACCATGTTGGAGTCGATCTGGATGAACGACATGCGCTGCAGCACGTCGTCGGCGCCGCTGCCGGTGGCACCGTACAGTGCCTCGACGTCGCTGGCATTCATCACGCGGGTGAATCGTTGGTCCTCGTCTCCGTAAGCATGCGGGACGACAAAGGTCACATCGACTCCGTTGCGCGCCAGTCCGCGGGTCATTCCGTAGCAGGCCGTTCCCAGACCGCCCGCGATGTGGGGCGGGAACTCCCAACCGAACATTAAAACTCTCATACCTTTATTTTTTGTGTAATTTTCTTTTGCCTGTGCGCGCCGCCTCTCTGCTGTCTGCGGTCGTGTGCGGAGCTCCGCGTACGACCTCACCCGCCCGATTCCCCAGGGAATCGGTGTGCCGTTCCGACACATTCCACTGTCACATGGTACGCCCGGGTTGTAGTTGTTTATTAATTATTTTGTTGTCTTTTTCGTTGTCTTGCGGGTTTTTGTTGCCGGAGCCTCCGCGGTCTCCTCCTTTTTGGCAGTCTTTGCGGCGCGTTTGGCCGGTGCGGCCTTTGCCGTAGTCTTCTCCGTGGCCTTTTTCGTCGTTGCGGCTTTGGCCGAAGCCTTTTTGGCCGGGGCTTTTTTGGCCGGGGTCTCCTCCGCGTCCGTGCGGTAGGTGCGGATCAGGTGGTAGATGTCCAGCACGGCACCCACGCTCCACGCCTGCGAGATCGCTCCGCGCGATGCGTAGGGGGGATCTGCGTCATAGAGTTCGCAGATTGAGCCGATGCAGTAGGTCTGGATGTCCTCCTCGAAAGAGGCGAGGAGCTCCTCGGCCTGCGGCACGAAAGCCGCGCCGTCGATGTCGAAGCAGGCCTTCACGTAGAACGACAGGAGCCAGGGCCATACCGAGCCGTTCTTGGCCGCGAAGTCACGCTCGTCGGGCGAGCCCTCCTGCGAACCTCTGTAGAGCGGGTTGCGCGGCGAAAGGGTGCGCAGGCCCTTCGGGGTGAGCAGGTGCTGACGCACGGTGCGGATCACGCCCAGACGGGTCTGTTCGTCGATGGGCTTGTAAGGCAGGCTGCAGGCCAGGATCATGTTCGGACGGATGAAGCGGTTGGCTCCCTGCTCGTCCACGTAGTCCGCCAGGTAACCTTCCGGGAGCACAAACGTCTCGTTGAAGGCCGCCGAGATCCGCGGGGGCAGCATCTCCCACTCCTGGACGAATGCCCGGTCGCCCTGTTCGCGGGCCAGTTCGAGCGCATAACATACAGCATTGTACCACAGTGCATTGACTTCCACCTGATAGCCGTTGCGCGGCGTGACGGCACGGCCGTTGATCGTGGAGTTCATCCACGTGAGGGGCACTTCGTCCGAAGCGGCCCAGAGCAGTCCGTTGTCGTGCAGGGCGACGCGGCCGGCAATCCCCCGGCGGTAGGATTCGAGCAGCTGCTTCATCACGTTGCCGTACCGTTTCCAGATCTCGGCTCCGCCGATCTGCTCGCCGAGCCGCTGCAGGGTCCAGAAGAACCAGAGCGGGGCATCGACCGCCTCGGCGGCCGACGACGAGCCGGAGAACATGCCCTCCTTCATGGCGCGGACCTCCGTGTCGAGCACGTCGATGCAGTCCTCCTTGTGGTTTTGCTGCAGGGTGATTCCCGGCAGCGAGACGAAGGTCTGGCGTCCTGCCACTCCGTGCCATGGATAGCCCGAGATCACCTCCGTGCGGTTGCCCGGACGGCGGATGACGAACTGGCGCGCCGAGTGCTCGAGGCAGCTCAGGAAGTCGATCTTGTGGGTGCGGCGGGCGATCGAGGCGTTGAACACCTCCTCGATGGTCTTCGTCGAGCCCATCTCGTCGAGCGAGGCCGAGAAGATGATGCTTTCGCCCTTCTTGAGTTCGGTCTCGAAGTAGCCGGTCGTCAGCAGGTCCTCATGTCCCTCGTAGCCGCGGGCCATGTCCTGCTTGTATTCGAAGTTGTAGTACCAGTCGGGAGCCGGGACGAACTCCGTGCCGGGCTTGCTGGTCTGGAGGTATAGCCAGGGGAACGAGCCGTAGAGACGGCATTTCACGCCGTTTATGGCCGGGTAGGAGTGACCGTCCGCCTCCATGTTGGCATGCGTCAGGGCATGCTTGTCGCGGAAGGCGAGGAACGGGCGCAGCCGCAACCGCGTCTCGGAGTGAGCATCGACGAGCGTGTAGCGGATCATCAGCTGCGTGCGCTTGTGGATCCAGAGCATCTCCTTGCGGAGGATGACACCGCCTACGCGGTAGGTGATCGTGGGGGTCGGCGTATACTCGAAGTCGGTGATGTACTTGTGACCGCGGGGCTCGTACATGCCGGGGAAACGGTGCAGGGCCAGGTTGAACGACTGGTCATGCTGGATGACCGTTTCGTCGAGCGACGAGAGGAGGACGTAGGTCCGGCCGCTGTCGTCGATGGGGGCTACCATCAGCCCGTGGTACCGCCGCGTGTTGCAGCAGACGATGGTCGTGCTCATGTAGCCGCCCATTCGGTCCGTCGAGAGCATCTCGCGCTGGAGCGAGTACTCCAGATTGCCCAATTCGCTTTTGTCGAAGGTAAGTGCTGACATATTGCTAAAAAATACTATTTCGCTATATAAAGATATTAGTTTTTTTAGAAACCTGCAACGGATTTGCCGGAATTAAACATTTTTCTTCCTTTATATCGCATTGCCTGTCAGGCCCATTTCACCAGGGCGAAGTCCATACGGTGCGGGAGGTTCGGGTTGCTCGGGTAGATACGCAGGGCGACGTCGTAGGTGCCGGTCTCCTCGGGCTGATAGTCCACCGAGTAGGTCACCAGACTGCCCTCGGTCTTCGTACGTGCCAGAGGTACCGTGCGCACGACATTGACGGTCTGTCCGCCGACGATCTGCTGTGCGACGACCATCTCGACGCCGATGTCCTCGGGATGGAGGTTCGCCACGTCCACCGTTACGGCAAAGTGGTACTTCTCACCCACGCAGACGGCGCCCTTGTCGATCTGCACGCGCTCGACGTCTACCACGCGTACCTGGTCCCATGCGGCCGATACCTTGCGTTTCCAGGCTGCGATCTCGCGGGCCATGCGGTATGCGTCGGCGCAGAGGTCGCGCTTGCGGGCGGCGAGCTTGTTGTAGAACCGCTCCTCGTAGTCGATCAGCATGCGGTTGGTCGTGAAGTTCGAGGCGATATCGGCCACGCACTTCTTGACCGAAGCCACCCATGCGTGCGGAATGCCGTGTGCGTCGCGGTCGTAGTATTTCGGGGCGATCTGCTCCTCGATGGTGTTGTAGATCATCTCGGCGTCGAGTTCGTCCTGATAGTGCTGGTCGGCGAACGTGCGCTCCATCGGGAGCATCCATCCGGCGCCCTCCTTGTAGCCCTCGACCCACCATCCGTCGAGTACCGAGAACTGCATGACGCCGTTCATCACGCACTTTTCGCCCGATGTACCCGAGGCTTCCAGCGGCCGGGTCGGGGTGTTAAGCCACACGTCCACGCCCTGGACCATGCGGCGGGCGAGTTCCATGTCGTAGTTCTGCAGGAAGATGATCTTGCCGACGAACTGCGGCATGGCGGCCACCTCGACGATCCGCTTGATGAGGTCCTGTCCCGGCTTGTCGTTCGGGTGGGCCTTGCCGGCGAAGATGAACTGTACGGGGCGCTCCTTGTTGTTCACGATCTCCGACAGACGGTCGAGGTTCGTGAAGAGCAGGTAGGCGCGCTTGTAGGTGGCGAAGCGGCGGGCAAAACCGATCGTCAGCACGTCGGGCTTGATGCCGTCGATGATCTGCAGCATCTGGCGCGGAGACTCGAGACGCACCTGGTTGGGGTCGCTGTAGCGTTTGCGGATGTGGCGGATGAGCTTGTTCTTGAGCTTCATGCGCTCCTCCCACAGTTCGGCGTCGGGGATGTTGTAGACCTTCTGCCATGCGGGAATATTGTATACGTGGCCTTCGAATCCGTCGGCGAAGTAGCGGGCGTAGAGGCGGCGGAGCGAGGTGGCGATCCACGTCGGGAAGTGTACGCCGTTGGTGACATAGCCGATGTGGAGCTCGTTCTTGAAGTATCCGGGCCACATGTTGCCCAGGATATCCTTCGATACCTCCCCGTGGAGCCACGATACGCCATTGACCTCCTGCGAGAGGTTGCAGGCCAGCACCGACATCGAGAACTTCTCGTTCGGGTCGTTGGGGTTCGTCTTGCCGAGGTTGATGTACTGCTCCCAGGTGATGCCCAGCACGTCGGGATAGTGCGACATGTACTGGCGGATCATCGACTCGGGGAAGGCGTCGTGGCCGGCCGGTACGGGGGTATGCGTCGTGAAGAGCGACGAGGAGCGGATAACCTCCAGGGCCTCGGAGAAGGTGAGCTTGCGGTGGTTCACCAGCTCGCGGATGCGCTCGATGCCGATGAATGCGGCATGTCCCTCGTTGCAGTGGTAAACCTGGTTGCGGATGCCCATCTTGCGCAGGGCGCGGATACCGCCGATGCCGAGCAGGATCTCCTGCTTGAGACGGTTCTCCCAGTCGCCTCCGTAGAGGTAGTGGGTGATCTGGCGGTCCTCCTCGAGGTTGGCCTCGTAGTCGGCGTCGAGCAGGTAGAGGTCCGTGCGGCCGACCTGGCACTTCCAGACGCGAGCCGAGAGCGTGCGGCCCGGGAAGGCGATGGTGACGGTCACCCAGCCTCCGGCATCGTCGCGCACGGGCGTGATCGGGAGCTTGAAGAAGTTCTGGGCCTCGTAGGTTGCCTCCTGCGCACCCTGGGCCGAGAGACGCTGCGTGAAGTATCCGTAGCGGTAGAGCAGACCTACGGCCGTCATCGGGACGTTCTTGTCCGAAGCCTCCTTGAGGTAGTCGCCGGCGAGGATGCCCAGACCGCCCGAATAGATCTTCAGCGACGAGTGGAGCCCGTACTCCATCGAGAAGTAGGAGATCGACGTGGTCTTCGGGTCGGGTTTCTCACTCATGTAGTCGCGGAACTGCGTGTATACGGCGTCAAGCTGTGCGAGGAAGTTGCCGTCGTGTTCGAGCTCCTTGAGCCGCTCGACGCTCAGCCGGTCGAGGAACGCGATCGGGTTGCGCTCCGATGCGGCCCACAGCGCGGGGTCGATGCCTTCGAACAGGTCGCGGGCCCCGGGGTTCCAGCACCACCAGAGGTTGCGCGAGAGCTCCTCGAGGGCGTGCAGCCGCTTCGGAAGCGTCTTGTCCACCATCATGCGGCTCCAGTTGGGTTTCTCGACGAAGAGCTGCTGACGCACGAAGTTGATCTGTTCGGTCTTGGCGCCGCCGTCGTCGAGTACGGCGCGGTTGGTGCGGACGATCGAACTTTCGACCGCCTCGGAGTAGGCCTGCTCGTAAGCCGAGAAGAGGTGCTCCCAGAGGGCCGTCATCGAGAGGTCGGATGCCGATACGCGCACCTCGTTGATGTGGCGGCTGTCCAGTGCGGAGAATCGCAGCAGGGCGTCGGAGATCTTCTCCTGTACCTCCTGGTCGTTGAAATCGTCGCGGCGGACAACTTCCACGCCGGCGTGTTCGCGGTGCTTGTCCACCCAGAGGCCGAATCCGGCGAGGGTCGTGGTGATCGTCGGGACGGAGAAGGCCACCGATTCCAGCGGGGTGTATCCCCACGGCTCGTAGTAGGAGGCGAAGACCGTGACGTCCATGCCGACGAGCAGTTCGTAGTAGTCCTTGTTGAAGATGCCGTCGGTCTTGTTGAGGTAGGTCGGCACGAAGATCACCTTCACCTTCGAGTCCGGGCGTGCCAGGATGCTGCCTTTGATCGAATTGACGATCGGATCCCAGTCGGGGTTCTCGAGGTAGTGGGTCGTGAAGCGGTACTGGTTCGGGTCGATCGGCTGCGCGGGGTCGGCAAGGTGGGCCTGCAGGTCGGCGCGGGGTCCGCGGTTGGCGGCCGGCACGGTGATGTAGGCGAGCACCTCGCGCTCGAGCTTGTCCGATGCGGCGAGCAGCTTGAGCGACTCGAGGAAGACGTCGATGCCCTTGTTGCGGAATTCGTAGCGGCCGCTGGTGCCGATGATCAGCGGGTCGCTTCCGAACTTGCTGCCCAGACAGGCCTCGGCCACGTCGATCATGGCTCGTCGCGCCTCGTCGCGCTTGGTGTAATACTCCTCGCCGGTCCATACGAAGTCGTTTTCGAAGCCGTTGGGCGTAATGCCGTCCGGATCGCGGCCGAGCAGGTACTTGCACTCGTTGGCCGTGATGTCGCTGACAGTGAGGAAGGCGTCGTGGTTGGCCGCGGCGATCTTCTCGAGCGAGTGCTTGGCCGTCACATTGAACTGGCGGGCCAGCTCGTCGGCGTTGAATTTCGTCAGGTCGTTGTAGAGGGGCAGGCGGTTGCCGGCGATGCAGCGGCCCATGACGGTGGCGTGGCTCGTGAAGACGGTGGCCACGTAGGGGGCGTATTTGCGCAGATAGAGGCCCGTTGCGGCGGCCATCCATTCGTGACAGTGGGCGACGACCTTCTCGGTGTTTGTGCAGAACGACTTCACGTAGGAGGAGATGACCACTCCGGCGGCGTAGCCGAACAGGACGGGCTCGATGTAGTCCCACTGGCCCGAGAGCGAATCGACGTGGTAGTCTTCCCAGAGTTTGGTGAGGATTTCGTCCTTGCGGGGAATCAGCGACGAGAAGTCTACTAGGATGGCGACGGGCGATCCCTTGATCTTCCAGCGGCCCACGCGGATGCGGATGCCTTCGTTGTAGACGGTCTGCCGCCAGCCCTTGAGCAGCGCGGGATCCTCCTCAAACTCGGGGTTTACGCCTTCGTGCGAGAGGTCGGGACCGACGGTCATGTAGCGGTCGCCGAATTTGCGGGTCACGGTCTGTGCCTTGGTCGAGATGACGGTGTGGATGCCGCCGACTTTGTTGCATACCTCCCAACTTACCTCGAAAAGGAAGTCGGGAGCAAGTTTGGCATTGCTCATGTTTTCTGTTTTATGCGATATTATTTTGTCGTTCAAAAATGGAAATCGGTTCGAATCCGGGCGCAAAGGTAACACATATATTTATATAAAACAATGCCCGGAGGTGATTCGTAAAAATATTTAATAATAACTTAATGTCTCGGTTTCACTTGTTTGTATCGTCCGGTTATGTTTCGAAAAGGCTCTCGATGACCGCGTCCGAAAGCAGCATGCGGCGGGGCGGCAGGGCCAGGTACGCACCGCGGAGTTCCGCGACGCCCGCTTCGATCCACCGCGCGGCCTCGTGGCTGATCCGTTCGGCGGATTCCGTACCGAAACGTGCGGCCGCTTCGTCCAGGTCGATCCCTTCGGCTGTCCGCAGCCGGGTCATGACGAACTCGTTGAAGCGGTCGCGCGGGGAGAGAATCTCGCATTCCGCCCCTTCGCCGGCGATGTAGCGCCCGACCGATGCCGGGTTCCAGTGCCGCTCCCGCCCGTCGAACGAGTGGGCTGCGGGGCCGATTCCGAGGTATTTCACACCGTGCCAGTAGGCGGTGTTGTGACGGGCGCGGAATCCCGGGAGGGCGAAGTTCGACACCTCGTAGTGTTCGAAACCCGCTGCCGTCAGGGTGTCGTGCACTGTGAGGAACTCCTCCTCGCTGACCTGCTCCTCGACCGGCGCGAACGCTCCCCGGGCTGCGCGGCGTCCGAACGCCGTGTCGGGTTCGATCGTCAAATGGTATGCCGAAATGTGCTGGACGCCGAGTCCGATGGCCTCTTCGAGCGACCGGCGGAGCGAGTCGCCCCCGAAGCCCGGGACGCCGAAGATCAGATCGACGGTGATGTTCCCGAACCCCTCCTTTTGGGCATTGTGCACGGCCTCGGCGGCCTGTCGGGCCGTGTGGCGGCGGTTCATCAGTTTCAGACAGTCGTCGTCGAAGGACTGGATGCCGATCGAGAGACGGTCGATGCCGGCCCGCCGGACAGCCGCGAGGTAGCGGGGGGGCAGGTCATCGGGGTTGGCCTCGAGGGTGGTCTCCTCGGCGCGGCTGCAGTCGAAGAGCTCCTCGGTGTGCCGCAGCAGGGCGCCGATCTCCTCCGGCGGGCAGAGCGACGGGGTGCCGCCGCCGAAATAGCGTGTTTCGACCGCTTCGCCGCCGAGGTAGCCGCGGCGGGCGTCGAGTTCGCGGTGCATGGCCTCGATGAGGGCGCCCATCTGCCTCAGGTCGGCACTTTTGTAGAAATCGCAGTAGGCGCAGATGCGCTTGCAGAAGGGTATGTGGAGATAGATTCCGGCCATTATGTATCAAAAATACGAAAAAAAAGCGGATCGGGGAGCCGTTCCTCTCCGATTTTTTGTGCCGGCAGCTCCTCCCGTTTCCGCCTGCGCTCCTCCCGCTTCCGTTCCGCCGGCCTTTCGTGTTCCCTTGTCGCTCCCTTCCGGGCCGTTCCCGCTTTGAGGCTCGGCGGCGGGGTCCTCTCTGCCGGAGGCGTGCGGCATTTCTGCGTATGCATGCTCCCGGAGACCCCTTGCATGCGGCCTTCGTTCCGGGGTTGCGGATCGCCGGATTTCCCGTGTGTCCGGCCGGCTCGAGCGGAGGAGTAAATTTTTTGCGTTTTTCACTGTTAATTTTTTCACAATTATGAAAGTTTTTCTACCTTTGTGCCGTCGAACTCCGTGCATACTAAACGATGGGGACGACACGTTAGGTTAGGTGTGGCACAGGCCACGGAAAAAAGGGAAATAGAGGTTTTTAATCAAAATAACAGTTTTATTATGGACAAAATGGATTTGAAGAAGTACGGGATCACGGGTGTGACCGAGATCGTGTACAATCCCTCCTACGACGAGCTGTTCCGTGAGGAGACCAAGAAGGGCCTGCGCGGCTACGAGAAGGGTCAGCTGACCGACATGGGCGCCGTGAACGTCATGACGGGCGTCTACACCGGCCGTTCGCCCAAGGACAAGTTCTTCGTAATGGACGAGACCACGAAGGATACGATCTGGTGGACGTCGGACGAGTACAAGAACGACAACAAGCCCGTAACGAAGGCTGCCTGGAAGGAGCTCAAGAAGATCGCTTCGAAGGAGCTCTCGGGCAAGAAGCTCTACGTGGTTGATACGTTCTGCGGTGCCAACGAGAACACGCGTCTGAAGATCCGTTTCATCATGGAGGTGGCCTGGCAGGCTCACTTCGTGAAGAACATGTTCATCCGTCCGACGGACGCCGAACTGGAGAACTACGGCGAGCCCGATTTCGTGGTGCTCAACGCTTCGAAAGCCAAGGTTACGAACTACAAGAAGCTGGGCCTGAACTCGGAGACGGCCGTAGTCTTCAACCTTACGGAGAAGATGCAGGTGATCATCAACACCTGGTATGGCGGTGAAATGAAGAAGGGTATGTTCTCCTACATGAACTACCTGCTGCCGCTCAAGGGCATCGCCTCGATGCACTGCTCGGCCAACACCAACGAGAAGGGCGAGACGGCCATCTTCTTCGGTCTGTCGGGTACGGGCAAGACGACCCTCTCGACCGATCCGAAGCGTCAGCTCATCGGCGACGACGAGCACGGCTGGGACGACGACGGCGTATTCAACTTCGAGGGTGGCTGCTACGCCAAGGTGATCAACCTCTCGAAGGAGAACGAGCCCGACATCTGGAACGCCATCCGCCGCAACGCCCTGCTCGAGAACGTGACGGTGGACAAGAAGGGCGCCATCGACTTCGCAGACAAGTCCGTGACGGAGAACACCCGCGTATCGTACCCGATCTTCCACATCGAGAACATCGTAAAGCCCGTATCGAAGGCTCCGGCCGCCAAGAAGGTGATCTTCCTCTCGGCCGACGCATTCGGCGTGCTGCCCCCGGTATCGATCCTGACCCCGGAGCAGACGAAGTACTACTTCCTCTCGGGCTTCACCGCCAAGCTGGCAGGTACCGAGCGCGGCATCACCGAGCCGACGCCGACCTTCTCGGCCTGCTTCGGTGCCGCCTTCCTGTCGCTGCACCCCACCAAGTACGGTGAGGAGCTCGTAAAGCGCATGCAGCAGTCGGGCGCTACGGCTTACCTGGTGAACACGGGCTGGAACGGTACGGGCAAGCGTATCTCGATCAAGGATACGCGCGGCATCATCGACGCCATCCTCGACGGTTCGATCGACAAGGCTCCGACCAAGATGCTCCCGATCTTCGACTTCAAGATCCCGACCGAGCTGCCGGGAGTAGACCCGAAGATCCTCGATCCGCGCGACACCTACGCCAACGCAGCCGACTGGGATGCCAAGGCTCAGGACCTCGCAGGTCGCTTCATCAAGAACTTCACGAAGTTCACCGGCAACGAGGAGGGCAAGAGCCTGGTTGCTGCCGGTCCGAAGCTCTGATCTTCGAACATATGTTCCTTTTCGGGAGGTCGCCGTCGGCGGCCTCCCGTTTTTTTGCCCGGCCGTGATCACGCACTTCCCGGAAATTTTGGTAATTTTGTTCGGGCCGCTCTGTCGGCGGCCGCTTCAAAACTGTCTGGAACATGAAACTGCATCTGCTTCTTTTGCTTTCGCTGCTCCTGCCGTCGGGTCTGGCGGCCCAGGATCTTGCCGGGGTGTGGGACGGGACCCTCTCCGCCGATGCCGCCCGGCTGCCGGTCGTATTCCGCATCGACCGTGCCGGGAGCGGCTACCGGGCTACGCTCGACAGCCCCGATCAGGGAATCCGGGGCATTGCAGTCGATTCGCTCTCTTTCCGGGGCGGGGAGCTCAGCCTTCGGATCGCCGCATTCAACGCCTCGTTCCGCGGAGCGCTCCTGCCCGGCGGCATGATCGTCGGCAGTTTCACCCAGTTTGGCCGGCCCTTCTCGCTTGTGCTGACGCGGCGCAAGCCTCCCGTGCGGCCCCAGACGCCGCGGCCGCCCTTTCCCTACAGCAGCCGCGAGGTCTCTTTCCCCTCGCGCGCCGGGGGTGTGACGCTTGCCGGAACGCTGACGCTTCCCGATTCGGTGCCGCCGCGGGCTGCCCTTGTGCTTGTCACGGGCAGCGGACTGCAGAACCGCGACGAGGAGCTCTTCGGGCATAAACCTTTCCTGGTGATCGCCGACTTCCTGACCCGACGGGGCATCGCCGTGCTGCGCTACGACGACCGCGGGTTCGGAAGCTCGGAGGAGGAACTTCGGGCGCTGACCGGGGATGCCACGACGGCCGATTTTGCGCTCGACGCACTGGGGGCTTTCGACTTCCTCGCCGCGCAGCCCGGACTGGAGGGGGTGAAGTGTGGCATCCTCGGACACAGCGAGGGCGGAACGATTGCCTTCATGGCCGCCGCGGCCGAGCCCGCCGTTTCGTTCGTCGTCTCGCTGGCCGGCGCTCTGGTGCCGGGCGGGCGGCTGAGCCTGCTCCAGAATCGTCGCCTGATGGAGAGCCAGGGGCTGGATGACGCGACGGTCGAGGCCTGCTGCCGCCTGCTGGAGCAGTGCTACGAGACGTTGTATTCCGTCCCGCAGGCCGACCTCACAGCGCGTCTTCCGGAGTTGAAGGCCGCTCTGGCAGCCGGGATGGAGGGGCAGCGGGTGCCGGAGCCGCTCCGGTCGAATCTCCTCCGTGTACTCGACAGCGCCGCCGCCTCGCCGTGGGTCTATCATTTCCTGACGCATGACCCCTCGGATGCGATTCGTGCCGCGGGCAGCCGTCCCGTGCTGGCGCTGAACGGGTCGTTGGACCGTCAGGTCGATGCTGCGGAGAACCTCGGGGCCGCCCGCCGGCTGCTCGGGGAGTCGCCGACGCTCACCGTGAAGGAGTACCCGGGCCTGAACCACCTCTTCCAGCTCTGCACGACGGGCGATGTCGCCGAATACGAGACGATCGAACAGACCGTCTCCCCCGAGGTCCTCGCCGATCTGGCCGCCTGGATCTGCGCTCTTGGGAAGTAAGCGGCCTGCCGCCGTGTGTACCCAAACAGAGAACGACCGCCCCAAACGGAGCGGTCGTTCTCTGTTCCGGATTGCTGTGGACGGGATCACACGGTCATGATCTCCTTCTCCTTCTTGGCGAGGATCTCGTCGAGCGTTTTGGTGAACTTCTCGAGCATCTTCTGGGTCTGGGTCTCGCCGTCCTTCGATTCGTCCTCGGGCATGCCCTCCTTCTGGGCCTTCTTGAAGGCTTCAACGGCATCGCGGCGGGCGTTGCGCAGGCTGATGCGGGCCGTTTCGGCTTCGCTGCGCACCTGCTTCACCAGCTCCTTGCGCCGCTCCTCGGTCAGGGGCGGAATCGTCAGGCGGATGGTCTCGCCGTTGTTCGAGGGGGTGAGGCCGATGTTCGAGTCGATGATGGCCTTCTCGATCGGGCGCAGCATCTTCTTGTCCCACGGCTGGATGAGGATGGTCCTGGCGTCGGGTACGGTGACGCTGGCAGCGCCCGATACGGGCACCTGCGATCCGAAGTAGTCCACCATCACGCCGTTGAGCACGTTGGGCGATGCCTTGCCGGCACGTACGTTGAGCAGCTCCTCCTCGAGGTGGTCGATGGCCTTCTGCATTCGGTTCGATGCGTCGTTGAGAATGGTCTTGGTATCCATGGATTTCTGCTATTTTTGTTTGTTTGTTGTGTCGGTTCCGGAGGTTCAAGCCCCGATCTTCAGGGCTATTCCTTTCCGGCCAGGGCCCGTTCGATGGCCGCGATCAGCTCGTCGAACTCCTCGGGCGAATAGCCGATTGTGGCGGTGATGATCCGTCCGTCGCGGTCGATCAGGTAGTTGCGCGGGATGAAGTTGGTGGCATAGCGGTCGTAGATCGTCCGCGTCGAGTCGAGTCCCATGGGGAAGGTGTATCCCGTCTTCTCGCGGAAGGCTGCCACGTCGCTGCGCTTCTCGCCGCGCGAGACGGGCAGGAAGAGGAAGTCGCGGCCCGCGAAGCGGTCGATCAGGTCTTTCTGTACGCGGGTCAGCTCCTGACGGCAGGGCGGGCACCACGTGGCCCAGAAGTTGAGCAGCACGACCTTGCCCCGCAGCTCGGAGAGCGTCAGGTGCGAACCGTCGAACAGAGCGACGGAGAAGTCCGGGGCCGGGTCTCCGACCTTGACCAGCGTCGTGCTGTCGCTCTGCGATGCGCCGCCCTTTGCGCTGCGGTTGCCGCACGAGGGCAGCAGGACGATCACGGCGATGATGATGACGATCAGCGCCAGCATCACCCACAGTTGCCCGTTGCTTTTCTTTTTTCTTGCCATAGGTCGTTTCGTTTTTTTGTGCGCCTCCCCGTCAGGCCTTGACCAGGGTGCCGATCGGTTCACCGGCAAGGACCTTGCCGAGATTGCCTTCGGTGTCCATGTCGAAGACGATGATCTGCAGCCCGTTTTCGCGGCAGAGCGTGAAGGCCGTGAGGTCCATCACCTTGAGCCTGCGCTCGAGCACCTCCTCGAAGGTGATCTCGCCGAACTTGGTGGCCGTCGGGTCCTTCTCGGGGTCGGCCGTGTAGACGCCGTCCACGCGCGTGCCCTTGAGCAGCACGTCGGCCTCGATCTCGATGCCGCGCAGGGCCGAAGCCGAGTCGGTCGTGAAGTAGGGGTTCGACGTGCCTCCGCCAATGATGACGACATAGCCCGCCTCGAGGTATTCGATGGCACGTGCTTTGGAGAAGTATTCGCCGATGGGCTCCATGCGGATCGACGTGAGGACCTTGCAGCGTACGCCGTTGTCCTCGAGCGCCGACTGGAGCGCCAGCGAGTTGATGACCGTGGCAAGCATGCCCATCTGGTCGCCCTTCACCCGGTCGAAGCCGCGCTTGGCGCCGCTCAGGCCGCGGAAGATGTTTCCGCCGCCGATGACGATTCCGATCTGCACGCCCGACGCGGCGGCGTCGCGGATCTGTTCGGCATAGGATTGCAGCACGGCGGGCGAAAGTCCGTATTTCTGTTCGCCCTGCAACGATTCTCCGCTCAATTTCAGGAGTATTCGCTTGTATTTCATGTTTCGAAGGGTTGTATCGCAATGCGAAGATAGGAAAATTTTCGAAAAAATTCGCAAGAAATGACTACCTTTACGGAAAATAGCGCACCGGCGGCGATGCCCGGGAAAATTTGGCGGAGCGCCTGCGGTATGCTATCTTTGCCGGCCCCAAGGCAGGGAGTGTGTAAAATGGCGGAAGAGAACAAAGCGAAAGAATACGGACTGTTGCGTCGGGTCTCCTCGCCGCGTGAGCTCAAGAAGCTCGCGCCGGAAGAGTTGCATGCCTATTGCGACGAGTTGCGACGCTATATCATCGAGGAGTGCTCGGTCAATCCGGGCCACCTGGCCTCCAGCCTGGGGGCCGTCGAGCTGGCTGCGGCGCTGCACTATGTCTATGATACGCCGGAGGACCGCATCGTGTGGGACGTCGGCCACCAGACCTATGCCCACAAGATCATCACGGGCCGCTTCGAGGCGTTCCGCACCAAGCGTCAGCTGGGGGGCATCAGCGGCTTTCCGCGTATGGCCGAGAGCGAATACGACGCTTTCGGCGGAGGGCACGCCTCGGTGTCGATCTCGGCGGCCTACGGCATGGCCAAGGCCGCTTCGCTCCGGGGCGAGCGGCGCAAGGTGGTGGCCGTCATCGGCGACGGCTCGATGACCGGCGGCCTGGCCTTCGAGGGGCTGAACAACGCCGGGGCCGACCAGTCCACCGACCTGCTGGTGATTCTCAACGACAACCACATGGCCATCGACCAGGCTACGGGGGCGCTGAAGAACTACCTGCTCAAGATCTCGACCTCCGGACGCTACAACCGCATGAAGCAGCGGCTGTGGACGGCCCTGTCGCGCACGCCCCGGCTGCTGCATCTCTGCCGTATGGCGGGGAACGCCGTCAAGCAGGGGCTGCTCAACAAGAGCAATCTCTTCGAGAGCTTCAATTTTCGCTATTTCGGACCCGTGGACGGCCACGACCTCGGGCAGCTGGTGCGGACGCTCCGCTCGCTGCGCGACATCGGGGGGCCGAAGTTGCTGCACGTGATGACGGTCAAGGGCAAGGGCTACCTGCCTGCCGAGCACGATCCGTCGGTGTGGCATGCCCCGGGACGCTTCAATCCCGACACGGGCGAGCGGATCGCTTCGAAGGGCGGCCCCGCCCGCTATCAGGATGTCTTTGGCGAGACGCTGCTCGACCTGGCCCGCCTCGACACCCGGGTCGTGGGCATCACGCCGGCCATGCCGTCGGGCTGCTCGATGAACATCCTCATGCGCGAGATGCCCGAGCGCTGTTTCGACGTCGGGATCGCCGAAGGCCACGCCGTCACCTTCTCGGCCGGCCTGGCCGCCGCGGGGATGATCCCCTTCTGCAACATCTATTCGACCTTCATGCAGCGCGCCTACGACAACGTGATCCACGACGTGGCGATCCAGGACCTCCCGGTGGTGATGTGCCTCGACCGGGGCGGTCTGGTCGGCGAGGACGGCGTGACGCACCACGGGGTTTTCGACATGGCCGCCTTCGCTCCCGTGCCGGGGCTGACGATCGCCGCGCCGATGGACGAACGCGAGCTGCGCAACATGATGTATACGGCTTTCCGGTTCGGACATCCCTTCATGATCCGCTACCCGCGCGGCTGCGGCGAGGGGGTAGCCTGGCGCGGCGCGGCGTTCGAGGCGCTGCCCGTCGGGCGGGGCCGCTGCCTGCGCGAGGGCTGCGACGTGGCGGTGTTGAGCATCGGCACGGTGGGAAATGCCG
>OCJY01000183.1_pt1 | contig 18576 bp, 16 predicted proteins | sample 1502791 | NCBI WGS metagenome assembly OCJY01 (sample SAMN01915221, study PRJEB22387) | human gut metagenome | isolation source: stool | host: Homo sapiens | place: USA | reverse complement strand
CCGGTCCATACCGGCCAACAGCTCTGTGCGCCGCGGGTGAGAAAATCGGGGGCGGGCGATAAGCCCGCCCCCGGTCCTATTGCGTTACAACGGAGCGCTTATAGCTCAGCCGTTCTCCTTGGCATACTGGGTGGCCCAGCCGTCCACGAAGGCGGTCTTGACGCTGTCCCAGCTGCCGCCGTTGACGGTGTACTGGGTCAGAGCGTCCACCACGCCCGCACGCCAGTCATCCACGGCGGGAGTCCAGTTGAAGGCCCAGGTCACAATGTACTTGCCGGCAGCGGTATAGGCGTTGGCATCGGCAAAGAACACGTTCTCGGGGGTCTTGGCGTTCTTGAAGGGGCAGGGGCCAAACTGCTCAGCCAGCATGGTGGTGCCCTCGTCGGAGGTGACGACCCACTTCATGAAGTCCAGAGTGGCCTGGATGTCCTCTTCCTTGGCGTTCTTGTTGACAGCCCAGCAGTTCTCGGTGCCGCAGCACAGACCGGACTGCTCCTCGCCCTCAACGCCGCAGTAGATGGGGATCATGGCCAGATCCTCGGGGTTCATCTTAAAGCCCTTCTCCTCGCCGGTGAGGTTGGCATACTCCCAGGAACCGTTCTGATAGAACACAGCCTTGCCCTGGCCGAATTCGGCCTCGGAGGCGTCGCCGGTGGCGGTGGTCAGAGCAGCGCCGGTGGTGGCGGAGTCAGTGGTGTACAGATCCCAGACGTTCTTGAAGTTGCCCAGATAGGTGCCCTTGATGCTGGCGGGCTGAGAGGTGACCTTGTCATCCCGGAACTCATAGAACAGGGGCATGTTGGCCAGATGGCCGGAGAAGCGCCAGCTGGAGGAGCCCTCCAGGCCGGCGGAGCTGAAGGCGTCAAAGCCCAGCTCGGCAGCGCGGCTGTGGATGTCGTCGGCGACCTTCTTCAGGGTCTCAAAGTTGGTGATATCGGTGATCTCATAGCCGGCCTGCTTCAGCAGAGCCTTGTTGACGATGATGCCAAAGGCCTCATAGCAGTAGCCGATGGACACGGTCTCGCCGTTGGCATTCTTCAGGTTGAAGTCCTGGGTGGTCATTTCCTTCATGACGTCGGTGTTATCCAGAGGATAGCAGAAATCGCCATAGGAGTTGACGGCGCCCTGGTTGCCCACCTGGAACATGGTGGGAGGAGCGGACTTGTCCAGCTCGGAGGTCAGCATGGTGTCATACTGGCCGGAGGCAGCGGTGACGACCTTGACCTCCACGCCGGTCTGCTCGGTGTAGGTCTTGGCCAGATCCTGCCAGGCCTTGTCGGCCTCGGGCTTGAAGTTCAGGTAATACACGGAGCCCTTGGCCTCCGTGCCGCCGTTTGCGGGGGTCTTGGCGCAGGCTACCAGGGACAGAGCCATGACAGCGGCCAGGATCAATGCAAGAGTTTTCTTCATGATCAATTCTCCTTCATTATATATTTTTCAGGCGGTTTCCGCCGGAAAAACTAAGAAATGTCGCGGACGGATTCCCCGGTCCGCAGGGTGGTGTGGGCAGTCTCCCGGATGGGTCCGCCCCGGTGCTCCACCATGTCCAGCAGGATCTCCACGCTGCGCCGTCCCATGTGCTCCATAGGCTGGCACAGGGTGGTCAGGGTGGGGTTGATGTACTCGGACATCGTCAGCCCGTCGATGGCGATGACGGAGCAGTCCCGGGGGATCTGCTGTCCGGCCTCCCGCAGGGCCCGCATGGCCCCGATGGCCATGTTGTCGGAGATGGCGAACAGGGCCGTGAACCGCGCCCCCTCCATCAGCCGCCGCCGCACCGCCAGATACGCCTGCCGGATGTCGAAGGACCCGGCCTCGATGACCAGCTCCTGCTCCAGGGGCAGGCCGTGATCCGCCAGGGACCGGACATAGCCCTGATACCGCAGCTGGCTGATGGAGCGGTCCTCCGCGCAGGATACCAGCGCCGCAATGCGCCGGTGCCCGCACCGATACAGCTCCGACACCGCCCGGTAGGCCTCCTCCTCGTCGGCAATGGATACCGACGCATAGGAATCCGACGGCAGGGTGCCGTACTGGTTGCTGTAGGAGCAGCAGACAAAGGGGATGTTCAGCGGCGCCAGCTCCTGGGGCGAATAGTCGGACCGGCCGCCCAACAAAATCAGGCCCCGCAGCCGCTTTTCCCGCTCCATCATGACGCCCCGCTTCACCTCGTCGTCGCAGGTGCCGATCTGCTGCATCACCAGGGTATAGCCCCGGGCGGTGACCTGCTCCTCGATGACCCGGATGATATCCGTGTAAAACGGGTTGGACACGCCCCGCACCACCAGGCCGATGGCATCGGACTTGGTTTTCACCAGGTCCCTGGCGGTGTTGTTGGGAATGTAATTGGACTGCTGAATGGCGGAGAGCACCTTGCGCCGGTTCTCCGGGCTCACGTCCGGACGGTCATTGAGCACCCGCGACACCGTGCTGACGCTGACGCCGCACTGCCGCGCAATATCCTTGATGGTCATATGCCGCGCTTCGTCTCCTTCCTGGGCCATTCCACAGCGTGGAAACATTACCGGTAACGTTCCCGACCGCTTACGGTATTACTTTAGCAACTTCCGCGTGCTGTGTCAATGGCATTTGTAATTTTCTCCGAATCTCACAGTTTTTTGTCGTATTTTGTTGTGATTTTAACGAACGCCCTGCCGCAGAAGCTCCTCCAGCCGGGACTCGCCCAGCACCCGGATGCCCTGCTCCCGCAGAAGCCCGGCGGCAGCGCCCCAGCCCGCCGTCAGCGTGCCGGAGAACGTGCCGTCATATACGGCCCCGGAGCCGCAGGAGGGGCTGCGCTCCTTGAGGACGGCGGCCTCCGCCCCGGTGAGCCGGGCCAGCTCCAGCACCGCCTCCGCCCCCCGCCGGTACGCCGCCGTCACGTCGGCCCCCTCCCGGGTGACTACCCGCTGCCCGCAGATCTCTGCCGGCGGGCGGGGCGTGGGCAGGCCGCCGAAAATTTCCCCGCACACGGGGATCACCCGGTGCCTGCGGCAAAGCTCCTGCGCCAGGGGATGGCGCTTGCTCTGCCCGTCGTACCGGCAGGGCACCCCCAGCAGGCACGCGCTGACCAATACCGTCACAGGACCAGCTCCCTTCCGTTCAGGCAGGCATAGACCAGCGTTTCCCCCTGATACCGCAGCTTCAGAGAAAAGAATGGCACATCCCGCCGCAGCAGGTCCAGGAATATCCTGTCCCCGGCCCACTGGGGCAGGGCCGCCAGCCGGTCCTTATGGATCCACTCCAGCACGCCCTCGCCGCAGTCGTCCCGGACGCTGCCGGTCCACGCATCAGCGGTGAACAGGTGCATGTATTCCGTCTCCCACCGGTCGGACACAAAGGTGACGATGCCGCGATAGCGGTACCCGGTGACGGTCAGTCCCGTCTCCTCGCGGATCTCCCGCAGGGCGCACTCCTCGGGACTCTCGCCGTCCTCGAACTTGCCGCCGATGCCGATCCACTTGTCGCGGTTGCAGTCGTTCTCCTTTTTCACCCGGTGGAGCATCAGATACTCCCCGGCGGGGTTTTCAATATAGCAAAGGGTGGTGTACCGCATGTCCTCGCCTCCTCCGGCTACACATTATAAAGCAGCCCCGGGGAAAACGCAACCCTTGTGAAACGGAACAGCCTGTGCTATAATGTCCTCAATTTACAACAAAGAGAGGTATCGCTATGCTGCTGATCCAGAACGCTTACATAAAGCCCATCACGGGCCCGGACATTCCTGACGGCTGCCTGCTGGCCGACGGCGGCCGCATTGCCGCCATCGCTCCCCACATCGACCCGCCGGAGGGCTGCACCGTCATCGATGCCGGCGGCCGCCTGCTGACCCCCGGCTGTGTGGAGGCCCACTGCCACATCGGCCTAGACAACGAGTGCCTGCGCTGGGAGGGCATGGACTACAACGAGGTGGTGGAGCCTCTGACCCCCCAGCTGCGGGCCATCGACTCCATCAATCCCCAGGACGGGGCATTCCCCAACGGACTCCGCGGCGGCGTCACCACCGCCTGCACCGGCCCCGGCAGTGCCAACGTGGTGGGCGGCACCTTCACGGTGCTGAAGCTGGCCGGCAAGCGGGTGGACAATATGCTGCTGAAGGAGCCCGCCGCCATGAAGTGCGCCTTCGGCGAGAATCCCAAGGGCTGCTACGGTCAGGGCATGAAGAAAAGCCCCATGACCCGCATGGCCGTGGCGGCGCTGCTGCGTGAGCTGCTGTTCAAGACCCAGCGCTACCGGGACGACAAGCTGGCCGGAAAGAATCCCCCCTTCGACATGAAGCTGGAGGCCATGCTGCCGGTGATCAACGGCGAGATTCCCCTGAAGTGCCACGCCCACCGGGCCGACGACATTCTCACCGCCGTGCGGATCGCCAAGGAATTCGGGGTGAAGGCCACCCTGGACCACTGCACCGACGGCGAGCTGATCTCCGACGAGCTGGCCAAGGAGGGCCTGCCGGTGTTTGTGGGCCCCACCCTGGGCAGCAAGAGCAAGGCCGAGCTGCGGCACAAGAGCTTCACCACCCCCGGCGCCCTGTACCGGGCGGGCCTCACCGTCAGCATCATCACCGACGCACCGGTGATCCCCCTGGAGAATCTGACCATGTGCGCGGGCCTGGCCGCCAACGCGGGTCTGCCTATGGACGAGGCCTGGCGGGCCATCACCATCAACCCCGCCCGCAGCCTGGGCATCGACAGCCGGGTGGGCAGCCTGGAGCCCGGTAAGGACGCGGATTTCGTCCTGTGGACCGCCGACCCCCTCACCACCATCGGCGGCCAGGCATATATGACCGTCATCGACGGCAAGGTCGTATACCGGGCGGAGTAAATTCGCCTAAATTCCCGGGAAATCCCGATTCCCTCTTGCGAAGAGGCGGTTTTTCCTGTATAATCAACCAACAGCACACTACAAAGGGTATCCGATACCTATTTTCGAGAGGACTGAAACAACTATGAGTGCATCCAGAGAAAAGAAAGCCCGTCAGGAGTTCGCCGCCAGCGGCGCCGTGGACCCCAAGGCCGCCCGCCAGGCGGAGGAGCGCGCCAAGCAGCGCCGGAACAACTGGCTCTACGGCGGCATCGCCATCGTGTTCGTGCTGGTGGCCGCCGTTCTGCTGGTCTGGAACTCCAACGTGATCCAGCGGGGTGCTTCCGCCGTCACCGTGGAGGGCGAGACATATTCCGCCGCCGAGGTCAGCTATTTCTACCATGTGGCCTATAACTCCATTGCCCAGAGCCAGTATGCCTCCTATTACGGCCTGAGCAAATCCACCCCCCTGACCCAGCAGAGCCTCAGCGACATGGCCAAGACCCTGCTGGGCGTGTCCGACGACATGACCTGGGACGCCTATTTCAGGGACGCCGCCAAAAAGAGCCTGATCCAGATCACCATGCTCAAGAAGGGCGCCGCCGAAAAGAACATCACCTGGAACGACGACATGCAGAAGGAGCTGGACTCCACCATGGAGACCCTGGCCACCTATGCCAAGTCCGCCGGCAAGAGCGAGGCTGAGTATATCAAGCAGCTCTACGGCAGCAACATGACCGTCAAGATCTTCAAGGGCATCCTGAAGGACACCATCATTGCCTCCCACTATCAGCAGGATTATATCGACAGCCTGCAGTACACCGACGAGGAGCTCCAGAAGTACTACGAGGAGAACAAGAACTCCTTCGACGTGGCCAACTATGAGATGATCACCTTCAAAGGCGCCGCCGCCTCCACCAAGGACGCCGACGGCAACACCGTTCAGCCCACCGAGGAGGAGAGCGCCGCCGCCCTGCAGAAGGCCAAGGACGCCGCCGCCGCCGTGCTGGAGACCGTCAAGTCCGGCATCCTGCCTGAGAAGGCTGCCAAGGAATATGAGTCCATCGCCACCTATTCCCACCCCGAGTCTGGCACCTACAGCGGCGATGCCGCCACCAAGTGGGTGTTTGACGACAGCCGCCAGGCCGGCGACACCGAGCTCGTGGAAAACGGCACCTCCATCTATCTGCTGATCTTCCACAGCCGCAGCCGCAACGATTACAACACTGTGGACGTGCGCCACATTCTGTTCAAGGTGGACACCTCCAGCCTGGACAGCAAGGCCGACGATTACCAGGCCAAGCTGGAGGAGCTGAAGGCCGGCAAGAAGCAGGAGGCCGAGAACGCCCTCCAGGCCTGGAAGGACGGCGACGCCACCGAGGAGAGCTTCGCGGCCCTGGCCAACAAGCTGTCCGAGGACCCCGGCTCCAACACCAACGGCGGCCTGTATAAGCAGGTCTATAAGGGCCAGATGGTCAGCGAGTTCAACGACTGGTGCTTCGACGAGAGCCGCAAGGCCGGCGATACCGGCATCGTGGCCAACGATGCCGCCGGCGGCAGCTACATCGGCTACCACGTCATGTACTTCGTGGGCACCGACGATCCCTATTGGATGGTCCAGGTCCGCAACGCCATGACGAACAAGGACTACTCCGAGTGGTCCGCCAACCTGGTCAAGGACATCACCGCCACCGAGAATTCCGGCATGAAGTACGTGGGCTGAGCCCCATTACGCAACAAAAAAGAGGCTGGCGGCTGCCAGCCTCTTTTCCACTGTTATCCGACAAGGAGACCGCTATGGAATACAGATTTTTACGCACGGAAATGGTCCTGGGGGACCGGGCCCTGGACCGGCTCTCCCGCTGCCATGTGGCGGTGTTCGGCCTGGGCGGCGTGGGCAGCTACGCCGCCGAGATCCTGGCCCGCTCCGGGGTGGGGGAGCTGACCCTGGTGGACCAGGATACCCTGAGCCTCACCAATATCAACCGCCAGCTGTACGCCCTGTCCTCCACCGTGGGGGAATATAAGGCCGAAGCAGCCGCCCGGCGGTGCCGGGACATCAACCCCGGCCTCCGGGTCCACCCCCTGTGCGCCACCTATGACGCCGCCCACCGGGATGCGTTTTTCACCGGGAAATTCGACTATATCGCCGACTGCATCGACCTGGTCACCTGCAAGCTGGACCTGATCGCCCAGGCGGGGCAGCGGGGCATCCCCATCATCTCCGCCCTGGGCACCGGCAACAAGCTGGACCCCGGCCTTTTGCAGATAACGGACATTTCCAGGACCTCTGTCTGCCCCCTGGCCCGGGTCATGCGCCGGGAGCTGCGGGACCGGGGCATCCGGCACCTGAAGGTGGTGTACAGTCCCGAGCCGGCCGCCGAGACCCGGCAGCTGGAGGCCCCGTCCCCCGGGCGGCGCAGCGTGCCCGCCAGCGTGCCCTGGGTGCCCTCCACCGCCGGCATCCTGATGGCCTCCGCCATTGTCCGGGACCTGATAGCGGATAGTGAGGATTGATATGGATATTATACGGGATATTGAAAATTTTGTCCCGCTTTGTCCCCAGGAGCAGCGGGACAAGACCGGGATACTGCGGTTTTTGGCGGGACATCCCGATGCATTTGACCGGGAGAACCTCACTGCCCATATGACAGCCTCCGCCTGGGTCCTGAGCCCGGACCGGCGGCAGGTGGTGATGGTGTATCACAACCTCTATCACTCCTGGTCCTGGACCGGCGGACACGCCGACGGGGACCGGGATCTGCTGGCGGTGGCCATGCGGGAGGTAACGGAGGAAACGGGGCTGCGGCAGCTGGAGCTGCTGCACCCGGGGATCTTCTCCCTGGAGTGCCTGACGGTGGACGGCCACGAAAAGCGGGGGCAGTATGTCCCCAGCCACATTCACATGAACGTCACCTATCTGCTGGGCGCCCGGGATCGGGAGCTGCGGCAGAAGCCCGACGAAAACAGCGGCGTGGCCTGGTTCACGCCCCGGGAGGCGCTGGAGGCGTCCACGGAGCCGTGGATGGTCCAGCGGGTATACAGCAAGCTGACACAGCGCGCCGCAGCCTATATGGCCCGGTAAGGAGGCAATTGTTCCATGGCAAGACGAAAGCCGGACCCCGGCGCAATTTATGTATCCCCCCGGCTCCAGGCCAGCCTGGAGCCCATGGGCCGCTGCGCCCTGACCACGGTGACGGCCCCCATGGGCTACGGAAAGACCACGGCGGTAAACTGGTTTTTAGCGGCCCAGCCGCCGGGCTCGGCCATCCGCGTCAGCATTTATTCCGACAGTCTGCCTGCCCTGTGGGAAAGCGGACGGCGGGCCTTTCGGGCCGCCGGACTGACCGTCCTGGAGGGCTTTGACTGCCCCACGGATCCGGCGGCCACCGGCCTGCTGGTGGACACCCTGTGCCGGGAGCTGCGGCGGCCGGAGCCGTGGTATCTGTTTGCAGATGACCTGCACCTGCTGCCTGATCCCCGGATGGCGCGGTTTTTATGCGAACTGGCGGCGAGACTGCCGGAAAACGTCCACCTCATCGCCGCCAGCCGGGACCGGATCCTGTCCGGGGATCAGGTGCTGCGGCTGGGCGGACGGCTGCACCGCATCGGCGCGGAGCAGCTGCGGCTGGAGGGCGGCGAGCTGGCGGCCTATGTCCACCGCTGCGGCGCGGCCCTGGACCAGGAGCAGCTGGCAGAGCTGCAGCAGGCCACGGAGGGCTGGATGGCCGCCGTTTACCTGCGGCTCCGGGCCCTGACGGAGCAGGGAGCGGACCCCGGGGAAACGGACATTTATGAGATGTTCACCGCCGCCATGCTGCGGCCCCTGCCGCCCCGGCGGCAGAGGTTCCTGGCGGTTATGGGTCAGGCCGACGAGTTCACCGGGGACATGGCCCGGTATATTACCGGCCAGCCGGACACACCGGAGATCCTGGCGGACCTGACGGCGAAAAACGCCTTTGTCACCCGGCTCCCCGGCGGGGGATACCGGTTCCACCACATGATGAAGGCCTGCGCCCAGCGGGATTTTGACGCCCTGCCCCCGGAGGAGCAGGCGGAATACCGGGCCCGGTACGGCCGCTGGTATGCGGACCGGGGGGATTATTTGCAGGCCCTGGCCGCCTTCGGCAAATGCGGCCGGTGGGACGCGGCCCTGGACGTGATCCAGCGGGATGCGGGCATTCTGCTGGCGGCCCTGCGGCCCCAGCAGGTGCTGGAGCTGCTGGACTGCTGCGGTGACCGGGTGCTGATGGAGCACCCCACAGCCCTGCTGGTGCTGATGCGGCGGATGTTCACCTGGGGGCAGATCCCCCGGATGCAGCAGCTGAAGGCGCTGCTGCTGGAATCCGTCCGGAATCACCCGGACATGACGCCCCGGCAGCGGGGCAATCTGCTGGGAGAGTGCGACCTGATCGAAAGCTTCCTGCATTACAACGACATCACGGAGATGAGCCGCCTGCACCGCAGCGCCAGCCGCCAGATGACCGACCAGGCCGTCAGCATCCAGAGCCGCGGCAGCTGGACCTTCGGGTCGCCGTCGGTGCTGATGATGTTCCACCGGACCCCGGGGCAGCTTTCCCGGGAGCTGGCGGAGATGGACGACTGCATGCCCCACTATTACAAGATCACCGGCGGCCACGGCATGGGCGCCCAGCGGATCATGGAGGGCGAGGCGGCCCTGGCCCAGGGGCGCCTCAACGATGCGGCCATTGCTCTGGAGCGGGCCCGGGCAGATATCCGGGGCAGCGGCCAGGAAAATATGGCTCTTTGCTGCGACTTTCTGGAAATGCGGCTGGCCCTGGCCGCCGGGAAAGCCCCGGAGACGGACCTGCGCCGCCGCCGGGAGCAGCTGCTGGGCCGGCACAACGCCATGTGGCTGCACATTTTCGACAGCAGCAGCGCCTGGTGTCTGGCGCTGCTGGGGCAGGAGGAGAGCATCCCCTCCCTGTTCCGGGAGCACCGGCTGGATACGGTGAATTTCCTGGGGCCCTGCGTGCCCATGATGCGGATGATCGAAAACCAGGTATTCCTGGCCCAGGGGGCCTATGCCCGGGTCATCGGCGGCAGCGATAAGCTGCTGGCTCTGTGCCGGGGGATGCACTACGCCCTGGTGGAGATCTATGTGCTGACGCAGACTGCCGCAGCCTATGAACGGCTGGGCAAACGCCGGGAGGCTGCGGCTCTGGTCCGGCAGGCGGCGGATATGGCCCGGCCCGACGGGCTGGTGCTGCCCTTTGCCGCCTGCTACCGGTACCTGCGGGAGGTGCTGCCGGAGGCCGGGGACGACTTTGCCGCCCGGGCCGCCCGGTTCGGCCAGAGCTTCCAGGCCGGGTGCCAGGCGGTGCAGATCGTCCGGCAGCGGCCGGAGACCTTCGCCGCTCTGACAGAGCGGGAATGGGCCGTGGCCCAGCGGATGGCCCGGCGGCTCAGCAACCGGGAGATCGCCGGGCAGCTGTTCCTGTCCGAGGGAACGGTGAAGCAGTACATCAACCAGATCTACTCCAAGCTGCACCTGACCGGCGACGCCCGGACCAAGCGCCGCCGCCTGGAGGAGCTGATGGAAGACTGACGGAAGCATAGCAAAATCCCTCCGGCTCCGGCCGGAGGGATTTTTCAGCCTGTCAAAAATCCTTTTTGACAGGCTGAAAGGCATTTTCAAAACTTCTATAAAAGTTCTGAAAATGCGATGATTGAAAACGAAAGACACCCCTGATGGGTTTCTTTCGTAACTATCTTCCTTTCCGAAGGCGGAGGCAAGCCTGCTTTTTTGACAGCCTGCTCAGTCTGTCAAAAAAAGAGCGCCGCCGCTGTCACGAATTTCTCCCGGGGACCAGAGGAAACTCCCGCACCAGCTCATACGCCAGCTTATACTGCCGCCCGGCGGTGAGCCATTCCAGCACCCAGGGCAGGTGGAACCCTGCGTATCCGATGGGCAGCTCCCTCCGGCAGCGGTGGAACACGTCCATCAGCGCCGCGCCGTAATCCGGATCCCGCAGATAGCCGGGGTTTTCCAGCCTGCGCCGCACCAGCCCGCAGATCTCCATGCACAGAGCCCGGTCCGGATACTCCTCCGGGGCCGTCTCCGCCCGGTCCAGGGCGTCCAGAGCCTCCCGGGTCCGGCCCAGCCCCTCGCAGCACACCGCCAGCTTGTGCAGCTCCATGACCCGGGGCCGCTCCAGGGCGGAAAAATACCCATACGCCTCCTGATACCGGCCGCACTCCACCTGGGTGGCGGCCCGGTTATAGGCCATGGCCCGCAGGTCCTCCTGCCGTCCCAGGGCCCGGGCCATGCGCTCCGCCGCCCGATAGTGCTCCTCCATACCGTCCAGGTCCAGCCGGTTGCAGCATACGCCGCCCATAATCAGCCGGCATTCCAGCATCAGCCGCACCCGGCCGTCCCGGGCCGCCAGGTCGCAGCCCTGCCGCAGATAGGCCATGGCCCCGGTATAGTCGCCGCCCTGCTCATACCCGGCAATGCCCGCCATCAGAAAGCAGTACGCCTCCGGCAGTAGCCGCACCGCCTCCGGCTCCCGGTCCTGCACGATCCGCAGCAGCGCCAGCTGCCGCCGGTCCAGATACGGCTCCAGCGCCGCCGGGATGTCCGACGGGTCCTGCCGGTCCACGGCGTCCAGCACCAGGCCGTCCGCCGCCAGGGGACTGGACAGGATGGTCTCCAGCGCCTGGGAGAACGCCGCCCGGCTGTCCTGAAACGCCTCCTGCTCTCCGTCCAGCAGCTGCGCGTACCGCCGCTCCACCAGCCCCTCCAGCTCCGGCAGATTCTCCCCGTACCAGGGCAGGTCCAGCCGCTTCATCAGCAGCGCCAGCAGCTCCGGCGCGGCCTGGACCCGGCCCTGCTCGATCTTGGACAGATACGACGCCGCGCAGATGCCCCGGCACAGGCCCTCCTGGCTCCAGCCCCGCTTCAGCCGCTCCTGCCGCAGCCGCAGCCCCACGGCTGCCGCCCCGGCGCTCATTTGGCGCCTCCGGCGCACACCGGCGCCTCATACAGCTTCCCGTGGACGAAATAGTTATACGACCGGCACCCTCCGGCGCACCACGGCCCCATCCGGCACCGGGCGCAGTCTCCGGTCAGCAGCTCCGGGGTGAACCGCCGGTTATACGCAAACGCCTCCGGGTCCTCCCAGATGTCCCGCAGCCGCCGCTGCCGCAGATTTCCTTCGATGAACCGCTCATCGTACATAGATTCGCACCCCCGTATGTTTCCCACGCTGTCGATGCCTATGGCGGAGATTCCCGCCCGGCACCCCTGGAAGCAGGCCCCGTCGGCGCCCCGCAGGCCCGGCTCCTCCTCTGTAAAGTAGCCCACGTTGTCAGCCGCACCCAGCATAAACGGCGCGCGGTCCCGGTGGCTCTCCACGAAGCGGATCACCTCCGCCGGGTCCATGCGCCAGTCCAGCCCCCGGGCGGCGTTGCCCATAGGCGAGCACGCCTGCAATTGCCATGCGGCGATGCCGGAGCCCTCCAGCACCCGGTACAGCTCCTCCAGCCGCCCCACGCAGTCCCTGCGCAGGGTGGAGATCACCGACGCCGGGATGCCGGCCTTCACCAGCGCCCCCACGGCGTCCATGGCCCGGCGGAAGCTGCCCGCCTGCCGTCCGGCGTCGTGTACGTCCTCCGGCCCGTCGATGGACACCGCCACGGACTCCACGCCGGCCTCCCGCAGCTGCGCCAGCACCTCCGGCGACATCAGGTACCCGTTGGTGATCACCGCCACCGCCGCGCCCCGGCCGGTGAGCCGCCCGGCGATCTGCGCCCAGTCCCGCCGCAGGAACACCTCGCCCCCGATCAGCGACACCCTCCGGCACCCCAGCTCTGCCAGCTGGTCCGCCGTGTCCAGGCACTCCGCCGTGGACAGCTCGTCGGCCCTGGCCCGCCCCCCGGCGGACCCGCAGTACCGACACCCGAAGCAGCACGCCAGCGTCAGCTCCCACACGCAGCTGCGCAGCCGGAACCCGCTCATTTCTTCTCCTTCACCACCGGCGCGGCATACACCGCCATGATGGGCGGCTCAGACCCGGGCCGCTCCGGCTTTTTCGGATCCTTTACCGGTTTTCCGTCAAGATCCCGTAAAAAGAAGTCCCGGGCATCCCCGTTGGGATATCCCGTTTTTTTGGATGTTTTCTTCTCGTTCATGGACATTGACCTCCTGCCCTGTTGATTAATTACACATATTATAGCACGATCCGCCCGTCGAATCCAGAAAAATTTCCCTTATCCCCTGAAAATGCACTTGCATTCGACATGACTTTGTGATAAAATAACAACCAGATAACGATAAACTTTGGAAAAACAAAATTACACTTGAAAACGATACCGATATGCGCTATAATAACATTCCGCAGCTGGGACCGGCATCCCGGCGGCGGAAGCGTTGTCGCATCTTCAATTAGGTCCGTTGGGGCCTGAAAATAATGCGCACCGCGCAAATAAACGCAATGGGAGGAACGAGGATATGAAGAAATGGAAACAGGCGTTGGCCCTTGTGCTGGCGCTGGTCATGGCCCTGTCTCTGGTGGCCCTGCCGTCGTTTGCGGCGGATGAGGACAGCACGGGGACCGGGACGGCTGTCACCGGAGGCAGCACCAACACACCCGGCCTGGAGCTGCGGAAGGCCTATGATCCCAGCACGGGTCTGCTGACCCTGGAGGCCTACGCCACCGGCTCCACCACCACCACCACGTCCACGGAGCCCGTGGACATCATCCTGGTCCTGGACGTGTCCGGCTCCATGGATAAAGATATTGTCAGCTACACCTACACGCCGGTGTACAAAATCAACAAAAACGACACCTACTTCTATCAGGATGCCAACGGCCAGTATCAGCAGGCGCATTATTGCAAAGGGGGTCTGATATGGGACCACGATGCCGGTTGGTATACGCAGAGCCACGGAATCGGAAGTCATGGCGGCACCCGCCTGACCCCGAAAACCTCCGCAGACAGCACCGGCACCCAGTTCTACACCAGAACGCAGTCCACCACCAAGAAAATCGACGCTTTGAGGTCCGCCGTCAACGGCTTTATTGACTCCGTGGCGGCCAAGTCTGCCAACAGCCAGATCGCCATCGTCAAGTTCGCCGGTGATAAGACGAACAAAGTGGGCAACGATACCTATCGGGAAGACGGATACACGTACAACTATTCCCAGATCGTAAGGAACCTTACAACTGTCGATGCGACGGGTGCAGGCGCTCTGAAAACGGCGGTCAACGCCCTCCGTGCTGCCGGCGCTACGGCTGCGGACTACGGCATGCAGCATGCCCAGACCATCATCACCGGCGCGGCCAATGACGGCCGGAAAAAGGTTGTGGTCATGTTCACGGACGGTGAGCCTAACCATGACAACGGCTTCGATAACTCGGTTGCCAACGATGCCATCAGTGCCAGCAAGGCTATGAAGGATAATGGGAATGGCGCCACCGTGTACACCATCGGCTGCTTCGGCGGCACACCCGGCGGCAATGTCACCAACTATATGAACTATGTGTCCTCCAACTATCCCAATGCGACAAGCATGACCAATGCGGGGACCAAGACCTCTGACAACTTCTACAAGACCGTGGGCAGCACAGCCGATCTGGACGCCATTTTCCAGGAGATCAGCCAGACTGCCGGCGGCGCGACCCTGACCCTGGGCAGCGACACCGTCCTCCGCGACGTGGTGTCTGAGTATTTTGACCTGCCCGAAAACGCTGCGGCCAACATCACCGCCCAGAGCTACAGCTGCACCGCTCTGGACGCTGACGGGGCCCCCATCTGGAACGAGACTCCGGATCAGGGCACCAATTATGCCGTCAATATTGACGGCAAGACCATCAGCGTCACCGGCTTTGACTATTCGGAAAACTGGGTCGGCAAGGACGTGAATACCGGCGTCGTCCATCCCGGCAAGAAGCTGGTGGTGACCATCCCCATCCAGGACAACGGCACCGGCATGGGCACGGTTCCCACCAACGGCCCGGACTCCGCCGTCTACGATAAGGACGGCAACCCGGTCTGTTCCTTCGCTCAGCCCACGACCTACTTCCCCTACTTCACCGTCACCCACATCCAGAGCAATGTGGACGATAGCGGCAGGAATTACGGCGAAAACGTCGGTTCCACCAAGCATCGTGTGCCCACGGACGGCGAGAAGTTCAACCTCACCTCTGTCGTCAATACAGGCTATCTCTACGGCGGCTCCTTCAACGGTGAGGACTGCACCACCGTCCAGACCTACGCCAACGGCGAGAATCCCACCGCCTTCACCCCCGTGGACCAGGCCACCTACTATATCTGGGAAGTCCCCAACACCTATCTGCGGCCCTTTACCTTCTATGTCTGGCAGCATGTGGACGGCAAGGAAACGGTGACGAAGCTGTATCCCCTGGTTGGTGTGGATCGCGCACTCTATGCGGATGTCGGCTTTGCTGTCTGCTGGGGTACGACGTATGACAAGACCACTGCTGCGGATGTGCACTCCGGCTGTGGTGAACTGACGGGCAGTGCTTCTGTCGGTACGAAGGCTACCGTCTATCAGCGTCTGCTGGCCGTCAAGGCCGGGGCACCTGTGGAGTCCTGGTACCTGATGAAGGGAGCTGCTACCATGTATCCAGGCGATATTAAGGCCACGGATACGGTTATCGATGAAGGCTGCATCGGCGGCTTCCGTCTGGCTCCCGATCAGTTTGAGAGCTTTAAGGATAAGGGCATTACCTACCGGCCCTACTGGGTCACCCTGGATGGTGTCCGTGTTGACAGTGTCAGAAGCCGTACCCTTACCTTTAAGGAAGGCTCCAATACTCCTATTTATGATAAGAGCCAGACTGGGATGTTTGACGCCGGGTACAGCTATGTGGGCAATACGTCTGCCACCCGAGCTCTGAGTTTCCAGGCATGCATGCTGGCGGACGATTCCCAGCCGGTTGTGGATGATCGCCTGACGGTCACCGTGGTGGACGGCAACAACACCATCGAAGTCAAGGTGGCCCCCAACGGCAGCGTCCGTGACCAGGTGGCCTACCAGGCCCCCGCCGGCAAGGTCTTTGCCGGTTGGTTCACCGATGAGGCCTGCACCACTCCTGCCAACCTGGATAGTATTACCCAGGATACCACGATTTACGCCAAGTATGTCAGCGATTCCTATCTGGACCTGCACTATGCCCGGAATGGTCTGTTCCGCCTGCGCGGCGTCACTCTGATCTCCGCCGTGGATAACCCGGCCAATTATCAGGAGAGCGGCATCATCGTGGACGGCGAGAAGCTCCCCGTCGCCTATGCCGCCCGCTATCGGCTATTCTACACGGCCTCCGGCCTGTTTGGCGCTGCCCGCAATGCCAGGCTCATGATCGCCCAGCAGAGCCTCTCCGGCTCCGGTACCCTGGAAGTCACTCCCTATTGGGTCACCAAGGATGGTACCACGGTTCTGGGTCAGTCCCACACCCTCCATTACAGTGCCCGCGGCATCTGGGAGTAAGGAAAGGAGAAAGCTATGACCTATATGGATCCTGAGTTCCGGACAATTCTGGACAAAAATGATGTGATCGTGCAGCCCTCTGGCGGTCAGGGAGGCATCGGAACCGATTATATCGGCAATGGCCGCTATGCCGTGACCCTGCCCGATGGCCAGCAGGTCATCGTGGACCAGCACGGCAACATCATCGGCTGAAACACCACAAGCGGAGGGATGGCTCATCCATCCCTCCGCTTCTCACACATGACGAATTTTTATCCATGAAACGACGACTTGTTCTTGCCGGTGTTCCCGTAGACGTGATCACCGCCTATGATGATTACTATCCGTATTTTTCTCCGTATCTGGAAAAGAATGGTGGGACGACCCGGGATATCCCGCCCTGTCCCATAAATGACCGGGACATTCCGTCAGTGCGTATTCCGCCCCAGCGGCTCCGGAAGGCTGCCAGTATTTACCAGCCCGGGGAACCGGAATATTATGTGGAATATATGGAGCTGTGCCCCGCTGTCTCCTCTGCCATCACGGCTTTCGGCCGCATCGTGTTCCATGCCGTTTCCTTTATCTGGAAGGACCTGGCTTGGCTTATTACCGCCCCCAGCGGCACCGGCAAATCCACCCATTATTGCCTGTGGAAGCTCCTCTGTCCCGATGCGGTTCAGATCATCAACGGGGATAAACCCATTGTATATATGGAAAATGACCAAGTATTCGTCACTTCATCCCCTTGGACGGGCAAAGAAAACATGTCTCAGCGGCTGACCGCTAAATTGGGCGGAATTATATTTCTGGAACAGGCCAAAATCAACGAAATCAGACGACTGACCGTTCACGAATCCGCCGGAAAAATCTTTTCCCAATTCCTGTTTGATTGCAATACAGAGCAGGAAGTGAAATCTGCCTGTAAAATCGCTGAAAATATGCTGAAAAGCCCGGTCTGGCTTCTGAAAAACCGCGGAGATATCCAATCTGCCCAATTGTGCAGAGATACCCTGGCGGCAGCCCTGTCTGACCCTGCGATGAATCTGGCAAAAAGTGAAAAAAATGGTGAAAAACTATGAAATATACCGTTATTCCCGGAGTAGTTCTTGCAGAAATCTGCGATGAACAATTCCTGGTGGCAACCGGACCCGCTCGCGGCAGGGTACCGTATGTCAAAGGGCTGAACGAAACCGGAGCATACTTTTTCTCACAAATTAAATCAGGATTATCCACTGAATCAATCATAAATGACGCCGCAGAACGATACGAAACAACGACTGAGATAATTGCTCCATCCTTCGGTAATTTCCTTCAGGCCCTTGTGAATTCCGGCTATCTTCAGGAAATCCCGGAATCAACTCCTCCGGCCAAAGAAAAAATCGATCAATAATCCTCGATGATGAACAAATACGCTCCAAAATTGGCTTAAATAGCCGATTTTGGAGCGTATTTGCAATTTTTTCGAGGCGGTTAATTCGGACTTGTCAGGCTTCCCGGAAAAGGGAAGCAGGGAAAGTATTGTGAAAATTTAATCATTTCTTGACGCAAAGCGGAATATTTGATAGGATAACTCCACACTAAGGTGAATAAAAATGCAGAAGGAGAGACGATATGGAACGCGAGAAGCTGGGGTCCCGGCTGGGGTTCATCCTGCTGTCCGCCGGGTGCGCCATCGGCTGCGGCAATGTGTGGAAATTCCCGTGGATGTGCGGCCAGTACGGCGGGGGCGGCTTTGTGCTGCTGTATGTGCTGTGCCTGGTGGTGCTGGGGCTGCCTATCATGACCATGGAGTTCTGCGTGGGCCGGGCGGCCCAGACCAGCCCCATCCACATGTATCAGAAGCTGGAGAAAAAGGGTCAGAAATGGCACATCCATGGGTATGTGTCCTTATTCGGCAGCATCGCCCTGATGGCGTTTTACACGGTGGTCACCGGATGGATCGTGTACTATTTCGTGCAGTTTCTCACGGGAAACAGCCAGAATCTGGGGTTTTCCGCAATGATCGCGGACCCGGGCGTCAACGTGACCTATCTGGCGGTGACGGTGGCGATGGCCTTCGGCGTTTTGTGCTTCGGCCTGCAGAGCGGCCTGGAGCGGGTCACCAAATACATGATGCTGCTGCTTTTGCTGCTGATGCTGGTGCTGGCCGTTCACAGCTTCACCCTGGACGGCGCGGCGGAGGGCCTGCGGTTTTACCTGGTGCCGGACCTGTCCAGGATCACCGGCAGCGTGGTGGTGGGCGCCATGAACCAGGCATTCTTCACCCTGTCGGTGGGCATGGGGGCCATGGCCATTTTCGGCAGCTACATCGGCAAGGA
>OCJY01000175.1_pt1 | contig 19188 bp, 20 predicted proteins | sample 1502791 | NCBI WGS metagenome assembly OCJY01 (sample SAMN01915221, study PRJEB22387) | human gut metagenome | isolation source: stool | host: Homo sapiens | place: USA | reverse complement strand
CCATACAGCCAATAACGGGCATTTGTCATTCATATACAAGCTCGGTCAGAACGATTTCCTCGGCACGGCTGCGGATGTTGTTCATCCGGCGTACCCATTCCATCTGGTCGGCGGCTTTGAGCGCTTCGGTCACACCCTCTTGCTTTGCCATAGCAGAAACGATGATTTCCATACGCTCATTGCAGGCTTGGTCGATCTCGGCAAGATGCTGGTGCAGTGTTCCGCTCGTAAGATAGTTTGCATAGAGAACAGGTCGATGAGCTTTCAGATAGCTACGGCGCATACGCCCATACTTGCCGATCTGGTAGTCCGGCTCATCTGGCAAATAGAGGTTTGGGATAAGGTAATCGCCCTCTTGCCGGTATGTGCCGCCCATTTGCTCAAACAGTGATTTCATAAAAATTAGCTCCTTTGCATGTTGATTTCCAGCGGTTATAAGGTGTTTTTACTCCTTTCCTACAACTGCTGTTCCATTCACCACAAATGAGCCGCAGTCATATGTATTAGGTGGCAGAAACCACCCTTTACATATTAACTCTTGATGTTCAATGGACAAAGACTCTCCGGCTCGTTCATCCTCCTGCGAAAGACGGCAGTAGAGTGCTGTGATTTTGTTTGTTGCTCCGTTCATTTCTGAATCCTCCTTTGGTGGAGCAACTGTCAGTACAGGATTGGTTGCTTCTATTGTACCAAGAGACTCTGTATTTGTCATTCGGAATCCTCCATCTTTTCTGCAAACTTTTTGCTGGTAATGCGCTCCAGCTTGCGGACAAAGCTCTCTGTTCCCTCGTAGCTGCCCGTGACGGTGTAAACCGTGCCGTGAATGACCTCGGTGACGGTCAATTCGGGAACCCAGAAAGCGGACAGGTTTTTCGCGCAGAGATGCCCGTCCTCGTTAAAGTAGCAGTTGCGCCGGGGATGATCGGACGGTAAGGGCTGCGGTTTGAGATACGGGTCTGGATTGGAGAAGTAATATTCCGCTGGCTCGTCGTGATCTGCCTTTTCCCATTCCTCGATTTCTGCCAGCAGATCAGGGTCGATCTCGTGTTCAAATGGTTTGTTCTCGTTCATAAGTACCTCCTGATTTTCTATTCAAATTAGTGTTCAATTTCCTGCTTTTTCTGCCGCAGCTCGGTGTTCTGGCGTTCCTGTTCATGCTGCACCTCGTAGATGTTGTAATGGATTGCCCAGAGCTTTTTCGCGTCGGCATGGAGCGGCGAAAGTTCCGTCTGAATGTCCCTGTATTCCTGCTCCAACTGCTCGCGCTCCCTACGCCATGCGGTGATGGGCAGCTTGCCGTCTTTGAAGTACGGCTTTAATTTGCGCTCTGCCATGTAGAACGTCCGCAGCGTATCGTCATGCTCCGACTTATATTTCTGTCTGGATTTTTCAAAACGGATGCTTCTCAGCTTGTCCGCAACCGATTTTCCATCGACATAATACTGTGCCATGCGCAGCAGCTCATCCAGCTCCTTGATGCGGGATTGCTTTGCAGAAGCAGACTTTTTCAGCGTGCCGATCTTGTCCTGCATGGTGTGAAGCGTAGTTTCCAGATCGTCCACGGTGTAAAGATTTTTGGATTGCAGAAAACTGAACGCCTCGGCGTAACGCTGCAAGTTGGCGTTCTTCGCCTTATTGCTGTACGCGCTCTTGTTGCGATTGGCGCAATGCAGCGCCAGCAGATCATTCAGCATGGGCGGCTGTGGTCTGTCAAGCTCAGCTTTTACATCTTTCAGCCAGCCGATCAGCGCGGCGATTTTCTCCTTTGCCTCCCGCAGCATGGCGTTGGTTTTGCGAAGCCAGCGGTTGAAGTCGCCCTTGTCGGTGCGGATGCCCTTTGCCTCCATTGCCCGGACGGTGGGACCCTCGTGCTGGGTTGGAATCTGCTCCACGCTCTGACGGGCAAAGCTGCGATGGTCGATGCAACAGTCAAAGCCCTTTTCGGCAAACTTGGCATTGCACGCCTCAGCCCATGCCTGCCGCCACGCTTCCAGTGTCTCCGGTTTGCCCCAGTCCGTCGTAGGAGCGGCGTTGAACACATAGTTGCCTGCCTCGTCCAGAACGTGCTCTCCATGCTCATCCAGCACATATTCCCGCCGCTGTTTCTTGCCCCACCTGCCGTCCGGCTCAATAGGACGAATCGGACACATGACATGAAAATGCGGGTTGGAAATGCCGCCGTCCTCCTTATCGAGCGAGTGAACGGCGAAGTCCACTATCATGCCACGGCTCACAAAATTGTTCAATAAAAATTGCCTTGCAAGGTCGATGTTCTCCTGCATGGAAAACTCATTCTGCAAGGCAATGTCAAAGCTGTAGGCAAGCTGTGCTTTCTTCCCACGCTCGGCTTTCTCTACGGCGTTCCAGAGCGTTTCGCGGTCTGCATACTCAGGCGGCGCGTGTGACGGGAGTAGGATTTCAGAGCAGATCACGCCGCCTTTTCGGGTGTAGTCGCTGATCTCGCCGTAGTATTCACTGTGCAGCTTTTCCCCGGCACGGTAGGCGGCAGCAGCCACAGCAGATTGCCCCGCGCTGCGCTTGATCTGCGTCACATGAAAATGAAATAACGCGATACTCAGTCACCTCCCGCGTGGTTGCCACCAGCTTCTTTGAGCAATCTTTGTGTGTCTGGCAGGGCAAAGACCTGTTCTGCAAAAGCGTAAAACGCGGTTTCGCTCAAATCTTTCGTCTGCGGTGCGACGCTCTCGACGACTGCGCCACGGGTGATGAGCCGGTGCGCCCGCTTGCGCCGATCTCCCTTTTCGTAGTAGGCGGCACGGTTTTCAAGCCGCTGGATTTTGTGCTGCTCCTGTGCAAGCTGCCGCTCGATGTTTTCTTTCTCGGCATTCAGCTCAGCAAGGGTTTTCTGTTTTGGCATGGTTAACCTCCTTCGATTTGATAAGATAGATGGATAGAAAAAGACCGCCTACGTTTTCGGTAGACGGTCTGGGTAACGATATGGAATTTTCAGACTTTGCGGCGGGAACGGTCTGTGCCAGCAGACCGTTTTCGCTGCAAAGTGCGCTGGGATAGCTGCTATGGCAGCGCAAGGGAGGCACTCCCTTGTTCGGAATGAAGTGACGCAAAACAGCCCGGACATTCAAATGTCCGGGCTGTCTGCCTCGCAGAGCGCACATACTCCCATCAGGAGAGTATAGAAGTGCGCCCTTTGTTCCAAAGGGATTTTTGACTTAATCAGCAATGTGCAAAATGCGTCTTACATATTCCTCATTGCCCAAAAAGTATTGCTCGATTAACTCCCAGCGCTCATCGTCATTCATGTCGGCAGAAAAGAATGCCGTGAGAAGTCGCTCATTATTACGATGATGTTCTTGAATGCTTTGCAGCACACCATTGGTATATTTTCCGCTTGTTGCCAGCCGCTCAAGTTTTTCAGGATCGTTAATACGAATAAATACTTCTGCTTTTTCTCCGCCTCGGATTTCATAGGTTGCCAGCCCAAGCAATTCCATAAAACGCAGCAATGGCATGATCTCAATTTGCTTATTTTGAACCAACGGGTAAAATCGGAAGAACGAATTATCTTCTGTATTAACCTCGCACTGCCCAATTTGGTGAATAAAGAAGTTGGGAAGTCGCGCGTATGCGGCACTGCTGACAAAATATCCTGTCTCGTCGGCTCCGGGCATTTTCCTACTACGAAGAACCCGGACACGGCTTCGACTCTGGCTGTATGCTGCATCCTCATTTACGCTTTCGGTGAATATGTCAAGCAGCATGCCTGCTTTGTCATGAGGAATCACTTTTTCACCAAGCATTTCAGCAAGTTCTGCTTCAAACTGCTTTTGAGAAAACTGCTTTATCTCGCCGTTTTTATACTTCTCAAATATTTGCGTAATTGCAGTAATAACAGTCTCTACGCGCTGTGATACGGCAACATAGTCATCAGAGTAACGTATCTCTACTCTGACGCGCGGTGCAACAGTATAGTTTTTTCCACTCACGGAAATTCCCCGCTCAAAAAATTCCTTTTTGAACATGCCGAATGAGCGGTCTGGGTAACAATTTTCCCAAATCCCCGCCATATCTACAAGGAAGGTTTTTCCAGAACTGTATACTGTCATATCGGATGCACGGCTCTGATTCTTTGTAGGAACAGTGCGAGGTGCAATGCCTTGCTGGAATGTGCAGTATGATCCAAATAACTTCAAAAACTCATTTTCTATCTCGTGTGGAACATTGACATAGTTTTTTGAAAGCATTGCTTTGGGACGTACAATTAAAACGGGGAATGTGTATTTGTTGCTCAAGTCTTTTGAAAGAAGCAATAAGCCTGATTTTGTCCGATTTTCGACATCTTTTTCCTTAAAAAGGTACTCGAACGTTTCCGCCGAAATCAACAGATTCCGCCTTTTCTTTGCTCGTTGAATTGCACATATCTTTTTCAGCATTTCGCGCAGCTGATACTGCCGCATTTCAGAAATTCCATTTAAGGATCGAACATATCGAAGATCACTGGGAAAGTAGTCAATATGAGCTACACCTTGAATCTCGGTATTGCGGGCGGCTCTTCCGATTTCCTGAACATAATCAGATAGTGTGCCGGTCGGGGCAAAGTGAATAACGTGTTTAATATCGCCAACATCGATACCCATGCCGAAGGCTTTGGTGCAGAACAGCCCCATAGCCGTTCCCGCCTTATAGTCTCGCTCCACCATCTTGCGTTCCGCCGAAGGTATTTGCCCGTGGTATCTCCGAATCTTCACATGGTCTGTGGCATTAACCAGATTATAAATCTGATCGACTTGACTCCGGTAGGGAAAATAAGTAAGTACCTTCTCGCCTCTGGCAATATATTCACGCATTCTCTTCAACGTCAAATCCAGTTTGGCATTTTCGATTCGTCCCTCAACTTCAGCGGGGTTATGGCGTTGAATATCGAAAGAAATATTGCTCCGCTTTACATTCCCGAGATGGATAATAGTCTTTCCCAAACCGAGTTCGTGAATTGTATCATTTACAACATCGTCATCACCAGAATATACAGCCGTGGCTGTCAGACACAGTACAGGGAACGATAAGCCATCACGAGCCGTTTGTTTCAAGAAATCGCCAAGGAACCAATAATCTGAGCGAAAATCGCGTCCCCAGCTTGTGACAGTATGGGCTTCGTCAATGACAACCATACCTACTTGCCGACCGCCCAAAAACGATTGCAAATGAGTTGTCAATAACAGCTCAGGGGCAAGGTATAGCAAGGACTTTTTTCCTGCATGTATCTGGTCGATAACATCACTACGTTCCTCTATGCTCATGCTTGAGTTAATGCAGGCAGCAATAGAAATTCCTCGTTCACGTTGCAGTTGGTCAACCTGATCGTTCATAAGAGCTATCAGCGGGGATACGACAATCGTAACAAGATTGTACTTTTCGGCAAGATAAATCGCAGGAATCTGGAAAAGAATCGACTTTCCAGAACCAGTCGGTGCAGTTATAAATATATTGCTGAATATATCTCCATCTTGGGCAGCTTCACACTGATCTACGATTTCAGCGATAATTTGCCCCTGGGTTATTATTTCTGTTTCCTGTGAACGGTCAGGATCTTTGTAAAAGAGTAATGGTCGAAATTGAGCCGCATTGCCCCAGTACTTTTGAAGCACATGAACAAATTGGCTATCATTATACTCTATTTTTTCTTGATACAGCTCAAGCTCATCGAGAAATACTTCCAAATTAAACAGATTTGCCGCAATAAAAATTGCGCTGGTTCGAGCAGAAAGGCTATCTCCGCTTTGTAAGAAAAGCGCAGATGAAAACACACCATTGGTCATATTAAGACAGTACTCCCAATCTTCTATGCTACCAACTTCAATATGCTTGATGTCATCTGTAAGCGGTTCTTTCTCTACCACACAGCCTTGCCAAAATGGAACGATTTCAATGCGTTCGTCATCGAGAGTAGCAGGTAAGAGTAACGCTTTTTCCTCCTTCAGCAGCTTGACATCTCCGTACATTTGAACGAGTTGGACCAAGGGACTCCCAGCAGGAGGTTCATGCTCGGTCTGCCAATAATCAAAAAGCTTTTCAGCATAACTGTATGGGAAATAGCAGGGAACCCACGGTGAAAGGATATTATTTTCTATGACTACAATATTATCGATCTTCATACGGGGAAGGAGTTGTCTAATCGCCAAAAGCTCCTCATAAAAGCCCACCAGCGGTTTTGTTGCGTTTTTGATAGATGCTGCAAGATCGAGCCATCTATCATCTATTGCTTCCAAATCAAGGAACCCATCGTGCAACAGAGAGGCATCATCTAACAATGAATTGGGATGTGTAATCAAAAACCGAATCTGTTCCAATCCAAATCCTTTGAAGAATATCAAAGTATGCCCCGTGAACTCGGAAATCAGTTCTTCAACGCGATTAGAAAAATACTGTCCGATGGTTGAAGTAGACATTGTGATGCCCTCTCTTTCTATCCATGCTAAATTTCAGACTTAGCATGGGGCAATTTAATGCTTTAATTATATCGCAAATTCGCCTAATTTGCAATTATTGCTGGTCGTATTTTCGCCTTTTCTGCCATACAATGTCGTACCCCAGCGCGTCTGCCAGCTCTACCGCCTCGCCGTAGCGAAGCGAACCGCGCTTGAGCTTGCCGGAGAGATTGGGAACGCTGCGGCTCCAGCCGTATTCATCGGAGAGGTAGTCCACCACCTCGGTCATGGTCATGCCGGTGCGGACGATGTAGGACTTGATCTCATTGCGATAGGTTTCAGATTTTCTCATATTCAAACTTTCCTCCTGTTTTTTCGATACGCTCTATGGTAAAATAGGTTTGTCAAATCGTGACACCCGTTCGCCATAGGGCGCTGGTTTTTGATGCACGGCTTTTTGCCGGAAATGCTGCCGATGATGCGTTGGTCACAGGCGGCACCTTCCGCTTTTGCCGTTTGGTGTGTCTTTGCGTGAAGCGGCGAAATGTCAAACCAGACAGCAAACGCCATTCGCTGTTGGATAGCGCTCTGTTCCATGCAGATAACCGCACAGAGCAGAAAACTATTTCGCCGTTTTCACTTGCTTTGATTTTGACTTTCGATTTTGCCGCTCTTTCCGAATGTCGTTCCTGCCCGGAGGATCGCTCCCGGCGTTTCGTTCTCCTTGGTGCGCTGGATGCGGCACTTCGCCAGAGGACATATCCCGTTCGGACGGTCATGCAATTTTCAAGGTTCAGGTGCGATTGCAAGACCATTTTAGCGAAAAATATAGCCCTCTCCCGTATATCCAAGAGGTCGGAAAATTCGCCGAAAAATGCAGATTTCCACGCTTTTGGACAAGAACGGGACCGGGCAGGAATTTGAAGGGAGGACACCGCCATGCAGCCCAAACTCACCATTCAGGAACGGCTCAAAGACCTGCGCGTAGAGCGCAGCCTGACGCTGGAACAGCTTTCTGCGGAAACAGGTATTTCAAAGTCCGCGCTGGGAAAATACGAAGCCGACGATTTCAAAGACATCAGTCCGTTCAGCATGGTGGCGCTGGCAAAGTTCTACGGTGTGTCCACCGATTACCTGCTGGGGCTGACAGAACGAAAAAATCACCCAAGCACAGAGCTGGACGCTCTGCATTTGGATGATGATGTAATCGAAGTATTGAGAACGGGCAAATTTAACCACCGGCTGCTGTCGGAGCTGATCTGCCACAAGGATTTCCAGCGGTTTATGCTGGATGCTGAGATTTACGTTGACCGGATCGCAGATATGCGGGTCAAGGATATGAACGCCGTTTTGGAAGCCGTCCGGCAGATGGCATTGATGAAAAACGGCGGCGAGGAAAATGATCTGCATCTGCGGACGTTAGAAGTAGCGCAAATTCGGGAGGACGAGTATTTCGGAAGCCTGATTGCAGATGACCTGAAAGGCATTCTCCGTGATATTCGGAATGAGCATCGCCCTGACACCATGACTGCGGATGAAAGTTCCCTCGTAGCAACCGTACAGGGTCAGTTGCAGGATGCGATGAATTTTGAGGGCAGTTCCGAGGAAAAGCAAGTCCGTGCGCTCATGGCAACAATCGGACTTGATTATGACACACTTACGAAGGAAGAGTTTGTCTCAATCATCAGCGGACTTAAAAAGTCCAAGTACCTGAAAAGTCCCATCAACCAGCGTGGAAAAGCACGACCGCAGCTACCACACGGAAAAGGCAAAAAGAAATGCAAATAAGGAAAAACCGCTATATTCAGGTTTTCACTGAATATAGCGGCTTTTTGTTGTCCAACCCTGCCTGACAGATGCTCATTTCGTAATTTCGGTCTAAACCTGTTTTACGAACACCTGTCAAATCGCAGAGCGGGTTCTTTTTTCTTTATTGGGGGCGAAAATATTCGCCGATCTGAAATGTAGTCAGCTTGATAGGGTCTAACACCAGCACAGACTTATGGGCTATGTCTACGGCGTAAGCCAAGGCACTGTCCTCCGCGCTGTCTGCGGGCTGCATGTCCCTGTCATAGACCGCCAGCACCACATCGGCAAGGTCGATGATCTTCCTATAGGCTTGCAGCTGTGCATCCGGCGTACCCACGGGACACACGACCGAAATAAGGGTGCATTTTTCCAGCATAGTAAAATAGCGTTCCCTCAGATACGGCGCCCACTTTGTGGCCTGTTCCTCATGTGGTGTGTAGCAGAAAAGCATTAGGTCTTGGTCGGCGGTTTCCCGCAGACCATTGACGATCTCTGCTGCGTACAGACCTACGCCGCAGTCGCAGGCGGTCAGGAACTGAGACACACCGCACTGATACAGCACCATGATCTGCTGCGCCAACTCCATTTTTAGTTTTTGGCAGCGGTCATCTTCCTCGTCAAACCCCCATGGAAAGCGCATGGGGTGCTGTCCCATGACTGCACAACGGTATATACGGCAGCCTTCTTCCAAAGCAGTCACACCTTCACAAGATTATTGTCGCAATAAATAATACGACAATAATTATTAAAATGCAACGATTTTCCAAAGTATAATAAACGAAAAATCCAAGGTGGTGAAGTTGTGACAGACATTCTTGAAATCATTAAGCAGAATCGTGAGGCACGGGGATGGTCGGAATATCAGCTTGCTGAACGCTCTGGCCTGCCACAGTCTACCATCTCCTCGTGGTATAAAAAATCTATGACGCCATCGTTTGCATCGCTTGAGAAGATCTGCGATGCTTTCGGTGTTACATTGTCGCAATTCTTTGCGCAGGACGACATTCGTGTGGCTCTGACTCCCGCGCAGCGTGAGATGTTGGATAAATGGAATTGCCTGACATCAGTGCAGCAAGCAGCGTTGGCAGCACTCATGGATACGATGATATGAATGGATAAGCCGGTTCTCGCGGCGAAGAAGCGTTTTCCACCTGTACGCCCCGGCAGCTTTCCGCTACAATGGCCTTGTACTTGAGGTCATTAGGCATTGAGGACGGAGCAGAGCAGGCACGGGATGGGCGATCATGCCCAGCAGAGCATATCAGCATGCCATGACCCCCGACAAAATCTCGAAGGGGCGAAACGCAAATAAGCCAGTGAAAAAAGATGAAGGGTGTATCAGCTGGTACATCCTTCATCTTTTTCGCTATTCTTCTTTTGCTAATGTTTGCGTATGCAGGAACGCATCCATCAGCATTTTTCCATCCTCGCGGTCACTCCACCAGTACGGCCGCAGAAACAACAGAGCATTCTCCAGCCAAACATAATCGTCCTTGGTCAATGTATGACTTTGAAGCCCTGCACTGATCCTGATATACGATTCTCTTACTTTGGCACTGGCATGGTCACGCACAAGATAGCCGTTGAGAAAGCCGGTGATGACAGATATTTCCTCATCTGTATAAAACATGGCGTCCCTCCTGAATTCAGTCACACAGGACAAAGTATAGCATATTTTCTTTGCATCCACAAGCAGTCTTGTCTTGTACAAACCGGGCGTCCTCTGTTGTACAAAGCGGGCTTCCCCTGTGTCAAGGCTGTCTTGAAACGTGCTGGCATACCGACTTTGTGACAGTTTTGTGACACTTTCCATGCACTTTTGCGGGGGAAGTATTTGGCGCTCTCCTGTATACTACAATCAAGGTTGAAGCCCAACCAAAACGATTAAAAAAGGAGCGTAACATACCATGAAAAAGAAAACGGTTTTGAGCTTTGCACTGGCATTGGCATTGATGGTAACGGTCATCGGCACAGCGACCTCCGCCTTTGCCGCCACATCCGCACCAATGGAGCCTGTTACTAAAATTGCAACCGAGAACGAGGACGCCATCTGGGAGCAGATCGAGGCGGTGGAAGAGAAGAGCGACGCCATCTTCCAGAGAAACGCAGCGCTGTGGGAAAAGCTGGACGAAATCTGCAACGCCCTGCCTGACGACTATGACTTCACAGACTTTGACGAGGCGGCGTTTATCCGCAGCACCAATGCCCTGACCGAAGCGGAGAAGGAAACGCTTCTGGCGGACATCAAGGAGCTGAACGAACTGGATGCCCAGATGGAGGCACTGTACGCTCAGCTGCCCGCCTGCGACAATATGCCGCTCTATGAAAAGGCACTGGAAAAGGCAGATCCCAAGGTGCTGGACGAGATCGACACCCTGGAGCAGGAGTATGACCGCCTCTGCGAGAAGAACGCCGATCTGTGGGACAAGGTAGACGAGGCTTACTTCAACCTGCCGGATGACTACGACTTCGACAACTACGATGAGGCCGCCTTCATCCGCAGCCTGAGCTTCCTGACCGACGCGGAAAAGGACGCGCTGATCGCCGACTACAACCGTCTGGTAGAGCTTGATAACCAGCTGTGCAAGCTGTACGACACCATTTGGGGCAATACCGGCTGCGAAAGCGGCATCTGCCCCTTTTGACGGCAAAGAGTTTTTCTGATATGATTAACTAAATACGACGCCGATGCTGCGCCTGTGCGCAGCATTTGGCGCTGCTTTTTAGGAGGTCACCATGGGACATTCCATCTATTTGGCGGACGATGAAAAGAGCATCCGGGAACTGCTCCATAGCTTTTTGGCAAGTGACGGATATACCGTGCGCTCCTTTGAAAGTGGTGACGCGCTGCTGGAGGCATTCCGTCAGGAGCCTGCGGAGCTTGTCATACTGGATATCATGATGCCCGGCACGGACGGCCTTACCGTGTGCCGGGAGCTTCGCTCTGTTTCCGATATTCCCATTATCCTGCTTACGGCCAAGGACAGCGAGCTGGACTACGTCATGGGCATCAGCCAGGGCAGCGATGATTATCTCACCAAGCCCTTTCGCCCCACCATACTGCTCATGAAGGTGAGAGCCCTGCTGCGCCGGGTGGAGATGGACAGGGGGAAAACGGCGGCGGCAGTAGATGAATTGCGCTATGGGGATCTCCGCTATTCCGCTACGGAAAATGCTGTCTTTTTCGGAAGCACGATCGTGGCACTGACCCAGACCGAGCTGCGGCTGCTCAGCTATATGCTGAAGCAGCCGGAGAAAGCCTATTCCCGTGAGGAGCTGCTTAACGCAGTATGGGGCTTTGATTCGGAGGTGGAGACCCGCGTGACCGATGAAACACTGCGCCGTATCCGAAAAAAGCTGCTGCAAGCAGGCAGCACTGTCAGCGTAAGCACAATATGGGGCTTTGGTTATAAGCTAAAGGGGGCAGAGCGCACATGAAGAACATCAAGCTGCGGATCGTGTACCTGATCCTTTGCTCGGCTCTGCTGCTCTTTGCACTGTTCATGCTGGAGGTGAACCTCATCATACCCACACACTTTGTACGTGAGGCAAAAAAGGCGCTCATCAGCGAGGCACAGTACCAGAACCGCACCATCCCCTATACCGACGACGAATCCTTTTTTGACGATGAATGGAATGACGCTGAGGAGCACTTCCTTACGCCAAGCATCGTATTTTTAGAGCTGGATAATGCCAATCAATCACGCGGTTGGAACAGGGACGCATATCGTCTGGAGAAAAAACTGCTGGAATACTGCAAGGGGCGGGATCTATCGCTCAACCAATGCTATACCTTCAAAACGGACAGACATCACCTGATCTTCATGTCCGTGCAGGATGAGCAGGACGATTGGGAAAAGCCGTACGCCTATATCATGTACATAGATATCGGGCCCATCACCCGCTATATCGTGACGCTGAACTGGGCGTTCTTTGCGGTACTGCTGGCGATCTCCTCCGTCATGTGTTTACTGGGTTTCCGGTTTGGCCGTGATATTGAGAAGGAGGCGGAGCTGCAGCAGACCTTCTTCCAGAATGCCTCCCACGAGCTGAAAACGCCGCTTATGGCGATACAGGGCTATGCCGAGGGCATACAGGCGGGCGTGATGGACACGGCCAGCGCGGCGGAGGTGATCCTGGAGGAAAGCGACCGCATGACGGAGCTGGTGGAGGAGCTCTTGGACATCTCGAAAATCGATATGGGGCGGCAGCAGCTTGCCCTTTCCGAAACGGATATTCGGGAGCTGCTATACGACAGCATACGCGCCGTGGAACCGGCAGCCGCTGCTAGCGGCATCACTATCGTGCCGGATTTCCCCGAGGAGCCTGTTATAGTCAGCTGCGACGATACCCAGCTGCGCAGAGCAGTTACCAATATCCTATCCAACGGCGTACGCTATGCCCGCAGCGAGCTGTGCCTGACCTGCCGCGCAGACAGGCGGCAGGTGACGATACGCATACAGGACGACGGAGACGGCATCGCCGAAGCGGACCTGCCGCACGTCTTCGACCGCTTTTACATGGGCAAAAGCGGAAAATCCGGCATCGGCCTTGCGCTGACGAAGGAGATCATTCACCTGCATAAAGGGACGATCCGCGCTTACAACGGGGACACCGGCGCCGTTTTCGAGATCTCCATTCCGGTGAGCAGATAAGAAGATCACCGCGCCGCCTTTGAGCGTCCCTCTTGCAAAAAGGACGGGCCTGGAAAGAGTCTTTGTTGGTACCGGGTGGAGAGTTTCCTGTGATTTCCTCTTGTGCCCACATTGTCAGAATGGAGTACATCTATGGACTGCAAAACAAAAAATATCTGCATAGATGAGGCGGTGACGGTTCGTCTGTGGAATACAGAAAACACGAGTGAGAACATTCTGCAGAGCCGCCTTGACAAAAAGCAGAAAATCTGCACCTTTACGCATCTATCCAGCCGGAACTGCTATGCGATTACTGTAGACAATATGCCCGATATAAGCATATCTGTCAGTAGTCGTCTTACATTTTGGGAGGCACTATCCCAAGCCCTGCAAAATGAATAAGCGTTTTGAGGCCGGGATATGGGGCGCGGAGCCACGCAAAGCCAACAGCGGACGCCGTGCAAGAGCAGGCGGCTCCAGCTGAAGAAAACGAATTGCCGAAGCAGCACGATCCATTTCAATCTATCAGTCTAACAGAAGCTTGAACCATGGGCGGCGGGACAGTAAACTGCCCCGCCGCTCTGATTTTCAGCGGGCATGGTCTTTCTCGTGCGCAATGGTTCTCCACGCCGAGGCTGTCTCTACCAATATTTTGCATGGCAAGGCGGTGCGTTTTTTCGGAATATGACAGAATGACGGTATAATTCCTCCGAAAATATCTTGACAATATTTATCAAGATTGATAAAATGGATATATAACCCAAAAAGGAGATGCAGGGATATGCTCATCACAAGGGAAACGGACTATGCGCTGCGGATGCTGCGGGTGCTGCTGGACGGAGAGAAGCACTCCGCCGCCGAGATGGCGGAGACGGAGCTGATCCCCATGCAGTTCGCCTATCAAATCCTGCGAAAGCTCTCCGCTGGGGAGCTGGTGCAGGTGAGCCGGGGCGCAGCCGGCGGCTGCCGGCTGTCCTGTGACCTGCGTGGCGTTTCCCTCTACGACCTCATGGTCGTCATGGGAGAGCATGACGTCCTGTGTGCCTGCATGGAGCCGGGGTATGACTGCCGCTGGCAAAGCGAACACGGGAAATGCGCCATCCACTGCCAGCTAACGGAGCTGCAGCGAAAGCAGGACGAGGCATTCCGCGCCGTGAGCCTGCACCGGCTGCTGACCGGCGAAGCAATTCAAAAAGAGGAAATGACCCAACAAACGTGACATAAGGAGGTACACCGTATGCTGTTTCAGACCACACCCGCGCACGAGGAGCTGCGCGCCAAGATCCGAGCCTTTGCGGAGGAGGAGATCAAGCCTCTTGCATTCCTGCTGGATCAGAACAACGAGTTCCCTGACGAACCTGTCAAAAAGATGGCACAGCTGGGCTGGCTGGGGCTGCCGTTCCCCAAGGAGTACGGCGGCGCGGGCCTTGACATTCTCAGCTACGCCATGGCGGTGGAGGAGCTGGCCCGTGTGGACGGCGGCGCAGGCGTGATCCTCTCCGCCCACGTGTCGCTGGGCGCGTGGCCCATCTTCGCCTACGGCACGGAGGAGCAGAAGCAGAAGTATCTCGTGCCGCTGGCAAGAGGCGAGAAGTTGGGTGCCTTCGGCCTTACCGAGCCTAACGCAGGGTCGGACGCCGGCGGGACGGAGACCACGGCACTGGACAAGGGCGACCATTACCTGCTCAACGGCGGCAAGATCTTCATCACCAACGCGCCCAAGGCGGACACCTATGTGGTATTCGCCGTCACCACGCCGGACATCGGCACCCGGGGCATCTCCGCCTTCATCGTGGAGAAGGGCTGGAAGGGCTTTGAATTCGGCGACCACTACGACAAGATGGGCATTCGCTCCTCCTCCACGGCGGAGTTGATCTTCAACGACGTGAAGGTGCCCAAGGAGAACCTGCTGGGCAAGGAGGGCGACGGCTTCAAGATCGCCATGTCCACGCTGGACGGCGGCCGCATCGGTATCGCGGCGCAGGCGCTGGGTATCGCCCAGGGGGCCTTTGAGCACGCGCTGGCCTACGCCAAGGAGCGCGTCCAGTTCGGAAAGCCCATCGCGGCACAGCAGGCCGTTTCCTTCAAGCTGGCGGATATGGCCACCAAGCTGCGCTGCGCCCGCTTCCTCGTCTACTCCGCGGCGGAGCTGAAGGAGCAGCACGCCCCCTACGGCATGGAGTCCGCCATGGCGAAGATGTACGCCTCAGACATCGCACTGGAGGTCACCAACGACGCCGTGCAGATCCACGGCGGCACCGGCTTCCTCAAGGGGATGGAGGTGGAGCGGGCCTACCGCGACGCCAAGATCACCACCATCTATGAGGGTACCAACGAGATCCAGCGGGTGGTCATTGCCTCCCATCTCATCGGCAGGCTGGGCAAGAGCAGCGGCGGCAAAAGCCGCTCAACGGCCAAGAAGCCCGCGCCCATCACCGGTATCCGCAAGCGCACCATCTTCCGGGAGGGCGACGCCGCCCAGCAGGTCAACGATCTGGTGGCGGCGCTGAAAAAGGACGGCCACGACTTCTCCGTAGGCATTCCCATGGATACGCCCATCCCCAAGGCGGAGCGTGTGGTCTCCGCCGGTAAGGGCATCGGCGAAAAGAAGAACATGAAGCTGGTGGAGGACTTGGCCAAGGCCGCCGGCGCGGCCATCGGCTCCTCCCGTCCCGTGGCGGAGACGCTGAAATACCTGCCCCTTGACCGCTATGTGGGTATGTCCGGACAAAAGTTCACCGGCAACCTCTATATCGCCTGCGGTATCTCTGGCGCCACCCAGCACCTCAAGGGAATCAAGGACGCCTCCACCATCGTGGCCATCAACAAAAACGGCAACGCGCCTATCTTCAAGAACTGCGACTACGGCATCGTGGGCGATGTGATGGAGATTTTGCCCTTGCTCACCGCCGCACTGGACAGCGGCGAGAAGCAGCCCGCGCCGCCGATGGTGAAGATGAAGCGTCCCACGCCGCCCAAGCCCACGCCCATCGGCGACACCTATGTGTGCGGCGGCTGCGGCTACGAATATGTGCCGGAGCTGGGCGACGAGGACGGCGAGATCGCGCCGGGTACGTTGTTTGAGCAGCTCCCCGCCGACTGGGTATGCCCGGAGTGCGCGGAGGGCAAGGATCAATTTGTGAAGGCTTGAGCCGGGAGGGTATGAGATATGTATTGTGTGCGTAATGTGACCAGCGACCTCTACTGGGTGGGTGCCAACGACCACCGCCTTGCCTTGTTTGAAAACTGCTTCCCCATTCCCCGGGGCGTCAGCTACAACGCCTACTGTCTGCTGGACGAGAAAACGGTGCTGTTCGACACCGTGGACTGGTCCGCCTGCCGCCAGTTGCTGGAGAACCTGAACCACGTCCTGAACGGGCGGGAGCTGGACTATCTGCTCATCAACCACCTGGAGCCGGATCACGCCGCCTGCATCGAGGAGATCCTGCTGCGGCACCCCAAGGTGAAGGTCATCTCCAACGAAAAGGCCTTCATGCTCATGCGGCAGTTCGGCTTCCATGTGGACGACCACGAGTGCATCGAGGTGAAGGAGGGGGACACCTTCTCCTTCGGCCGGCACACCGTCACCTTTGTGGGCGCGCCCATGGTGCATTGGCCGGAGGCCATGGTGACCTTCGATGTTACCGACGGCGTGCTGTTCTCCGCCGACGCCTTCGGCACCTTCGGCGCGCTGGATGGCAAGCTGTTTGCCGACGAGGTGGACTTTGAGCGGGACTGGCTGGATGATGCCCGCCGCTATCTTACCAACATTGTGGGCAAGTACGGCCCTCACATCCAGCTCCTGCTGAAAAAGGCCGGCGGGATCTTAGATCAGATCAAGTATATCTGCCCCCTCCACGGCCCGGTGTGGCGGGAGAATCTGGGCTGGTTCATCGGGAAGTACGACACATGGAGCCGGTACGCGCCGGAGGAAAAGGGCGTGCTGATCGTCTACGCCTCCATGTACGGCAACACGGAGAACGCGGCGCAGGCACTTGCGGCAAGGCTCTGCGACAAGGGCATGAGCCGTGTGGCACTGTACGATGTGTCCTCCACCCACGTGTCCCAGCTGATCTCCGAGGCGTTCAAGTACAGCCACATCGTGCTGGCCTCGGTGACCTACAATCTGGGCATCTACCCCGCCATGCACGACTTCCTTATGGACATGAAGGCACTGAACCTGCAAAACCGCACCTTCGCCCTCATTGAAAACGGCTCATGGGCGGTGAAGTCCGGCGACCTCATGCAAAAATTCGTCAACAACGAGCTGAAGAACATGACGGTGCTCAACGAGCGGCTCAGTCTTGCCTCCTCGCTGGGGGAGGACAAGGCCGTTGAGCTGGAAACGCTGGCGGACGCGATTTTAGAGTCCGTGCAGTGACCGGCGCGGGGAGCGGAAGAAAGAAATAGGCTGCCGGAAGGCTCTGTCGCCTCCCTGCCGGGGAGACCGTATTCCGCGAGAGAGGGCGGACAAGCACGATCCCGCGCTTGTCCGCCCTTTTTCCAAAGGAGGCACAGCAAAGCAAGTCAGAACGCAATAAACGAGTTTCGGAAAGGAGATGCTACCATGAATTACAGTGCTATGATCCAAAACCGTAAATCCGTTCGCGCCTTTCGCGGAAAGGAGGTGCCGAACGAGGCACTCGCCCAGCTTCGCACCTACTATGAAAAGACCTGCCCCCGCCTTGTTCCGGAGATCGCCACGGAGCTGATTGTGCTGGACAAGGACGCGCAGCCGGCACTGGAAAGCTCCGCGGGCTACCAGCAGTTCCTCATTGGCGCGCCGCACTATCTGCTCCTTATGTCTGCCCGGCACATCCACGCGGGTGTCAACGCCGGGTACATGATGGAGGATCTTGTCCTCAAGCTGACGGAGCTGGATATCGACACCTGCTGGCTGACCTTTACCGATAGCGACAAGATCAAAAAGGATCTGTCCCTCACCACCCCCCTGGAGGTGGCGGCCATCGTGGCCTTTGGCTACGGAGAAAAGACGGTGAAAAAGCTGCGGATGAACATTCAGAGCATGTCGCAGATCGATGTGCAGGCCGAACAGCAGTACTACGCGCCGAAAAAGAGCGTGCATGAGCTGGTCCACATGGAAAGCTGGAGCAACAAGTCCGGGCTTGATGAAATGATGGACTTCTATGACGATATGCTCTGGCAGGCCTTCTACGCCGCCTCCCTGTCCCCCAGCTACCTCAACCGCCAGCCCTACGGCTTCCTTGTCCGTGGCCACAGCATCTATCTGGTGCAGCAGGAGGACGCCTACACCGACAACCTCGACGCCGCGCTGGATCTGGGCATCGTGCTGCTCCACTTCTCCGCCGTCGCCTCCCAGTGGGCGGGAAGGGTGCGCTGGGAGCTTTCCCCGGATGCACCGGACGGCCTGCCTGCAGGGCATCGCGCGGTGGCCGTGTGCCGGGTGTAGAGGTGCTGCTTTCAGCCCCTATTGGGAGCATTTGCTTCAGATAGAAAAACCGGCCAATGCCGGTTCAAAACAGAAAATCAGGAGGTGTTTTTCCGATGGCCATCCGAACGGTAACGGATGCGATCCGCTATGTAGGGGCGGATGATAACACATTGGCACTCTTTGAAAACCAGTACCCCGTCCAGCCTATGGGGGTGAGCTACAACTCCTATGTCATTTTGGATGAGAAGATCGCTGTGATGGACAGCGTGGACGCACGGGCGGCGGAGGATTGGATTTCCAATGTGGCGCAGGTGTTGGAGGGGCGCAGTCCCGACTATCTTGTGGTCACACACATGGAGCCGGATCATTCCGGCAGCCTCATGCATCTGGCGCAAAGGTACCCGGAGATGAAGCTCGTGGGAAATGCGAAAACATTTACCATGATCAAGCAGTTCTTCGGCACAGGTGCGCTGACGGAGGGCCGTATGCTGGAGGTCGGCGAAGGAGATACGCTTTCCTTGGGTACGCACCGGCTGCGCTTCCTGATGGCGCCGATGGTACACTGGCCGGAGGTAATGACGGCGTATGAGGAAACGGAAAGGATCCTGTTTTCAGCGGATGCCTTTGGCCGCTTCGGCGCACTGGAGCGGACTGCCCGCGCCCCGTGGGCGCCGCAGGCGCGGCGGTATTATTACAATATCGTCGGCAAATACGGCGCGCAGGTGCAGGCTCTGTTGAAAAAGGTCTCCGCGCTGGAGATCAAAACGATCTGCCCGCTCCATGGCCCGATGCTCACAGAGGGATTGGAGGAGTATCTGCGGCTCTATGATCTCTGGTCACAATGGAAACCGGAAGAGCCGGAGGGCATCCTGCTCGCTCACGCATCCATCCATGGAAATACCGCATATGCATCGGAGGCCCTCAAGAG
>OCJY01000167.1_pt1 | contig 20581 bp, 15 predicted proteins | sample 1502791 | NCBI WGS metagenome assembly OCJY01 (sample SAMN01915221, study PRJEB22387) | human gut metagenome | isolation source: stool | host: Homo sapiens | place: USA | reverse complement strand
AGTTGGTAGAGCAAAGGACTGAAAATCCTTGTGTCCCCGGTTCGATTCCTGGTGGTACCACAAAAACAAAAAGCAGCAGAGCCTTGATTCCGTTTAGGGATCAAGGCTTTTTCTTGCCCCCCCCCTCCTGACGGATACGACAGTTGTGAAGATTGGCCGGATGCGGAGATCCCTTTCCGGCCCGATTTTGTCCACTCCTTCGGGCTGTCGGTGTGAACGGGCGCCTGCCGGTACGAAAAAGGGCGGGCTCCGATTTGGGGCCCGCCCGACGGTTCACTGTTTCTTCAAGGTTGGCAATTCTCCAGTGAGTTCGTAACGCCACTCTGAACCTGCATTCTGCAGGGCGGTGTTCATGGCATCAACGGCCGTCTGCCAGGTGACGGTTCCGTCCACCTTGATGGTGCCGTTGGTGCCGCTATCCATTTTGCCAATACCATTAGCAGGGTTGCTGCTCCAGTAGCAGGCGGTGTTTTGGCCACTATTGTTCATACCCACAATGCCGCCGACATTGCCTTGTCCGCTGACAGTTCCCGTGGCATGGTAGCAGGCGGTTACGGTACCTTGGGCATTAACTCCCACCACACCGCCGGCATAGCCGGTAGTCGATGTGACGGTCACGTTGCCCGTGGAGTAGCTGGCCATGAGGGAGCTATTGTTTCCTAGGTTGCCCACCACGCCGCCGACGGTGGAGTAGCCTTCGACTGCGGCGGAGGAGTAGCAGCCCACGATGGTTACCCCGAGATAGCTGCCTCCGGCTATTCCGCCGACATTGACACTACCCGTCACAGTCCCTTCCGCCGAGCAGCCGGAGATGGTGCCATAATTCGTTCCCACGATGCCGCCGGTATCGTTGAACCCTCTACCTGTCACCGTGCCATTGACCGAGCAATTCTCTACAGTGCCGTCGTTCTGTCCCGCAATGCCGCCGACGTACGTGCCACCTGTTACGTTCACTTCTGTCAGCGTTACGTCCTGCACCTTGCCTCCGCTGCCGAGACGGCCAATCAGTCCTACATAGTCCGTTCCCGATTGGTCAATCTTCAGCCCCGTGATGGTATATTTGCCGCCGCCGTCGAAGGTGCCGGTGTATGGTTGGCTTTCAGTCCCTATCGGCGTCCACTCCCCGGTCAGGGTGATGTCGGCGGTAAGGGTGCAGTTCAGTGTCATATCTTTCTGTACGGCTTCGTTCCATGCCAGCAGGCCGTTGGCATTGTAAACCGTATAGGTCTTTCCGTCCTCCGACACGGTGTAGCCCGGGTCTTTTGCCGCAGCGAGGGAGACGGTGTAGGTATATTCCTCGCCCGCTTTCCATTCGGCTGCCTTCTGCATCTTATAGACGAAGACCTTGCCGTTGTTGAAAGCGCAGGTGATGAAGGCCGTGCCCGCTGCCACACTTTGCGGGGCTACGAGCGCAGTGTAGGTGTCGCCGCCCTTGTCATACGGGGCGATTTCGGCCGGGTTGCCGCCCTCGGTGGAGAGACCCGTCAGCCGCACGGACGCCAGCCCCTCGGTGTAGTCCGTCAGGACGACGGTCACCCGCGCCGTGCGGTGGGTGAAGCGGAGCGTGGGGTTGCCGTAGCTCACCGTCTGTTCCTCGGCCACGATGAGGTCGCTGCCCTCGAAGTCCTTCCGGGCACTTTGGTCGGCAGCTACCTTCACGGCAGGCGGGGTTGTCTCGCCAGCGGTGTAGGGCCACCACGCCGTGACGGTGATGTTATCGTGGTTGGTCCAGTAGTGCGGGTCATCGGAGGTCAGCGTGGCGCTGGTGTTGTCGGCGGTGGAGGGCGTCACATTGTATGCCTTCACCGTGCCGTCCATCCTGACTGCCACGCTCTGCACGCCTTCCCAGTTCCCGTCCACCGAGGCACGGGTACCGGCGGTGGCGGTCGCGGCGGGGTTCAGCCCCGTGGCGGTGAAGACGATGGGTGTGCCTTCCGCCCCTTCCGGCAGGAAGCCCGCTTCGTCCTGCGTGCAGGCGGCAAGGCCGAGCAGCAGGGCGAGGGCTGCGGATATATGGATGGTTGTTCGTTTCATGATGCGTGTTGTTTAGAGATTATTCTTCCTTCTTTAGTGTGGGCAGTTCTCCGGTGAGTTCGTAACGCCACTCTGAACCGGCACTCTGCAAGGCGCTGTTCATGGCATCAACGGCATCTGCCCAGGTAACATCTGTGCCGTCCACTTTTGTGGCTTGACCGCTGCCATTGTCGTATCCGATACCGGGATCAGGACTGTCGTTCCAGTAGCAGGCGGTCACACTACCGACGCCGCCGTTGTATCCCGCCACGCTACCGACCCAGTTGTAAGTTGCCGTGACATTTCCATTGACATGGTAACAGGCGGTCACGGTGCCGTAATAGTTCCATCCTACCACGCCGCCGACATAGTTGATATTTCCCGTGACATCTCCCGTGGCATGGTAGCAGGCGCTCACAGTGCCGAAGTTTTCTCCCACCACACCGCCGGTATATTGGTTGCTGGAAATGTTGCCCGAGACAGTGCAGCCGGTCACGGTGCCTTTGTTCTGTCCCACCACACCACCGATACAGCTTTCAGTTCCCGTGATATTTCCAGAGGCGGTGCAGCCGCTCACGGTACCAAAGTTTGTTCCCACTACGCTGCCAACGTAGAAGACACCAGATATATGTACATTTTCCAGCGTCAGGTTCTGCACCTTGCCGTCGGAACCAAGACAACCGAACAGACCCGCATAGTTTTTTTCCGACTGATTGACGGTCAGCCCAGTGATGGTCTTGCCGTTACCGTCGAAGGTACCGTTGTATGAATTGTTTTCGTCTGTGCCTATCGGTGTCCATTCCTTACCCGCCATGTTGATGTCGGCGGAGAGGGTACAATTTATCGATTTGTCTTTTTGTGCAGCTTCGTTCCATGCCAGCAGGCCGTCGGCGTTATAGACCGTGTAGGTCTTGGTGGTGGTGTCGTAGTTGTAGCCCAAATCCTCGGCTGCGCCGCTCTCGCCTTGGCCGGGTTCCCAGCTGCCGATGGTGCAGCCCTCCAGCGTCAGGCCGGTGGCGTTCACCTTGACGGTGTATTTATAGCGGTTGCCCGCCTCCAGCACGACGTCGTTCTGCGGGCGGAAGTAGAAGTTGCCGCCGCCGAGTTCCACCCGGATGAACGGCTCGCCTGCCGCAACGGTCTGCGGGGCGGTCAGTGCCTCGTAGGTGTTGCCGCTTGCGTAGTAGGTCTGTATGGCGGTCGGGTTTTCGTTATCGGCGGACAGGCTCATGAGGCTCACCGTGGCTCCGGCTACGCTCGTGATGCCTGTGCCGGGCTTCAGTGCGACGGTGATGCGTGCCGTACGGTGGGTAAAGGTGAGCTTCGGTTCGTCAAATTCCACCGTCCGGTCGATGGCGGCGATGAAGTCGCTGGCTGCAAAGGCCTCCTGTGTGCTTTGGTCTTCGGCCACCTTTACGGCAGGCATCCGTGTGATGTCTGTATCGTCGAGGGGCCACCATGCCGATACGGTAATCGGGTCGCGGCTGGTCCAGTAGTGCGGGTTGTTCTCGCTTGAGAGCATGGCGCTCTTGCTGTCGGTAGAAGCCGTCACGGTGTATTCCTTTACCGCGTCGCCCATCTTGAGTGCCACGGTCTGTACGCCCTGCCAGTCGCCGTCCACGGTGGCACGGGTGGATGGGGCTGCCTGCGGAGTTGCCTCTACGGACAGTCCGGTGGCACGGATGACTACGGGATATTCACCTTCGGGCAGACGGTTGTCGTCGGCCTGTTCGTCCTGCGTGCAGGCGGCCAGTGAGAGGGCGAGCGCAGCAAGTGCAAAAAATCTTGTCTTCATTATATCTGTCATTTTTAGTTACAAATCTGCGTTTACTTCCCCATTGTCTATTTCTTTCCAATCTGATATAGAGGCTCCTTGGATTTCCACTTCATCCGGTGTTTCCAGCGTTCCGCCGAGGGTCAGAGGCTCGGTCTTCTTCGCGTTGAACTCTTTGAGAGCTTCCGAGAGGTCGCTCTCCAGCATCGTGGGACGCGGGTTGCCGTCGGCATAGCGGATTTCGCCCGTCAGCAGCTGTTCCGTGCCGGTCACACCCAGCAGCCGCACCGTGGCTTTCCACTTGCCGGCATCATCCCCTTCGGTTATCCTGGTGAAGGGCAATACGACGTTCGAAGCGGCTCCGTAGGTATCGGTCGCGAAGTCGAGTGTCCCGGCTGCACCCGTCAGCCGGGCAACAATCTCCGTGATGCGTCCGGCGGCATCACCCGTCGGCTCGACGACAAGCGTCAGTTCGCGCACCTGCTGCTTCATCGCGGCGGTAAACGCATGGTCCTTGTCCTGCTCGATGGCCACCTGCTCCGCATGGGTGAAGAACCAGCCCGGATTGGCCGCGATGCAGCTCTCCGAATCGGCCCCGGCATCCGCGGCTGCGGCCACGGCGGCCGTGGTGCCGCTTACCGTGATTTCCTCGGCCGGATTCCACACCGCAAGGGTGTAGCTGCCCGGAGCAAACAGATGGTCGGGGGCATGGGTGGCGGCGGTCTCCGTACCCGTATAGTCACCCATGGCGACGGTCCATGTGGCAGGTATGTCGATGCCTTCGCCGCGTGCCGACCAGTCGGCCGTTACGGCAATCTTCCCGTGGTCGGGGTGCGGGGTGTTGTAGAGCGTGTCCTTGACGCAGGCGGCGGCCAGCAGCCCGGCGGCTGCGGCGGCCAGAATCGGAATATGTCGTGTTGTTTTCATATCGAGGTCGTTCGGTTTAGAAGAGGTTCCACTTCAGGGAGATGCCGGCATGGACGGGTCCCCACCAGTTGCGGGTTTCGGATCCCTGACGCACGCGCACGCCGTCGATGACGCGGTATTTCTCGTAGTCGGCATGCAGACAGCCCAGCCCGAGCGAGAAATCGAGGGCGAGGCGCTTGCCGAGGGGCAGGATGTAGCCGCCCGTGAGCCCGCCGCCGAGGATGTCGCCCTGGCGTCCCGTCTCGGAGAGCTTGTAGTTGAACGCCCCGGCCTTGAACATCGCGCCGAGGTAGCCGCGGCGCTGCGCACCCATATAATAGCGCACCTCGGGCGCCACCTCCCAGAGGGCATAGCGTCGGTCCTTGTCGCTCCACGACCACGAGGTCCACGATCCGCCGACGCCGAGGCTCCATCGGTCGGAGATGTGCCACTCGACGCCGAGGTCGGGCGTCAGGGTTGCCCAGCGGAGCAGGTTGGCGCGCAGGGAGAGATGATGATCGGTTGTGATTTTGGTTTCCGACGGAGCGGCAGCCTGGGTTGCCTGCTGTTCCTGTCGCTGGTTGAAGAAGTCTTCGGCTTCCTGACCGCCGACCTGAACTACAGGTTCCTCTTCGGCTTCGGCCCTCGCTGCGGCGAGACGCTCCTCCCGCTCCCGCTCGGCTGCGAGACGCTCGGCCTCGGCCTCTTCGGCTGCGCTGCGCTGCGCCTTCAGTTCAGCCTCCGAGGGCCCGGCGGGGATGACGATGCGCACGGTCACCAGATTGCCTCCCGAGGCGAGGTTCTTCGTCGTGAAGCACGCCTCGGTGAGCCCGCCGCGGAGGATCATCTCGGTCTTCACGCGATTGGATCGGGTCTTGGCCACGGCGAGGTTCTCGGCCGCAGAGGGCTGCGAGGAGCAGCGGCCCTCGACCTCGACGGGCACCGCGCCGTCGAGGATGGCGGCACGGTTTTCGGCGATGCAGGCGAGCAGGCGGTCGAGCTCTTCGCCGTTTCCGTTCCACGGGATATAGAACATGTCGTCGCCGGCGACGAATCGGAAGGTGTACTCGGCCGGCGCGGATCCGGAGGGTCCGTCTGCCGTCTGGCCGAAGGTCGGGACAGCCAGGAGTCCCAACGCAAACAAAAGGGTCAGGAGTCTATTCATGGTATCATGGATTTGTTCGGGATGCCGCGGGGACAAAACATCCCCGGCCCGGATCGGGGAGATTCGGGCTGAAGGGAGACGCCGCGGGGGCGTCAGTTCCGGATTTTTTGTGGGGGGGGGGAATTTCGGCGGATGCGGGTGCGCGCAACCGTTTCGTCACCGAGTGGCGAAAGGTCCGTGCGGGGATTTTTCCAGAAGGGGATCATGGCATCGAGCCGAAGAGTTCGAGGACAAAATTAGCAGAAAAATCGGAACGGGAAAGTGCGGGGCGCAAATTTTGTCGTTTAGGCAAGAAATTGTCGTTTAGGCAAGTGGAAATTGTCGTTTAGGCAAGAAAAATTGTTGTTCAGGCAAGACGCGCCGGCGCCCGGAGTGGGCGGGATGTCACGAAATCGGATCGTTTTCGAGGTGAGACTTGCGCCATCCGGACGGGGATACACCCTCCTTTTCCTTGAAGATCCGGGTGAAATGGCTGGGCGAAACGAAGCCCGAGATCTCGGCGATTTCGGCGATGTTCTGCTCGGGGTGCCGGAGCATGCTCCGCTTGGCATATTCCAGTCGCAGGTCAGTGACCCAGTCGCGGAACGAAAGGTCGTAGGTCGCCTTGATGTATCCCGAAAGGTAGGTGCGGTTGGTATGCAGGGTGTCGGCCAGCTCCTTGATCGTGAGTCCCGGGTGGAGATAGCCGTCGGCGGCGATCCACTCCCGGATCTTTCCGGCAATCTCCGTGAGGTGCGACGGCATTTCGGGCTCGGGTTCGGACTCCGTCCCGGCGTCGCTCAGGATCTCGTCTTCCGATGCGATTTCGCTCTCCATTGCATGTTCCACCCGCTCGTAGAAGAGCAGGTAGCTCTGGTAGCAATGGAAAAGGTAGATGTAGAAAGGAACCGACGAGAGGATCCACACGAAGACGTAGCGGTCGGGCAGGAACGTGAGCAGCCCGCAGCCGACACCGAAGATGACGGCCCAGTAGGTGAAGATCGAGAGCCAGCGGATGTAGGCCCCGATGTCGTCGGAGTGGGTGTCGGCGAAGAGACGCACGGCGCGTCGGTAGGCGCGGATAAGGCGTCGGGCCAGCCAGATGCCGTAGCACACGAGCCAGGCGGCCATTACCGTCAGTCCCGCCTTTTGGGTCGGGCCGCTGTGCAGACCCAGCAGGATGAAGGCCGACAGGAGCGTGAAGAGCATCCATGCGGCGAGGTGGAAGGCAAAGCGCCGCCCCGTGACGTAGAAGCGGTCGAGCAGCGTGGTGAGTGCCGAACTGAAGAGCCAGTAGCAGAGGAAGTAGGTCGAAAGGTTCATCAGGATGGCCGCATTGACGTTGTGGAACCGGATCCCGAAGAAGAAATGCACCGCATAGTTGGCGGCCAGCAGCAATATGGCAACGCCCATGATGCGTCGTGAGCGGAGGTAGTTGGCGAAGATGGCCCGGTCGGGCGTCGGGGCCAGCAGGAAATAGACGCCGAAGAAGATCATCAGCGGCAGGGCGATGCAGAGCGAGTATTCGTAGAGCGGGTAGTTCATGGGGTTTTGGTATTGCGGCCTGCGGACGGAGGCCTGTCTCTTCGGGAGGAAGGCTCCCGGGTCTGCGTCGCAAACACATAACAAAGGTACGCAATAATTCGATCGGGCGTTTGATTTTTGTACACGAAAAGTTTTCCGAAAGGAACAATTTCGTCCGTTTTTCTGTCGGGCCGGTCAGGAGCCGGACCGGATCCGGCTGCTCCGGTAAGATGAAAAGGCCTGCATGCTTTTGACATGCAGGCCTTTTTTGAAGCCATGATCCCGAAGCCCGCCCGCCGTCTTCGGATCCGGGTGCGGGACCGGGATATATCCCCGGGCGGAAACGATCAGATGAAGAGGTTCAGGTTGGCCTCCTCGGTGCGGTCGAGGTACGAGGCGACGCCGCCCAGCGTGATGCCGTCCAGCAGCTCTTCGCGCCGTACGCCCATGACGTCCATCGACATCGTGCAGGCGATCATCTCCACGCCGCTCTCGCGGGCCTGGCGCATCAGTTCCTCGAGGCTGTCGATCTTCTTGCGGCGCATGATGCCGCGCATCATGCGGCTGCCCATGCCCCACATGTTGAGCTTCGAGAGGTGCAGCTGTCCGCTGTGCGCCGGGAGCATCCAGCCGAACATGCGGCCCATGAGGTCTTTCCGTACGGCCGGTTTTTCGCGCTTTTTGATGACGTTGAGCCCCCAGAAGGTGAAGAACATCGTCACCCGCTTCCCGGTTGCTGCCGCTCCGTTGGCGATGACGAACGATGCCAGCGCCTTGTCCAGATCGTCGCTGAAGACCACGATCGTCTTGTTGTCGGCCGCTGTGCGTTGTGCGCTGCGGCACGAAGCCTCGGTCGGCGTCTGCTTGCGGATCAGGGCCCGCACCTTGCCGCAGCTCGTGTCGAGCGACAGCAGTTCGGCGCCCGTCATCCGGCACCACGAGGCCACGTCACGGCCGAATGCCTGGTCCGTTGCCGTGATGCGGAGCCGTTCGCCCGGTTTCAGCCCTTCGTAGCTCTTCCTGAGTTGCATGACCGGCCCCGGGCACATCAGCCCGCAGGCATCCACCTCGAGCGTCGGGGTTGCCGGTTCCGCGCAGGCGGTCGGCGCATGCCGTACACTCCGGATTCCGGCCCCGGTGCTGCATCCGCAGCTGCCGCTCCCGCCCTGCTCGTTGTGGGGCTCAGGTACCGGGGCGGTTGCCGCGCGCCACGTCGCGTAGCCGCCCGAGAGGTTGCGGACGTCTGCAAATCTGTGCTGCGAGAGGATGCGGCTTGCCAGGTAGCCCCGCAGACCGACGGCGCAGCTCACCACGACGGGACGCTCGCGCGGCAGTTCGCCGAGGTGTTCGCGCAGTTCGTCGAGCGGGATGTTCACGAAGCCCGGGATCGAGCCCATTGCGAACTCGTCGCGCGTGCGGACGTCGATGCACAGCGTCTCCCGGGAAAGCGTCCCGATCTCGCGCCACTGGATCGGGCGCACCCGTCCGGCAAGGATGTTCTCCGCCACATATCCGGCCATGTTTACCGGATCCTTGGCCGAGGAGTAGGGAGGTGCATAGGCATGCTCCAGCTCCGTGAGGTCGTGGACGGTGCCGCCCGTGCGGATGATCTGTTCGAACATCTCGATGCGTTTGTCGGCACCGTCGTATCCGACGACCTGTGCGCCGAGCAGGCGGCCTGTGCCGGGAGCGAAGAGGATCTTGATCGCGAGCGGCAGTGCATCGGGGTAGTAGCCGGCGTGCGAAGCGCCGTGCGTGTATGACGAGATGTATTCGATGTCGTTGGCCTTCAGAAGCTTGGCATTGGCTCCGGCCGCGGCTACCGTCAGGTCGAAGACCTTGGCAACCGAGGTGCCGATCGAACCCTTGTAGGAGTGGGTGTTGCCCAGTATGATGTTGTCGGCCACGATGCGGCCCTGTTTGTTGGCCGGGCCTGCCAGCGGAATCAGGGCCGGGCGGCCTGTGACCAGATGGCGCACCTCGACGGCGTCGCCTAGGGCGTAGATCTCCGGGTCGGAGGTCTGCATGTATTCATTGACGGCGATGCCGCGGCGCTCGCCCAGCACGAGCCCCGCTTCCTGGGCGAGTCTGGTCTCGGGACGCACGCCGATACTCAGGATCACCAGATCCGACGTGATCTTCCGGCCGCTCTGCAGGTGGATGGAAACACGCCCTTCGGGGGTCTCCTCGAAGCGTACGACGCCATCCTCAAGGTAGAGCCCCACCCCCTTGTCCGTCAGGTGGCGGTGGACGAGTGCCGCCATCGAGAAGTCGAGCGGGGCCATCACCTGGTTGGCCATCTCCACCACATCGACATGCAGCCCGAGGCGGTGCAGGTTCTCGGCCATTTCCAGACCGATGAATCCGCCGCCCACGACCACGGCATGCTGCGGTCGCTGCGTATCGACATATTGTTTGATGGCATCCGTGTCGGGAACGCTGCGCAGCGTGAAAATTTTCGGGCTCTCGATGCCCTCGATCTTCGGGCGCAGGGGCTCGGCTCCGGGCGAAAGCACCAGCCGGTCGTACGACTCCGTGTAGGTCTCGCCGGTGGCGAGGTTGTGCACCGAAACCTGCTTGCGCGTGCGGTCGATCGAGGTGACCTCCTGCTCGGTGCGGATGTCGATGCGGAAGCGGTCGGTGAAGCCTTTCGCCGTCTGCACGAAGAGCTTCGAGCGGTCGGCGATCGTGCCGCCGATGTAGTAAGGCAGGCCGCAGTTGGCATACGACACGTATTTACCCCGTTCGAAGAGAATCACTTCGGCCTGCTCGTCCAGGCGGCGCAGGCGGGCCGCTACGGTGGCCCCTCCGGCCACGCCTCCGACAATAAGAATTTTCATGGGTCCGTATGTTTTTGGTTTATTGGTTCGATTCAAAGGGTTCCGCCTCTTCCGTGAGGACCTTCAGCCGGGCGAAAAGTTCGTCGAACCCCATGGCAGCCTGCTGCATCTGCCGGATCTTCGCATATCCTTCGTCCGAGAGCGAGAAAAGCATCTGCCGCCGGTCATGCGGGTTGATCGTCCGGAGCAGAAAACCTTTCCCCTCGACCGCCGTGATGACCTTCGAGACGCGGGGATTCGACAGCCCGACGAAATCGCACAACGTTCCGGCCGTGCGGGGACGGTCGTCCCTGAGGTAGCAGAGCAGCATCGCCTCGTTGATCGTCAGCCCGTGACGCTCGGAAAAGATTCGTTCAAATTGGTACAGAGTCTTGTAGATCTCCTTGATCCGGCAAATGGGTTCCATCTTTTGCGTTTTGTCCGATGCAAAGATATGATTATTTCTAATAAAAACTATTTTTATTGAAAACAAAATGCATCTCGTCCAATTCTGAGGGGCTGGAGGCTGGGATCTTTCACCGATGGGGCAGGGGCTGCTTCGGACGGTCGTGTTTTTTCGGGCCTCTTTCGGTGTTGGAATTGCTCCGACAGCGAGGAAAGGGCCTGTTCGGTCTGTAGGCGGATTGGAGCGTCGAACGGGGAAACGCCATGATTCCCGAATGGAAGCCTGTTGCCGGCGGGCAGGCGGCTGAAAGCCTGGCTGCTGGTGTTGGCGGTTGGCGGTGGGACTGTCGTCGCTTTCCTGCAAGAAACAAAAAAAGCCTTACATATCATTGATACATAAGGCTTTTGTCTTTCTTGCGCTTTCCTTTTTGCGCCCTGGGGTGGAAGAAGGGGCTCGAACCCTCGACCTTCGGAACCACAATCCGACGCTCTAACCAACTGAGCTACATCCACCATGTGATCTCATTGCAGGGAGATCGTCCTTTCGAGGTGCAAATGTAATACGTTTTTTCGGTCCGTGCAAAAAAATCCGCCGAAAAATGTTGTCTTTCCCTTCGGGCGTGACAAAATGGCAGTCCGCCCTGCGACTTTGTCACGCAAAACCTGCCAAACCGCACTTGGCACAACTCTTGTCGGGAAGGAGGGTGCGAAAGCAAAAAAACATAACATAACTTAAAAACATAGAACTATGAACGTAAAACCGTTATCGGACCGTGTGCTGATCCTCCCGAATCCTGCGGAGGAGAAGACGGCCGGGGGTCTGATCATCCCCGACACGGCAAAGGAGAAACCGCTGGCAGGCAAAGTCATCGCAGTCGGCCCCGGCACTTCGGAGGTCAAGATGGAGGTCAAGGTGGGCGATCAGGTGCTCTACGGCAAGTATGCCGGTCAGGAGATTCAGATCGACGGCGAGACTTACCTCATCATGAAGCAGAACGACATTCTGGCGATCATCTAATCAACATCTAAAAAACGGAAAACACCATGGCAAAGGATATCAAATACAATGTTGAGGCGCGCGAACTCCTCAAGGAGGGTGTCGATGCGCTGTCGAACGCAGTGAAGGTAACGCTGGGCCCCAAAGGTCGCAACGTGATTATCGACAAGAAGTTCGGTGCTCCCCAGATCACCAAGGACGGTGTGACGGTCGCCAAGGAGGTTGAGCTCGAGGATGCATTCGCCAACATGGGTGCGCAGATGGTCAAGGAGGTTGCTTCGAAGACCAACGACGATGCCGGTGACGGAACAACGACGGCAACGGTGCTTGCACAGTCGATCATCGGTGTGGGCCTGAAGAACGTGACCGCCGGTGCCAACCCGATGGACCTCAAGCGCGGTATCGACAAGGCCGTGGCCAAGGTTGTCGAGTCGCTGCGTGCACAGAGCCAGGAGGTCGGCTCGGACTTCGCGAAGATCGAGCAGGTGGCTTCGATCTCGGCCAACAACGACCACAACATCGGCAAGCTGATCGCCGAGGCGATGGCCAAGGTCAATAACGAGGGTGTGATCACCGTCGAGGAAGCCAAGGGCACCGACACGCATGTGGAGGTGGTCGAGGGCATGCAGTTCGACCGCGGTTACATTTCGGCCTACTTCATGACCGATCCCGAGAAGATGGAGGCGCAGCTCGAGAAGCCCTACATCCTCATCACGGACAAGAAGATCTCGACGATGAAGGAACTTATGGGCGTGCTCGAGCCGGTTGCCCAGAGCGGCCGTTCGCTGCTGATCATCGCCGAGGATGTCGATGGCGAGGCGCTGTCGGCCCTCGTGGTGAACAAGCTGCGCGGTACGCTGAAGATCGCCGCCTGCAAGGCCCCGGGCTTCGGTGACCGCCGCAAGGAGATGCTCGAGGATATCGCCATCCTGACCGGTGCCACGGTCGTATCGACCGACAAGGGCATGAAGATCGAGGATACCGACCTCTCGATGCTCGGATCGGCCGACAAGGTGACGCTCAACAAGGAGAACACGACCATCGTCGATGGCGCCGGTCAGAAGGAGGCCATCGCCGCACGTGTGGCTCAGATCCGTGCCTCGATCGAGAAGGCTACCTCGGACTACGACAAGGAGAAGTTGCAGGAGCGTCTGGCCAAGCTGTCGGGCGGTGTGGCCGTGCTCTATGTCGGTGCCGCTACGGAGGTCGAGATGAAGGAGAAGAAGGACCGTGTGGACGATGCACTGGCCGCAACGCGTGCCGCAGTCGAAGAGGGTATTGTTCCGGGTGGCGGCGTGGCCTACATCCGTGCTACGGCATCGCTCGAGGGCATGAAGGGCGACAACGAGGATCAGACGACGGGTATCCAGATCGTCAAGCGTGCGATCGAGGAGCCGCTGCGCCAGATCGTGGCCAACGCCGGCGGCGAGGGCTCGGTTGTCGTGAACAAGGTGCGCGAGGGCGAGGGTGCCTTCGGATACAACGCCCGCGACGACAAGTATGAGGACATGCTCAAGGCCGGTATCATCGACCCGACGAAGGTGTCGCGTGTCGCTCTGGAGAATGCTGCTTCGATCGCCTCGATGTTCCTGACGACCGAGTGCGTCCTGGCTGAGAAGAAGTCCGAGCAGCCGGCTCCGGCCATGCCCGCCGGCGGCATGGGCGGCATGATGTAATCACGCCCCGGACCTGAATAGTGAAGAAACCCCGGAAGCAACAGCTTCCGGGGTTTCTTTTTTCGGGAGGGGGTTATGCCTCCTCCTTGAGAAGCCGGTAGCGAACGATGTCTGCGACCGAGACGACGGGGTAGTTGTTCTCCCTGGCGAAGGCCTCCACCTCGGGCCTGCGGGCCATGGAGCCGTCCGGCAGCGTCAGTTCGCAGAGTACGGCGCATGGGGCGTAGCCCGCGATGCGCATCAGATCGACGCTGCCCTCCGTATGTCCGCGGCGTCCGAACACTCCCTGTTCGTGAGCCACGAGCGGAAAGAGATGGCCCGGTCGGGCGAGGTCCTCCGGCCGGGCATGCGGTGCGATGGCGGCCTGGATCGTCGCGATCCGGTCGGCTGCCGAGACGCCCGTTGTGACGCCTGTGGCGGCTTCGACGGATACCGTGAAATTGGTCCCCTGGCGGTTGGTGTTGTGCCGGACCATGGGCGGCAGGTCCAGGCTCCGGGCTCTCTCCGAGGTGATGCACAGACAGACGATTCCGCTGCAGTGGCGGATCAACTGGGCCATCTGTGCGATGGAGATGCTTTCGGCCGGGAAGATCAGGTCCCCTTCGTTTTCCCGGTCTTTGTCGTCGGTGAGCAGGATTCCCGATCCCCGACGCAGGGATTCGGCGGCGGCCTCGACGCGGCGGGCCGCTTCGGCATCGGTGTTTGCTGGGTGTTTCATCATGGCGTGGATGTGTAATTTGCGGTGAGGCAAATTTAGTGCTGGTTCCGATCGGTTATTTATGGTATATTTGCACATTGTAGTGCTCTGTTTGCCTACGTGCCGATATGAAACAGGGAATCGTCCATCGGATGGTGCCGGCAACCGAACGGTTGTCGGTCTCCCATCTTTCGGAGCTCGCCTTCGAGGCTCCGCTGCATTACCATACGGAGTATGAGTTGATCCATGTGATCTCCGGATCGGGGGTCGAGTTCGTGGGCGGCGGGAGCGCCCCGTATGTATCCGGGACGCTGACGCTTATCGGGGGAGGGGTTCCGCATCTGCATCTGTGTGCCGCTTCGGACCGTGCGTCGGCGCTTTGCGAGGTGCTCTATTTTCCGCAGCGGCTGTTCCCCGTGCATCTGTCGGAGCTCTCCGAGCTGCGGTGGATCGATGCCTTGCTGGAACGTAGCCGCAGCGGGGTGCGTTTTACGGGCGAGCGGGAGGTCGAGGCCTTCGTCGCGGCCATGAAGCGGATCGACGGGACGGAAGGGGTCGGACGGGTTTGTATCCTTCTTGAGTTGCTCGATTTCCTGGGACGCAGCGGCGATTACCATTGCATCGATGCCGGCGCAGGACCCTGCGCCGGTGTCTGCGGTGCGGATGAACCTTTGTGGCGGGTGCACCGCTTTCTGCTCGGCAACCTCGGCCGGAAGCTGACCCTCGGGGAGATCGCTTCTTCGGCCGGCATGTCGCCGGCGGCCCTGTGCCGTTATTTCCGCCGTCGTACGGGACGCACCGTCTCCGAATATGCGAATGCGCTCCGCATGGCGCGGGTCTGCAACAGATTGATGCATACCGATCAGCCCGTCGCGCGGATTGCTGCGGAGGCAGGTTTCCACAACTTGTCGCATTTCAACCGCCTGTTCCGCCTGACGACCGGCATGACCCCGACGGCCTATCGTCGGAATCTGGGATTGTGCCGGGAGTGATTCCGGAAAACTGAATGCCTGCGTGGACGGATCCATAACGAAATCCCCGGAAGTTTCGGCTTCCGGGGATTTTTGTCGTGACAGTCGGGCCGGATGGGGCTGTGCTTACAGGCCTCCGTCGATCGCCCAGCTTTTGTCGGGGGTGTCGTTGCGCAGAGCCAGACGGATCTTTTCGCGGCTTCCGTCGGCCATCTGCAGCGTGCAGGGGATGAACCATCCGGGGTATTTGCCCGAGCGGACGGGTTCGGAGAGGTGTTCCACCGTGGCTCCGGAGTAGCGGTTCTTGAGGATCTCGCGGGCGTGGGCCCCATAGCTGCGGAGCGCCTCGTCGAGAATTTCGGCGTTCCAGGTGGAAAATGCCCCAAGGATCCGTTGTGCAGCCTCCTTTGCGTTGATGCCGGTCAGACGGCCTGACGGCAGGACCTGCGCCGGACGCTCCCAGGCGATCCCTTCGGGAAGGGCCGTAAGGGTCGCGGCGTCGATCGGTGCGTCGTATTCGATGCGGTCGATCTCGAGCAGGGTTCGTTCCTGATCTCCGTCCAGGAAGGTTATGCGGACCCCTTGCAGCCGTCCGTTTTCGGGATCGAAGCGGTACTCGCGGCGTGTGTTGCTCTCGAGGATCGAGGTGTTACGCATGTAGTCGCTTTGGCTGAAGTCGCCCTGCGCTGGGCTGATGACCTTGAGGTAGAGGACCTCCGCTTCGCGGCGCAGTTCATAACGGACGCCGTTGTGCGTTTTGGTGAGTTGCCGTTCGAGTTCGAGCAGCTGGTTTGGGGCGATCAGCAGATGCAGCATCCCGATTGCGTCGGGTGAGTAGGGCCGGATCAGACCGTCGTTCAGCGAGTCGTACCAGAGATAGGTGAGCTCTCCGTCGTAGAGGGCCTTGCGTCCCGGTTTTTCGACACGCCAGAGGAGCTGGGGGGTATAGATGGCCTCCAACGTGTGGGGTACGAACTCCAGGTTCGGGTCGGTGAAGTCGAAGTTCTCTTGTTCGGAGGTGCGGATGCGCAGTTCGATACGGATACTGTGGACTCCCTCCATCGAGGCAATGGCCTGCGTGAGGCGGTTGCGGGCGGCACGGGCCGGCGTGTTGAGGCCGAACGTGAGGGCCACGATGACCACGGCGGCGGCCGATACGACGCCCGAGAGGATGCCGACAAGCCGGCGGCGCGGGGTGCGGCGCTTGGGGGTATTCGGTGCGGTTGCCCGGCGGTGAACCGCTTCGAGCAGGCGGGCTTCCAACCCTTCGGGAACGGAGGGCTCGAAACGCGGGGTTACGCTTCGGAGGGCTTCCCGGGCCGTGCGGAGTGCCTCGGCGCATGCGGGACAGGTGGTGAAGTGCTCGCGGGCGACGGAAAGTTCTTCCGGGGAGAGCGTGTCGGCAAGCAGGTCGGGAATCATTTTATGGAATTCTTGGCAATTCATGGCAGTTGTTTTTTCGGGTTACAACAAGTTTCTCAACTTCTCGATTCCGTACTGGAACCGCGATTTGACGGTGGTAACGGGGATGTCGAGGATCTCGGCGATTTCCGTAAAGCGCAGCGCAGCGAAGGTGTGTAGGCGGATGGCCTCGGCCTGTTCCGGCGGGATGCGGTCGAGCTGTGCGGCAAGCCGTTCGGCCTCCTCGCGCAGTGCGGGGTCGGGGCTCTCCTGGGGCTGGTCGGGTCTCAACGGTTCGTGGAACGAGCGGCGGCGTTTCAGATCGCAGCAGGCATTGGCCACGCAACGGTAGAGATAGGCCCTGGGATGGGTGATCTCGCCCGAGGCGGTCAGCAACTTCAGAAAAGCCTCCTGTACGATGTCCTCGGCATCGCTTCGGGAACCGGTCCGCAGGGCCGCGAAGCGGTAGAGCTCCGCGTGGTAGGCGGTAACCGCCTCAGCAATCCGGTTGGGTTGGGGCGTGTCTGTTCTTTTCATCATGGGTTCAAAAGGTTTTTTGGATGCGCGTCCGATGATAGGACGCCGGATCGTGGGAAAAGACGTAAACCGGCACAAAAAAACGAACCGCTTGTGCGGTTCGTCACGGCATCCATTCGATGATTCCCTCGACAGGATGTTCCCGCAGCCAGGTCGCAAATTCCGCGTAGCTGCGCACGCCCTCTGCCAGAACCGCCCGGTAATAGGCGATGCCGGGGATCTTCTCTTCGTCGGGTGTTTCGTATTTCAGACGCAGGATCGCCTTGCGCGTCTCCGGGGTCAGCACTGCCGCAATACGGTCGGCGACCCGTTCGAAGTACCCTTCCCAGGGCGACCCTTCGGGCAGGTGGATCATGTCGATCTGCCACAAGCGGCCGTCCTGCGCGGCATATTGCACGTGCCACTCGAGGCAGTTGTCTTCGGCGTCGAGCAGATTGGCGTATTCGATCTTCCGGATCCCGGAGTTTCGGGCGATGCGCGACAGGGCGGCGAAGCTGTCGCCGATGTGTAGCGGGGCAGGGGAGTAGATGTGCAGGTCGATGTCGAGGTGCTTCATCAGCAGTCCCGAGCGGAGTGAGCCCACCAGATGGGGTGTGGCGCCGACCGAGCGCCAGATGGCCTCGATCTGCAGTGTTTCGAGAATCGAGAGCGCCTCCCGTCGGTTGCGGTCGGCCAGTTCGAGAATGGTGGAGTCCATGGCGGTATGGGCGGGCTTGTCGGTTGCCGGGTCAGAACAGCAGTCCCGATTCCTTGCCCTTCGGGGCTGCAGGGGCAGCCTCGCGGGGGGACTGAACCTCGGTTTCGCGCCGGCCCAGCAGGATCCGGGCCTGTGCCACGGCGGCGTCGGTGATCTCCGAGCCGGAGAGCATCTTGGCGATTTCCGTGACGCGCTCGGCCTCCGAGAGGCGGGTGATCGAGGTGCGTCCGTCGCGCTTGTAGACCACGAAGTGGGCCGTGCCCTTCGAGGCGACCTGCGGCAGGTGGGTGATGTCCACGACCTGCATGCGGGCCGAGAGCGAGGCGATGATTTCGCCCATGGCATCGGCGATACGGCCCGATACGCCCGTGTCGATCTCGTCGAAGATGATCGTCGGCAGCTGCATGCGCTCGGCGAGCAGGGCCTTCAGGGCGAGCATCATGCGCGAAAGCTCACCGCCCGAGGCGATTCGTTCGATCGGCTGCGGCGTGCGGTCGCGGTTGGCCGAGAAGAGAAACTGTACGCCGTCGCGGCCCGACCGCGTGAGTGCGCCGAGGTCCGAAAGCGCTACCTCGAATGTCGTGTCGGGCATGCCCAGCCGCGTGAGTGTCGTGAGGATCTCACGGGCAAAGTGCGGAGCTGCCTTCTCCCGGGCCTTGTGGAGCCGCTCGGCCAGCTCCCCGGCCTTGGTTTCGGCCTGTTGCAGGGCTGCTTCGACTTCGGCGATGCGTTCGTCGCCGTGGACGATGGCGGCGAGTTGCGCGGCGCAACGGTCGCGCAGGGCGATCAGCTCCGCCTCGTCCGCCACGCGGTTCTTTTGCTGGAGCGAGATGAGCAGGTCGAGCCGTGCGGAGAGTTTCGAGAGTCGTTCCGGGTCGGCGTCGATGCGCTCGCTGTCGGCGGCGGCCGACGCACCGATGTCCTTCAACTCCTCGATCACCGAGCGCAGCCGGTCGGCATATTCGCCGGCTGCCGGGTAGCTTTCGCGCAGGTGGGCAAGCTCCGTCTCCGAGTTCTTGAGTTGCGCCAGCACGCCCGTCTCGTCCGTATCGAGGGCGTTGCGCAGTGTGGTGATGGCCTCGCCGATCCGGTCGGCGTGTTCGAGTACCGCGAGCTCCGCCTCGAGCTCCGCCTGTTCGCCTTCCCGGAGGTTCGCGGCCGTCAGTTCATCGGTCTGGAAGCGTAGCCACTCCTCGTTGCGGCGCCCCTCCTCGGCCTCGGCGCGCAGGGCCGAGGCCTCGCGGCGCAGTTCCGTTACCCGGGCGTACTGTGCCGCATAGCGGGCGAGCAGCTCGCCGTTGCCGGCCATGGTGTCGAGCGCCGAGGTGCGGAACTCCTCGGAGGAGAGGATCAGGTTCTGGTGCTGCGAATGGATATCCACCAGGCGGGTGCCCACCTCGCGGAGCTGGCCGAGCGATACGGGCACGTCGTTGATGAAGGCGCGGCTCTTGCCCGCCGGGGTGATGACCCGGGTCAGGGTCGTCTCTGCGGCGTAGTCGAGGTCGTTTTCGGCGAAATAGGCTTCCAGTCCGCTTCCCTCCAGGTCGAAGGTCCCCTCTACCGAGCAGTTGCGCGCGGCGTCCTTCATGGCCGCTCCGTCGTTCTTGGCCCCCAGCAGCAGCCCGAGGGCGCCGAGCAGAATCGACTTGCCGGCACCCGTTTCGCCCGTGATGATGTTCAGGTGCGGGTCCAACTCCATTTCGAGTTTGTCGATGAGCGCGTAGTTTTCGACCGAGAGTCGGCGTAACATGGCAGTGTCGGTTATTTGAGAATCGTTTCGAGTTTGTCCGCGATGCGTGCCGCCACCTCCCGCTTGGACATCAGCGGCAGCTCTTCGCGGCCAGCGCGGTCGATCAGTGTCACCTTGTTCGTGTCGCCGCGGAAACCCGCACCTGGGTCGCGCAGCGAGTTGAGCACGATGAAGTCGAAATTCTTTTTCGTGAGTTTGGCCTCGGCGTGGGCCTCTTCGTCGTCGGTCTCGAGGGCGAAGCCCACCAGGACACGGCCCCCTTTGCGGGCGCCCAGTTCGGCGGCGATGTCCCGCGTCCGGCGCAGCTCGATCGTCAGCCCGCCGTCACCCTTCTTGATCTTCGTGTCGGAGACGTGTGCCGGGGTATAGTCGGCTACGGCGGCGCACATCACGGCGCCGTCCGATGCGTCGAAGGCCCCGACGGCGGCCTCGTACATCTCGGCGGCCGACAGCACGTCCACCCGCTCCACCCCTGCGGGTGTCGGCAGTGACGTGCGGCCGGTGACGAGTGTCACCGCAGCCCCGCGTGCCGCCAGTTCCCCGGCGATGGCATAACCCATCTTTCCCGACGAGTGGTTCGAAATGAACCGCACGGGGTCGATGGCCTCGATCGTGGCCCCGGCCGTGACGATCAGCCGTTTACCCGCGAGCGTCTTTTTTTTTTCGTCCAGCAGCCCGCCGACGAATGCCGCGATCCGGTCGGGTTCGGCCATCCGGCCCTTGCCCTGCAGACCGCTGGCCAGCTCGCCCTCTTCCGGCTCGACGATCCGCACGCCGCGTGCGGCCAGTGTCCGGAGGTTCTGCTGCGTTGCCTCGTGGGCATACATGTCGAGGTCCATGGCCGGAGCCACGACCACCGGACAGCGCGCCGAGAGATAGGTCGTCAGCAGCAGGTTGTCGGCTACGCCCGTGGCCATTTTGGCCAGCGTGTTGGCCGTAGCCGGGGCGATCAGGTAGCAGTCGGCCCACTCGCCCAGCGCCACGTGCGAATTCCAGGCTCCGTTCTCCGGGTCGAAGAACTCCACGAGTATCGGGTTCTTCGAGAGGGTGGCCATCGTGAGCGGGGTGATGAACTGTTTGGCGAGCGGGGTCATCACGACGCGCACGTCGGCGCCCGCCGTCTTCAATAAACGACACAGCACAGCCGCCTTGTAGGCTGCTATGCTGCCTGTGATGCCCAGCAGGATGCGGCGCCCGTCGAGCGGACGCCGCGTCGTTGCGTCGGTGGCGTCTCTTTGTGGCACAAGTATAGTGCTGTGCTGTGGAGAAT
>OCJY01000148.1_pt1 | contig 23016 bp, 17 predicted proteins | sample 1502791 | NCBI WGS metagenome assembly OCJY01 (sample SAMN01915221, study PRJEB22387) | human gut metagenome | isolation source: stool | host: Homo sapiens | place: USA | reverse complement strand
TGGAAGGGCATTCATCAAATGCCATCGCGATTGTAGAAGCCAGATTGGACTGGATCTGCATACTTTCCTCCGGTCCCATAAAAATCTTTCTTCCATCTACATGAGAGTGAAAATAAACACCCTCTTCCTTGATTTTCCGCAAGCCGGCAAGGGAAAACACCTGGAAACCGCCTGAATCCGTCAAAATCGGCTTGTCCCAGACCATGAATTTATGCAGACCTCCCATCTTCTTTACTACCTCATCCCCCGGACGTACATGAAGATGATACGTATTGGACAACTCTACCTGCGTCTTAATCTGCTGTAAATCCATTGTTGAAACCGCTCCCTTGATGGCAGCGGCAGTTCCTACGTTCATAAATACCGGTGTCTGTATCGTGCCGTGAACCGTCTTAAATTCTGCCCGTTTGGCACGGCCTTCTTCTTTTAATATATGGTACATCTTTCGCCCTCATACTTTATTTTTCTATCAACGCATATTTGAAACCAATCCAACGACTAAACGTTGGATTTCGAACGCGCTAGAGCGTGTTTGAAAATTGCTTTCCATGAGATGTGCGTCCCAGTTTGTAGGAGATTTGTCTCAAATGAGGGAGGCGTAGCGGGCTACGTTGACCGAATGCCGGGCAAATATACCGCAAAGTGGGGCGTGCAGATCACGGAAATGAATTTTCAAACATGCTCTAGAATAAGTATAGCGAATCCTTCCTGCATTTGCAATCATAATTCTATCTGATTAGCTTAAAAGAGTAAAACCTGACACGTTCTCCTGCATTTTATCGTACATCGCCAAAACCGGGGAACGTTTAGCTCCCCGGTCTTTAAAATCGTTACTTATTCTTTTTCTTTCCTTGACTTCTTTCTTAATCGAATTCCCAATCCGCCTGCACCTAAAGAAGATACTGCAAGACTGATCCAGCCCCATACATCGGTGACATCTCCGGTTTTCGGAGCACCTGCTGAAGCAGTCGTTCCGGAAGCTGCTGCCCCCTTACCAGATGTTGAAGTATTTTTCGATGTATCTGTTGGTGTCGGTGTTGGCTTATCTGTGGGAACCGGTGTATCCGTCGGTATCGGCGTATCCGTCGGCACTGGTGTATCTGTCGGTGTCGGTGTGTCTGTCGGTATTGGAGTATCCGTCGGCACTGGTGTATCTGTCGGTACTGGCGTGTCTGTCGGCGTTGGCGTATCCGTCGGTGTTGGTACAACCACTTTCACGGTGTAACTGAAAGTAAGTTCCTGATAACCCGTAGCAGATACTGTAATTTCATAGGTCCCCTCATCTACAATCGGCGCTGCATCCGTTTTAAGAGTACCATCTTCATTGATGATCACTACGGCTCCTCGCCCGCTTGCCGCATAACTGGTTCCATTTACAGATACAGAAACGATATTTTTCATATAATCTGCAAAATCTTCTGTGGCATAGCCCTCCGCCGTTACAAGCGCCGGATTACTGTTGTCATGATTATAAACTGCCGGCATCTCTTCCGTAAACAGGATAAAATCTGTGGTCATAGCTGCGTATTTGCCGCTCTTATCACGTACAGTCAAGGTATATTCTCCTTTGGCCGCATTCTGATAGGAAAGAACCCCATCAGCCACATCTGCCTCAAGACCTTCCACCTCATATTCCGCATCAAAATCCTCTGGCAAACCATTCACGGTAATACTGGTTCTGCCTGCTGTGACTGACGCATTTTCCACCTTTACATCACCATTGAATTTAACCGGTACGTAAACGTCTGCCGGAATGCTGTAAATTCCTTTGCTTGTGTAATACGTAATCTTGTCAATCGTCTGTCCCATCATGGCTGCATAGTGTTCAGAGGATGTGGGACAATTATGCACACTTTCTGTAAATCCGGTGCACCATGCCAGTTCTGTTCCTCTCCAGATATTTTCCAGATGACGGAGACCATAGTCATTTCCTTCTTTTGTGCTGAGAATCACACCATATACTTTATCCTTATTGTTATCAATGTCCAGACCATCCAGACTCAACTCATAGTCTCCGTAGCTTGATTCGGTAGTAAACTCAATATTTACATTCTCAAGGATCTGCTCTTCGCCTACCACGTTTCCAAAGGATAAGGTTCCGTCAGCCTTCACCGTCACTTCTTTATAATAAGAAGGTTTTTCGTCCATGATATAGTAAGCATAGCTTGGATTTTCAAACAGAGCATCCCTTCCACTGTAAGTTGTTGTGGATGTCTGTCCGCGGTTTGTCACTGTTATTTCGATAGAATCCTGTTCTGTTACCTGCTTATAAGCAGAGAGATCCACATCGGCCCCTACCTTAACCGGAAATGTAATGCCGGTAATATCACTTCCATCGCTATTCACATGGTAAGAACCTCCTGCAAGAGAAGCTGTTCTTGTTTTATTTAAAGTGGCGGAAGAAAATGCATCTACTGCAATCCCATTATTTACATCTGCCGCATAAAATTCATCATATGGAATATTCATCAGAACATATCGTTCCTCATTCTTCACAAGTGCCTGTATTGCAGCATTCAGATGTGCTGTTGCCTCATCCACTGCTGACTGACTATGTTTTGCCGCCAATTCTTCCCTGGCTTCTGACAATTCTGTCTGCATGGATGCCCAACTTTCAGCTGTATAATCACTTTCATTCAATGCATCAGCATCGGCAATCGCTTTTTCAAGCTTACTGGTATCCCAAACAGGATCTTCTTTGACAATATGATCCGCAGTTGCCTCAAACTGATACGTATAATCTGCATATCCCAGTGCATAAACAGTCAACGCCCAATACCCTGTGCCGTCTGTTCCTTCCGGCAATGTGCAGCGAAGAGAATCTGTCAGTCCAAGCTGTATGCCCATAGACTTGTGCATCCAGTTATCGGCAGCAAATTTGGTTCCAAAAACTGCAACTGGCTGACTGTAGGTATGATCATTTCCATAATAGGTCCATTTCACCGTCTGCATATTGGCTGCCAGATCACCATAATCTCCATTCAGGTCTACGCGGAGAAATTCACCATAAGAACCATTGGCCGGCTTCACCTCAGGAATAATACCAGCTGCCGTTTTCAGTTCCGTATCCTGAAGTCCGGATTCACTTCCTGACGTTCTGCCTGTGAAGGTAAAGGAACCGTCTTCCCCTTTAACCGCAGTCTTCAGTCCATTGGTATCCTCTGTCACATTCGCTGCCACACCAGTATACGAATTCAGATTATTTTCGCTGAAACCGCCCGAAAGGGTTTCACCATTCTCCACAACTTTATATTTTTCACAGAATGCTTCATAATCATCGGATGCAACTTTTACCGGCACATACTTAAGTCCGGTCACTACGTAACGCTCAATCTGACTTTTATCGTATGTCACTTCGGTCCCATCCGTCAAAACTACGGTTGTCGCCCCTTTATAATAGGAAACATCATATGTAGTTCCATCCTTCATATAAATAACAGCACTGCACTGAAAACTTCCTCTGTGCAGTCCATGATTGGTAGTTGCACGGGATACTGTGTCAAATGCTCCTTTATCAAATTCTCCCTTTGCATCCTTCTCATAAGAGGATGCTGCATTTCCTGCCGCCTGAACACCTTCCGCTGCCCAGTATTCTGCCCATCTCAATCCTGCATAGACATACCGGTATTCCTCTGCCTTCTTCTCATATGTAAATTCCAGATTTTGATAGCCTGTGGAAGAAACAACAATCTCAAAGGAATCCCCCTCCGCAAACGGGGCCGCATCTGTTTTCAGCGATCCATCCTCACCAATAAGAACGGTCGCGCCTCTGCCGCTTGCCGCATAGCTTTTTCCATTCACGGATACGGAGGTAATATTCTTCAGGTAATCCTTAAACGCAGCCTCATCGTAGCCTTTCGCAGTTATCACAGCTGGCATACTACTGTCATTATTATATTTTGCCGGCATATCCTCTGTATAAAGGATGAAGCTAGTCTTTAACTGCGCATATTTTCCGCTTCTGTCCTGAATGCTAAGTGTATAAAGTCCTTTATCTGCCTCACTGAATGTGAGCATTCCATGATCCACTGTTATACCGTCCAGACCCTCTACATCATATCTGGCATCATAATCATCCGGTAATCCTTCAATCTCTATCTTTGTCTTTCCTGCTTTTACTGAAGCATCCTGTACCTTCACGCCTCCATTGAACTTTATTGGTACATAAATGTCATTCAACAGAATTTCATAGATACCTTTACTTGTATAATACGTTACTTTATCGATTGTCTGTCCCATCATAGCTGCATAGTGGGCGGATGACGTAGGGCAATTATGAACAGCCTGTGTAAATCCAGTGCACCATGCAAGCTCTGTTACCCTCCAGATATTTTCCAGATGGCGAAGACCGTAATCATTTCCTTCCTTCGTACTTATAACCACACCGTACACGGTATCTGTGCCTGAATTGATATCCAATCCGTCAATCGCTAACTGATAGTCCCCATAACTGCTCTCTGTACTGAGTTCGGCACTTGCTCCTGTCACCTTCTGCACGTTGCCTACCGTTTTTCCAAAGGATAAACTTCCATCTGCAAGAACCTTCAGTTCCTTATAGTAAGCCGGCGTTTCACTGAGTACATAGTAGGAATAGCTTGCACTTTCAAACAATGCATCCTTTCCGCTATAGGTTGTTGTAGAAGTCTGTCCCCGATTGGTTACCGTGATTTCCACAGAATCTGTATCCTTGATTCTCTTGTACGCAGAAAGATCCGTACCTTCCGGAACTTTTACAGGGAACGTGATACCAGTAATCTCACTGCCGTCACTCTTCACATGGTAGGAACCGCCCGCCAGACTTTTGGTTCTTGTTTTATTCAATGTTGCAGAAGAGAATCCATCCACCGGAATATTGTTGTTTACATCTGCCCGGTAAAACTGGTCATACGGGATATTCATAAGAACATATGAAATCTTTTCCTGTGCTTCTTTTGCTTCCAGTGCCTGAATCGCTTCTTCAAGCGCATTTGCTGCTGCCGTCACCTCATCCTGTGACTCCTTCTTCTCCAAAGCCTCTTTTGCCGCGGACAATTTTGCCTGCACCGCAGACCAGGAGTTTTCTGTATAATCTGCACTGGTCAGACCTTCTGCATGATAAATCGCCTGTTCGAGAGCCGCGGTATCTATGCTTGCACTGGTATCAACTGCCTGGCTCAGTGCAGAGGCTGCAGCGCTGATAATTGCCTTGGAACTGCAGGTTGCGGTACTTACAGTATCAATACCGTCAACACCGTTTTTCTGGATCATCTGTGCTGCAATTCCAGGTCTGCTGTCTCGTCCATTCATCGCCCGGTTGGCATACGTTACATTATCATCCTCGATCTTACAATCTCCGCTATATGTGACCGATGTAACTGCTCCCTGAGCAATCGTTACGGCAACCTTAATCTCATAGGCATCAAAGTCCTGAAATTCATCCGGATGTACCGTAGCTGTTCCAATATAGGTACCGTCTTTGTAACTTACTCCCTCTGCCTGCAGCGATACAGGAAAGGACCCTGCTGCCATAACTGCAGACATCATAACTGCCAGAGCTTTTGTCTGAAAATTCTTTTTTCTCATTTTTTCCTCCTTTATGATACTTTATTAAAAGTTAGCTATTGCTAACTATTAATCAAAAAATTATTCTCTCACCACAGATTTTCTTGCTTCCCGTTCCACAACATGAAGTATCTTTCCGGAAAGTATTCCGATCAAGGCTCCTGTGGCAGTTCCTGCCGCTAAAAGAGCCGGCAGGTAATAAAACAGATTCCGATTCCGTATGATCCAGGCAGCTGCCAAAAGCTGACCGATATTATGGCTGACACCGCCGATGATGCTCACCCCTACAACTGAAAACCCTTTCATTTTCCTTATAACCGCCATAAGCAAGAAGCTTAAAATCCCGCCAGCAAAACTGTACAGCAGCGATACCCCATTTCCAAACATATATCCCATAAGGAAAATGCGGATCATAGAAATCATCAGCACCTCCTGTGGTTTTAACAGATATAAACCGATCACAATCACCAGATTGGCTGCTCCCAACTTCATACCGGGAATTCCGAAATTAATCGGAATCAATACCTCCACATAACTGAAGACCATAGCAAGCGCTATCAGCATCCCGCAGCCTGCAACTTTTCTGCTCATTCCATTTCCTCTTTTCTTCTATGCAATACCAGGTGATTGCGAAACTCTTCCGGAGTGAGAACGAATTCTAAAACGCCTCCGGAAGAGTTTCGCAATCGCCCCTCTATACAATACACCAGATTTGTTTCACAAGCCCAGCCATAGAAACAGACACAAAAGCAAAACCGCACGAAAAACTGTAAATGTCACTTCATTTCCCCTTAACACCTTCACCCCGCAGGAAATATTTCCTCTGGGACAGGTATCCACACATTTCTGACACTGAAAACAATCTCCTCTTATCTCCATCGAGCCTTCGGGCGGCAATTCAATATCTGACGGACACTTTTTTGTGCAGGCACTGCAGTTTTTGATACACTGTTCTCTGTTCCTGTGAAGAGAGAAAAACGGCAGTATGGGAAGCAGGGAAAATACTGCCCCCATAGGACAGAAGAACCTGCAGAAGAATCTCTCCTGCACTGCCATCCCGACGATCAAAAGGAGCAGTAAGACAACTCCTGCCACATAGCCGCCCAACCTGAAGTTCCCTGCATGAATCATAGAAAACACATCCCATGGACTGGTGCCCTGCGCCTTTGCGTAAACACCCAGGAAGCACAGGATCACAATCACTGCAAGCACCACATATTTCAGACAGGAAAGTCTTGCATTCCACACCACTGGCAGCTTTACAGGTTTCTTTTTTAATTTCTTGCAGATCCATACATAAAGTGCATGTACTCCGTCTCCAAAGCTGCCGAAGGCACACGCAAATCCACAGAAAAATCTTCCGAATACAATCGTATAAGCACAAAGTACCAACAACACCGATACAAAAGAGGTAAGTTCTATTTTTGCTCCTGCTCCCAATTGCTGAAAAATATACTTTACACCCGAAAATGCCGCAGTAAACGCAGACGGCAAAAATAGAAAGTATAAGAGCTGAATCACTGCCCTTACCCATGTATGAATATTTCTTATGTCCTTTTTTGAAAGATTATGTATATCCATTCTCTTCATCTGATTATTCCGCCTTTTCCAAAGCCTGCCGGGCGGCATCCCGTATTCCCGTGGAACTGAAGGTTGCCCCGCTTATTGTGTCTACATCTGCAGACTGTTTTTCAATAATATCCGGTATGACATCCTGTGCCATCGCAAAGTAAGCGCCGTCTTCTTTTTCCGCCGATAAAATTTCAATGGCAGTGATTTTTCCCTCCTCCACTGTCACCTCAAGCGAAATCGGCCCGCCGAAGCCCTCCGCCTCGCCAGCGTAAACTCCATCCTGATAACTCTGGGAATTTTCTTCGTCACCTGATTGTTCATTTCCCTTTGCAAGCCTGGCGCTGGCCAGTTCTGCATGTAATCTGGCAATCTCATCCTCTTTTTCCCGTTTTTCCAAAGTCGTATTATATCCCAGCAAAACTGCCGCAATCACCGCCAGATTCAATATTCTGATACAAAATGACTTCATATTCCATCTCCATTCTGCTTATTCTTTGATTTTTCCGGCAATCTCCAGCGCCTGAGTACAAGCCTCTAAAATTGCCTTCGACGAGCAGGTTGCCCTCGCTACTACATCGATTTCATCCAAAGTACCTTTTTCAAGAATCTGCGGAACGACTCCGGGTATACTGCTTCTTCCATCCACTGCCCATGCAATATAACGGTCATTCGAGGAAGGGCCGTCACCCAATACATCTGTAATATTGATAATTTTATCATCCTTTACCGTAATCTTCAGTGATAGATTGTAAGGCTCAAAGTCCTCATATTCATCCGGCATACATAACACAGAAGCCGCATACTCCCCATCTTCATATATCGTCTCCGTCTGATCTTTGTCTCCGTCCTCACCGGAGTCTCCGTCAGTTTCTCCCTGATTTTCATCTCCTCCCGGTTTCTCTTCTCCACCTTGATTTTCATCGTTATCAGAAGGGTTCTCTTCCTCATCCCCTCCTTGATTTGTGACTTTCCAGGCTTCTTTCAATGCATTCTCCACAGCTTCCAAAATACCTCTGGAACTATATGTAGCGCCCGTCACCGTATCTACCTCTGTACTTTGATTCTCAATCATAGCATCTGTAACCTTCAGTGCCCTTGAGAAAAATGCTTCATCATCCTCATTTTCCAGAATCAGAATCGCTTTGAGCATATCCTTCTGAATCACCACCGCTGCCTTAATCTCTCCCAGATATCCTTCCCCGATGCCATAATAAATTCCCTCTTTATAGGGGAACTTCCCTTCCGGAATCTGTGTTTCTCCGTCATCTGGGCTGTTTCCATTTCCCCCTGACTCTCCGGAACTAATTCTGTGCGCTTCTTCCAATGCGTTCAAAATTGCATTTTTGATTCCCCTGGAACTAAAAGTGGCTCCGGATACCAGATCCACATCTGTACTCTGCGTTTTTATTACCTGATCTGTTACCGCTTTTGCCCTGTTGAAAAATGTTTCATCATCGGATGTCTGCGTGATCAGGATATTCTGTATCATATGATTCTGAAGCACGACAGCAACGGTAACCTCACCGCGATACCCATCTGCAGTTCCATAATAAATACCATCTGCATAAGGAAAACTTCCGCTGACCGCCGGTTTTTCAACCTCCGTACTCTGTGCCGGCTTTTTTGATACCGCATTTTCCGAACCGGATACCGCCGCCTGACTCAGGGCATCCCGGACAGCTTCTATAATTCCCATAGAACTGTATGTGGCTCCTGACACCGTATCCACATTGGTGCTCTGGGTGGAAATCATGTTCTGAATCAATACAGAGGCTTTTTGGATAAAGCTGTTGCCATCGCTTGTCTTTGTAATTTCTATTGAGGCAATCTTCCCTCCGCTGATCTCTACCTTAACCGTAAGAGGACCTCCAAAACCGGTTCCGGTGCCGTAATAGGTACCGTCTTTATACGCCGCTGCATCCGATACCCTGGTGACTGTTCTGGATGGGGTATCACTGGCAGCTGTTCCTCCAGAAGCTGTCGGCTGCTTTGTATCAGGTTCACCCGTCAGTGCATTCTTCACGGCACTGATAATTCCTTTAGAACTGTACGTGGCTCCTGAAATTACATCTACATCCAATGTCTGGGAATCTATGATTTTATCAATGACTCCTTTCGCACGGTTAAAAAATGCTTCATCATCTCCCTCTACTTCGAGCACATTGACCGCAACTATTTTTTTATCTTTAATTTCTACCGCCACTTTGATTTTTCCTGCGAATCCGGTACCTGTTCCTTCATACGTCCCATCTTCCAAATTAAAGCTGCCTTTTCTGGTATCCCCCTTTGCAGAAGCCTCTCCTTCACCCTGATCCTTTGTCTTTATTTTCCTATCCCCAACATCTTCCTCCACCGCAGGAGGCAATTCATCCACCGCATATACAGGTTCCGTATAGCCATGGAGCGAAATCCCCGCACATACCATAACCAAGGCTGCCGGGATAGTTTGAACTAATATCAAAAGCTTTTTCCAACTACTCATACTGCTATTCTTCCCTCTCTAGTTAGTTTTAACTAATTAACTCGTATATAATACCACAAGATATTTTTTATGTCAATTCTATACAAAAAAAATTTTAAAGCACCCCCAGACAGTTTAACACTTTATACGAATAACAAAAAAATCCGGCTGAAGGAATCCTGACCCTCTCTTAGCCAGTCTCCTTCTCCGGATATTCTTCAGGCAATTTTATCAAATTCCAAACATCGCCAGGAACACAGAACCTATCAATAACACTATATAGGAACGCCGAAACTTCAACTTATAACAATAACCAACAATCCAATACAGGAACCACATTCTAAGGATTTCCAATAAAATGACGAAATCTTTTGAACGAATCAGAAGCAGAATGCTGCTGAAAACGCTTCCTAATAACAAAATTAATCTACATATATCACCAATGTAAAACATCACATCCTTAAATCTCGTGCGCCCGGAAAAATATACAATTCCCTTTGTATATACACCTTTACCGGCTTTAAGATCATACAAATCGCCTGTAAAGTAAAAAAGAAAAATAATATTTAAAGCTATACATATAAAAAATTTTAACGGATATAATTGAAGCTTTCCATTCGCCGCCAAATACCATTTAAGAACTAAAACAATGAGAGATACGAAAAAAAGCGCAGAAATAAGGGCTAACGATTTTTTCAAAGGAATGCCAAGTAACATCTTTTGCTTCTCTTTCACACGCGCTGCATTCTTTTCTGAATCATCAGCAGAAGAACTTCCAAACAGAACAAACTGAATATTCTCGCAGACGCTCTCCCATGTTCCGGCTTTCATATTCTCAATTTCTGTGTCAATCTGTTCATCCAAATATTTACAATAAAGTACATATGATCTTGGAATCCCGGTATCTTCATGCCGAAATTTTAGTATACTGGCTAATCTACCAATCATACCACAAAGATAATAGCCTTCTGCCGCCTGTCTTTCTATGAAATTTACCAATGCATCATTCTCGTAAAATTGATAGTTATTATATACAAACTTATGCCGCTGTTTCATAATCCTACCTCCCACTATAGTCTGCCACTGCTTCTACATATTGCTGATTTCGAATGAATTCTCTCTCCCCTCATATAATTAAGGCAATCCGCCGCTGTCACATTCATTCATATGGTTCATCACTTAAAATGATACCAGAGACAAAATAATAATTAATGCTAACGACAGAAAAGTCCGGCTGAAGGAGTCCTAGCCTTCTCTTAGCCAGTCTCCTCCTCCGGATATCTACACAATACTACAATTCACAATCTTATGTACACCCCCTGTTGTTGTAACAAACAATCAACTAACAGACATATCAAGACTTTCTACCAAATCTTCTTTTGGTACAAATGCGAATTATAATATACTTTTATTACCTTTTCTCGTAAAACGATTCGCTACGTTAACTCTTAGTAAACAATAAAATGTTCATAACTGATTTCCTGATGATATGTTCCTGTACATGCAGTATTTGCATAAAATTTATTAATATATTTGTAGTCAAAAGCCCCATGCGTATACGTTGTATATTTATAACCTAAGTACTCTGTTTTGGCATTCACTGTGCTAAGAGTCGATATAACCGAAGCAGCCATTGTTGCTAAGCTAACCGCTATTCCAATATATCCATAGGCTTGCCCCAAAATAGTACTTAATACAGTAACTGTAATAGCATCAAGCGCCTTTCCTAAAGAAATGTTTTGTGTACCAGAAGATAAATAGTCATTATAATCAGAAGCCTTCAAACTACCATATGGTGAAAGGGATTTTGTTCCCTTCCAAATGGTTCCCCGCGGCTCAATATCAGAATTATTTTCTGTAGTAGTTACTTCCGTAATTTCTACTTTATGTCCATCAAGAATCAAACTTCCGTCTTCTTCAAAAGTAAGTACGTCACATTTCTCCCCGGCATTAACCATCAAACTAACACTTCCAGAATCATTTTCTTCCAAAACCACTGTTTCAAGAATACCATTATAATTCATAAGATACTCATTACCGTTTGCTGTCACATTAATTTTCTCAATGTAAGATGTATCAACATGGCAATAATTTAATGTTTCCATCTCTGACTTGATCTGTAAAGACTGTGTTTCCGTGAGAATCTTTCCAGTCAATATTGAGACCTCTGTTTTAGCAGATACTTGTAAATCACTTGTCGATGTTGCAAGCGTATTAACCGCCGGATACATAGAAATTACCAAAGCCATAAAAGCGCAAATTAAACGTTTCATTTTGCTCCTCCTTTTCTATCCTATACCTTCAAAACTCTGCTTTTCATTAGATTTTCATATGCCGATTACGAATCTCAGATTTACTTCTCATTCAGTGCAATTTCTTTAAAATGCTATTTTTTATACCTGCACTTTTCAATAATTCATGGGACTCATCTCCTTTCTATAATGAACACCGCTTAAGTAAAATCAGATTTTTAACTCTTTTTATAATGAATATCAAAAATATTTTATATTTTCTTTCTATTGTATTAATAATTATACAACTCTTTTTTTATGTATGCAATCAAAACCAATCGCAATATTCGACACAGAATTGTATTATTCGACAAGCAGCGTAATTAAAACCGCCCAAGTCCTTACCCTTAAAGAACTTGAACGTTCAAACAGAACCTGTCATCCAACAAAACTCCGCTTCTATAAATAAACCCTTGCAGTCATAAGCGATATCCCACACCGCGTACGGTACAAATAAAGTTTTCCGCCCCCATCTTCTTCCGTTTATCACGCAGACGGTTGCCATTGGCATAAAACGTATTCTCATCTATATACAAATTGTTGTTCCAAAGATACTCTATGATTTCTTCCCTGATACACAGACTTTTCTTCATGAGGCAGACAAGGCTACGCATTTCATTTTTTGTAAGTTCTATGTCATTTTCATGATAGTATACGGCCATATCCGATAAGTTCAGTGACAGACCCCGCACTGTCATCACCGGACTATCCTTTCGCTTTAAAAGTCTGTCAATCCATGCAAGCAGTACCGAAGAATTGTACATCTTCCGCCCAATCTTTATACGCAATCTCTAATTCATCATACTTCCAGGTTTCACCTAAAATCCGGCTGACCACCGGTTCTTTTGAGGAGTCTTTCCGGAATCCAAGGGATGTATAACATCGATATGCAGATTCATTATTTTGAAACACGCCCAACGTCACTTTTTCTACTTTCAGTATTTCAAATGCATATTTTAATGCCAGGGACAACATACCTTTTCCATATCCCTTCCCCCGTTTGGTATCATCCACGATGATAAACCCAAACCGCAGAATTGTTTTCTCCTCGTCTAAAAAACGCATAATCAAATGCCCCACAACTTTGTTATCATCCAAAGCTGTCATTTCAAAAAAATCGTCTTTATCTGCATAGGCAGCATATTTTTCATTCATATCCTCTGCACAGATTGGAAATTTACGATATTGATCTGCACTCCATCTGTAAAATGTAACTTCATCTCTTATCCAACTTACAATATACCTTGCATCACAACTTTTATAAGGTCTTAGTCTTAACATCTCTTTCTCCTAACACTCTCCATTGTCACTTTTGCATCCCACATTCATTTTTAGTATAGCGAATTCCTCTGTAAAATGCAATTTGCAGGGCAACTAAAAAACAGACGCTTCGTCTGAAACGCCTGCTCCTAGTACAACGAACACTATTCTTCTGCATATGCAGCTCCCACGCCCACTTTGGTTTTCTGTACCTTCTTCTCTTCCCCGGGAACCAGCCAGGTTACTATCTTTACCATCAGCCAGATAAATGGCAGCCAAAGAATCGTATTTACCATATTAAAGGATGTATGTGCATTGGCAATCTGCCGGGAGATTACATCGATTTCTGCCCCTTTCGGAGAGATATACTCCACGAATCTTACAAACCACGGTATGATCCAGAGAAATACAAAACTTCCCACGATATTGAATACACTGTGGGCGACTGCCGTCCGTTTTGCATTGGTGGACTGTCCGATACTGGCGAGCAGTGCGGTAATCGTTGTTCCGATGTTATCACCCAACAGAATCGGAATCGCGCCTGCAAGACCGATTACACTGGATACCCCATCCGGTCCTGCCTGAGATGCCAGATTCTGCAACACTGCAATCGTAGCACTGCTGCTCTGTACCACCACGGTCATCAGCGAACCACCCAATACGCCCAACACCGGCACATCAGAAACCCTGGAGATCATCTCTACAAAAATTGGACTGGATGCCAACGGCTTCATCACATCTCCCATCGTCTCAATTCCAACGAACAAGATACCAAACCCTAAAATCACCTGTCCAATCTCTTTCGCCTTTTCTTTCTTCCCACAGAAATAGATCGCAAATCCAACAAATACAATCGCCCATACATAGTCACTGAGCTTAAAAGCCAGCAACTGAGCTGTCATGGTAGTTCCAATATTAGCGCCCATAATAACAGAAATTGCCTGCGGCAAGGTCATCAGACCGGCGCTTACGAAACCGATTACCATAACTGTGGTCGCACTGCTGCTTTGAAGCACCGCTGTTGTCAATGCACCTGCCAGAACTCCCATCAAAGGATTACTGGTCAGGAAAGACAGAATACTCTTCATCCGCTCGCCCGCCGCCTTTTGCAGATTGTCACTCATCATATTCATACCAAACAGGAACAACGCCAGTCCACCCAGTAATCCAAATATTGTTTCCATATTATATGCTCTCCTTTTTCCGCGTCAGCATCTCTCACGCTGCCAGGCAGCTTTCCCTGTACTGCTCATGCTGCCGTCTTATGCCTTAGTTTACATGCTGTATTATAAAGGTTCAGAAAACGGTCATCTATCAAGGTTCTTTCAAATCTATGTTAAATCTATGTTAAACCATCAAAAACTTTTAGAGACATTAGATAAACTTTATAAAGTCCGGATAAAACATACTTCCATTCGACAGAAAGCTTTTTTTACCAATTGTATTTCTAAAAAATTTGTCGTATAATAGGAACGATTTCTACTTAGTTAAATGTATGCTGAAGTTTTGGCAGTCATGTATCTTTTCGCAGAAGAATTCATCTGCCTGTCAAACTTATCATACACATAAATTGACGACTGGGAACGTTTAGTCACTATAAGGAGTTTTTTTATGAATACATATACACTTGGTATCGATATTGGCTCTACCACTGTAAAAATTGCACTTCTGGATGAACAGCAGAATCTTCTGTTTTCTGATTATGAGCGGCATTTTGCCAATATTCAGGAAACCTTAGAATCTCTGCTTTCCAAAGTACACGATCAACTGGGGGAGATTATCTTAAGCCCGGTCATCACGGGTTCCGGCGGCCTGACGCTTGCCAAACATCTGGGAATTCCCTTTGTTCAGGAAGTAATCGCCGTATCCACTTCACTGAAATCTTACGAATCAAAAACCGATGTCGCCATCGAACTGGGCGGCGAAGATGCCAAAATCATCTATTTTGAAGGCGGCAATGTGGAACAGCGTATGAACGGAATCTGTGCCGGCGGCACCGGCTCTTTCATTGACCAGATGGCTTCCCTTCTTCAGACCGATGCAAGCGGATTGAACGAATATGCCAAAAATTACAAATCCATTTACCCGATTGCCGCACGATGCGGTGTATTTGCAAAGACAGATATCCAGCCCCTGATCAATGACGGTGCAACAAAAGAAGATCTGGCAGTCTCCATCTTTCAGGCTGTTGTAAACCAGACCATCTCAGGACTTGCCTGTGGAAAACCGATTCGGGGACATGTGGCATTCCTTGGAGGACCGCTGCATTTCCTTTCCGAATTAAAGCAGTGCTTTATCCGCACCTTGAAACTGGATGAAGAACATACCATCGCGCCGGAACACTCCCATCTGTTTGCCGCCATCGGCAGTGCATTAAACGCAGATGAGAAGGTGCAGTTATCTCTGGAACGTCTGATTGAACAGCTTCATAACAAAGTAAAACTGGATTTTGAAGTAGAACGTATGGAGCCGCTTTTTGCTTCTCAGGAAGAATATGATGCGTTCAGCAGCCGTCAGAGTCAGAACAATGTGGCAACGGGTGATTTGTCCTCCTACGAGGGTAACTGTTATCTGGGTATTGATGCCGGATCCACTACCACAAAGGCTGCACTCGTCGGAGAAGATGGTTCTCTCTTATACAGCTTCTATCGTAATAATGAAGGAAATCCATTGGCTACTTCTATCCGTGCCATTCAGGAAATCTATGAACAAATGCCCTCATCGGCTCATATTGCCTATTCCTGTTCTACCGGATACGGCGAGGCTCTGATCAAAGCGGCACTGATGTTGGATGAAGGCGAGGTGGAAACTGTATCTCACTATTATGCCGCCGCTTTCTTCGACCCGAACGTAGACTGTATTCTGGACATCGGCGGTCAGGATATGAAATGTATCAAAATCAAGAATCACACGGTAGACAGCGTGCAGTTAAACGAAGCCTGTTCCTCTGGCTGCGGTTCTTTCATTGAGAACTTCGCACAGTCTTTGAATTACAGTGTTCAGGATTTTGCGAAAGAAGCATTGTTCGCGCAACATCCGATTGATCTGGGAACCCGCTGTACCGTATTTATGAATTCCAAGGTGAAACAGGCACAAAAGGAAGGTGCTTCCGTCGCAGATATCTCCGCCGGACTTGCATACTCGGTCATCAAGAATGCCCTTTACAAGGTCATCAAGGTTTCCAATGCCTCGGAACTTGGAACACACATCGTCGTACAAGGCGGAACCTTCTACAACGATGCGGTTCTCCGCAGCTTTGAGCGCATCGCAGACTGTGAGGCGATCCGTCCGGATATCGCCGGTATCATGGGGGCCTTCGGCGCTGCCCTGATTGCCCGTGAGCGTTACAGTGAAGACAAAGAAACCACGATGCTTCCGATCGAAAAGATCAACACCTTGCAGTATTCCACCACGATGGCAAATTGTAAGGGCTGCACCAACAGCTGCCGCCTGACCATCAACCGCTTTTCCGGGGGACGTCAGTATATCAGCGGAAACCGCTGCGAACGTGGAATCGGAAAAGAAAAGAACAAAGACCAGATTCCGAACCTGTTCGATTACAAATATAAAAAGTTATTCGGCTACACACCGCTTCCGGAAGATGAAGCCATCCGCGGAAAAGTGGGAATTCCCAGAGTATTGAATATGTTTGAGAACTATCCGTTCTGGTTCACCTTCTTTACGAAGCTGAAATATCAGGTAGTCCTCTCCCCGACTTCCAACCGGAAGATTTACGAACTGGGCATCGAATCCATTCCCAGCGAATCCGAATGCTACCCTGCCAAACTTGCCCACGGTCACGTAACCTGGCTGCTGAAACAAGGGGTAAAGTACATCTTCTATCCCTGTATTCCCTATGAGCGCACAGAGTTTAAGGAAGCTGTCAATCATTTTAACTGCCCAATCGTTACCTCCTATGCGGAGAATATCAAAAACAACGTGGATGAGTTAAATGATCCGTCCATCACATTCCGTAATCCCTTCCTGGCATTTACCAGTGAAGAGATTCTGGCTGACGGTCTGGTAAAAGAATTCTCTCAGATTTCGGAAAGAGAAGTACGCCTGGCTGTACATGCCGGCTGGATGGAACTGGAACATATGAGAAAGGATATCCAGAAGAAGGGCGAGGAAACCCTTGCCTGGATGAAGAAAAACCATAAACGCGGAATCGTCCTTGCCGGACGTCCTTATCACATTGATCCGGAAATTCATCATGGAATCCCGGAGATGATCAATTCCTATGGAATCGCCGTGCTGACAGAAGATTCTGTCTCCCACCTGACTCCTTTGGAACGCCCGCTCCGTGTCAATGACCAGTGGATGTACCATACCCGTCTGTATGCGGCTGCCAACTATGTCAAACTCCGGGATGATCTGGATCTGATTCAGCTCAACTCCTTCGGATGCGGTCTGGATGCGGTCACCACAGATCAGGTATATGAGATTCTGACCCAGAGCAACAAGATTTATACCTGCTTAAAAATTGATGAGGTCAACAACTTAGGCGCGGCCCGGATTCGTGTCCGCTCTCTTCTGGCGGCTCTGCGCGCCCGGGATAAGGCAAAAGAACCACGCAGAATCGTACCTGCTTCCATCCGGAAAGTATCATTTACCAAGGAGATGCGAAAAGACTATACGATTCTCTGCCCGCAGATGTCACCGATTCACTTTTCCATCCTGGAAGCGGCATTTAACGCCAGCGGTTATCATCTGGAGGTTCTGCCCAACGACAACAAAGAAGCGGTGGATGTGGGACTGAAATATGTCAATAACGACGCCTGTTATCCGTCTCTGATGGTAGTCGGCCAGATTATGCAGGCACTTTTGTCCGGCAAATATGATTTAAACAAAGTGGCAATCATCATGTCACAGACCGGGGGCGGCTGCCGTGCTTCCAATTACATCGGTTTCATCCGCCGTGCGCTGGAGAAAGCTGATCTGTCACACATACCGGTCATCTCCATCAACTTAAGCGGTCTGGAGAGCAACCCCGGCTTTAAGATTACGCCGAAGCTGGCTCTGCGCCTGTCTTATGCCGCTGTTTTCGGAGATATCCTTATGAAATGTCTCTACCGTATGCGCCCTTATGAAGTGAAGAAAGGTTCTGCCAATCGGCTTCACCGTAAATGGGAGAAAATCTGTATTGACTTTGTAAGCGGTAAGCATGTAAGCCATACCAGATTCCAGCAGATCTGCCGGACCATTATCCGGGATTTCGACCGTCTGCCGATTACCGATGAACAAAAACCACGTGTGGGAATCGTAGGTGAGATTCTGGTGAAATTCCTTCCCGCAGCTAACAACCATCTGGCGGAATTATTGGAAAAAGAAGGGGCAGAAGCTGTCTGCCCGGATCTGATTGACTTTATGTGCTACTGCTTTTATAATACAAACTTCAAGGTGGAGCACTTTGGGTTTAAAAAGTCCGGCTCCACGATAGCAAACATGGGCGTTGCATTTATCAACTGGCTCCGTGATGCTGCCACAAAGGAATTCAAAAAAAGTAAACATTTTACTCCGCCTGCCAAGATTGATGATCTGGCAAAGATGGCATCACCGATCGTATCTGTGGGTAACCAGACTGGTGAAGGCTGGTTCCTGACAGGAGAGATGATGGAACTGATTCACAGCGGTGTTCTGAACATCGTATGTACCCAGCCATTTGGCTGTCTGCCGAACCATATTGTAGGAAAGGGTGTCATCAAAGCAATCCGCAAAGAATACCCGCAGGCAAATATCGTGGCAATTGACTACGATCCCGGCGCTTCCGAAGTAAACCAATTGAACCGCATCAAACTGATGCTTTCCACAGCAAATAAAAATCTGCTAAGCAATTAGTGCACAGCTCCTTTTTCATACAAAAAGTCCGGTTCCCTTATCTTATGCGGGAACCGGGCTCTTTTACCCCAAAATTATTTATAATTTTTTTGAGATATCATGCTCTAACTTCCTGATTAAAAGATGAACCACTCGAACAAGATATACACTCAAGATAAAAAGCGCCAATTGACAAGACAACATATAAAGCAGCAACTATCATACTAATATTTGTAGAAATGTCTACATTTGCAGTCATGTGTATTATATTGCTCTTGTTCATTATACTTAAATCGCATTAATTGCACATCTAGTTACTAATTCCTCACTTGCACCCAGGCGAAAACTAATAGTCCCCTTTGTAAAACCACTTAAAGCGGTACCTTTATATCCAAGACTATAATAATAGTCACTTGGACCACTCCGGGAATAATTTGTCCCTACACTCGGGGCATATATTTGATTTCCATAACCAGAATCAGCACCTTTATATCCTACATGAGTGCCTGTTTCAGAAAACGCATCACCATAAACATGATATCTTAAGTACAATGCTTCGCACCAGTAATTACCATTATTTTGCACAACACCGCCACTTACCTTTGTTAACATTACATAGTTCCAAGGATCTCCATTAAAAGATTTCGTGTTATAGGTAATACGATTGTAGATAATTACTCCCTTCATTTGACCCTGAGTGGTGTTTTCAAGTGAATAAAGGCTGACCTGAGTAGCCTCAAAAGTATTTTCGGCTACTTTTTTTAAGTTATAAAGTTTTTTAACATCTGCATCTTTACTTTCATAATCCGCTTCATCCGCAGTACCTTCAAACAGAGCCTGCGCAATACCATTCTTGTCATTTGTCCCAACTGAATAAGTACCATTTTTATACTCCTCAATAAGCTCGTAGACATCCGCTGGTATATCCCCATCTCTATATGGCATTTCACTTGAAATTTGAGTAGCATACACATTCAATGGTGCAACTAAAAATATGACTAATGTCAGGAAACAAGACAAAATTTTTTGTTTTCTCATATTATTTGTGCTCCTTTCATTTTCTTTTAAGTTCGGCAATAAAAGTTACTATAACTACAGTAAATATAATCGTACATTGCGCCGGACAATACAGCAAGAAATGATTTAATAACTTAAAATTAATCTCTGGAATAAACGATATAGCAAAAACAATAGTAACCAATAGTATTCCCCAAATACTTCCTGTATGAATACCGGAATTTTCTTTCACACGCCTAAAGGATCTTTTGCATAGTAATATTACATACAATGCAATAATAAAATTTGATATTATTTCAAATGGCACTTCTTTTTCATAAACAGGAACGTATTGATACTTTATGGAAATTACTCTTTCCAATAAGGTATATGAAAGCAAGAGTATGAGTGGCATTAAAAAATCAACAAACCATCCAATAATCCTTTTCATAGAAAATCCTCCCTCGTATTTATTTGTTGATACCTCTATTCATATATAACCATTGGACTCCCCTCCTTCTCCGCTATACATCTTTCGATAACAAATAGTGTCTAGAATTATACAAACCGAATTTTCATTATAATTCAATATATGAATCTAATTATTTCGAATTCTCTTTATTATATTAACAATTATACATATATTCTAAAAATTGTTCAAGTAGAATCAATCGCATTTTTCGACATACAATTGTATCGTTCGACAAAAAGCAACAATATATACCACTCATTTCAAGTCAATGCATTTTAAAAGGTATACAAAACCAATCAGGGCGTGTAAGAATATCTTCGAACTCTGTTCCTTACCAACAGCACCTAGTCAAGACCACCGGCTTAGCGAGTGGCTTGCTCTGCCTCTATAAGGCGCTATTACCTGCTTGCGCCCGGAAGGCGCACTGAAGTTCTGCCAACTGCACCACATTCACAGCTCCTTTAATATAAAAAAATGCCTTCGGCATCTCAGCTCCCCTGCCCCTCAATCTTGAGGGGTAATAAGGGCCTGCTTTATGACCCGCTTTGTTTCATAATAATCTCATGCTTCTATATTGACCTCTTTTAACCACCGTCTGTTTCATCATGCCCGCTTCCAGCGGGCATTTTTAATTTCAAGGGTTCTCCGAAAGGAGAACTTTCCTTTAATAAAAAAAGAGGCTTCGCCCTAACGATTTTTGATCGTTAAAGCGACAGCCCCTTCTATTTGCACTTAGCCATTATTTTTCAGATAAAATACTGCCAGCTGTGTCCGATCCCGAAGCTGAAGCTTCTCCAGAACTGTGCTGATATAATTACGCACTGTTCCTTCGCTTAAATATAGTTTTTCGGCAATTTCACGGTTGCTCAAGCCTTCTGCGACAAGTGCCGTTACTTCCCATTCGCGTTCGCTCAATCCCAGGGATTCATAATCTGGTGCCCTTTTCTTACTCAGCAGATTCGGAAGCTTCGATACGATCTGCCCGCCAAATACACTTTGACCTGATTTTACTGCCTTGAGTGCCGGAGCAATGCTAGCGAAGTCCTGCTTCAGAAGGTAACCCTTTGCACCCATTTTTAATGCTTTGACAATATATTCGTCATCCGAAAAAGTAGTAAGAAACAAGATCAGGGCTTCCGGCTCCCGTTCCAAAATCTTTTCTGCAGCCTCCAGACCTGTCATTCCTTCCATCCGGATATCCATCAACAGAATATCCGGTTGATGTTTCTGATACAATTCAATTGCTTCCTGACCGGAATATCCGGTGGCTGCAATCTCAATCTCCGGTTCAGCTCCCAGAATAATTTCAAGCGAAGATGCTACCAGCTGGTCATCATCTACGATTACGATTTTCATCTTTTACCTGCTCCTTTCTCTATCTGTCACACACAAGTCTCAATTAGAACAGTAGACTTTTTAAGCAGTTTAAATGACTGCTATATTGTACTATACTCTTTCTCTTGTTATTATGAACTCTGATGAAGAAAAAAGCAAGGAAAAGAAAATCCTATAAACTATATAACAATCTATAGCAGTGCAACAGGGATTGAACGAAATACTAATTTTAAATTTTCATCACAGGATGAACCCCTTTCATAAATCACGTTGAAAAAACATTGAATTTTACAAAAGTCCATATCATGGCATAGAATATATATCTTGCAAGATCATATGCCATTAGCAGGTTTTGTGTCAAGAAAGTGAATAAAAATCCAGACTCCTTAAGGGTTCCAAAAGAAGCTAAATCAGTATATATTTCATTTAAAAATAATATTTCATTACATTTCTATCACCGGTGACCAAAACAACCCACGTTTTTGATTATCCTACTAAAAGAGCCTTATATGCATGGATAGAAAATGAAGGTATTAGATTGTCACCACGGAAGTAACCAAAAGATCGTGTAACCCTCGAAACTGATATAAGATAAAATCACTCCGTTTGGAGATTTATTTTATGACAAGTAAAAAGGATTCTCCACAAAAATCTGCCCTTTGTGAAACGATGGGCAGTTATCCACAAGAAAACAATGTAAAAGTCAAGGACGGAACTGACTTAAATTCCATTATGAAAGATATGATGTCAATCATACTGGAAGGTGGTCTGGATCAGGAACTGCACGAAGAACTCGGTTATTCTAAGTATGATTACCGAAACAAAGAAACAGACACCTCCAGAAATGGTCACTCCCAGAAAACCATGCATGCCAAGGAAATAACCACCAATAACATACATTGAGCGCCCTATGCATGAACTATACAATATCGAAATATCAGACAGCACAATTAGCAGAATTACTGATAATGTCCTCCCGATCCTAAAAAAGCTGAAACGGCCGCTGGAAGAGGTTTATGCGGTTATGTTTATAGATGTCGTCCATTACCATGTAGGAAACGATGGGAGAATTGCAAAACGTGCGGTTTATATTGCAATCGGGATTGATATGGAAGGTCATAAAGATGTCCTTGTAATGTACGTTAGGCAGAATTAGCGGAACTGCAGAACTTTTCTGAGTCAAAATGTCACTTACAACATCATCAAAATTGCCTAGTACTATATCCGGTTAGTTTCTAAACTATAACCGGATACAGCCTGGCCAATTTAAT
>OCJY01000137.1_pt1 | contig 25265 bp, 28 predicted proteins | sample 1502791 | NCBI WGS metagenome assembly OCJY01 (sample SAMN01915221, study PRJEB22387) | human gut metagenome | isolation source: stool | host: Homo sapiens | place: USA | reverse complement strand
GGCCACCCGCAGCAGGGAGTCCGGCTCCCGGCCGATGGGCAGGTCGATGGACCCTGCCGCCGGGTCCGGGCAGCCCCGGCACACCGCCAGATACGTCCGGCGGAAATCGCCGGAGTGCAGCTGCTCCATGCACAGCCGGTGGACGTACCCGGTTTTGGCCACCGCCATGACGCCGGTGGTGCCCCGGTCCAGCCGGTTGACGCAGTGGAAGCTTCCCTGGCCCAGATACCGGCACACGGCCCCGGCCACGGTGACGGTCTCCTCCGTCAGGGCCGCCGGGTGGATGGCGATGCCTGCGGGCTTGTTGAGGATCAGCAGGTCCTGGTCCTCCCACAGGATGTCCAGGGGATAGTCCACCGGCCGGATATGGGGATTGTCTCCGGGCAGGTCCGACACGTCGGCGGTGACGGTGTCTCCGGCGCGGACCAGCGCTGCCACGGTGGCGGGCTGCCCGTTCAGCAGAATGGCTCCGGGCCGCCACTTCAGCCGGGAGAGAAACGAGCCGGAGATCCGCAGCTCCTGCCGCAGGAGCCTGCGCAGGGGCCAGCCCTCCTGCTCCGGCGCGACGGTATAGGTCAGCAGGCGCATGCTGCCGCCTCCCTTCAAAATAACGTGACAAATTCTACGGGAATATGATACACTATGGGCAATTAAGATTCAAGGAGGATCTCCAAATGGCATCAAAAGTATATTGGGCCGACCTGCGGACCGATTACCGGGAAAACCTGCCTCAGAAGCTGACCCGGCTGATGAAAACCGCCGGAATGGGCCAGATCGACTTTGAAGGCAAGTTCACGGCCATCAAGCTGCACTTCGGCGAGCCCGGCAACCTGGCCTTCCTGCGGCCCAACTGGGCCAAGACCGTGGCGGACTTTGTGAAGGAGCGGGGCGGCAAGCCCTTCCTTACCGACTGCAACACCCTGTATGTGGGCGGGCGGAAAAACGCCCTGGACCACATGGACGCCGCCATGCTCAACGGGTTCTCCCCCCTATCCACCGGCTGCCAGATCATCATCGCCGACGGCCTCAAGGGCAACGACGAGGCGGAGGTGCCGGTGCGCGGCGGCGAATATGTGGAGAAGGCCCGGATCGGCCGGGCCGTGATGGACGCCGACGTGTTCATCTCCCTGAGCCATTTCAAGGGCCACGAGGAGGCGGGCTTCGGCGGCACGCTGAAGAACATCGGCATGGGCTGCGGCAGCCGGGCCGGAAAAATGGAGCAGCACAACGCCGGCAAGCCCCATGTGGCCCAGGAGCACTGCGTGGGCTGCGGCGCCTGCACCCGCATCTGCGCCCACAGCGGCATTACCGTCACAGACCGCAAGGCCAGCATTGACCACAGCAGGTGCGTGGGCTGCGGCCGGTGCATCGCCGTCTGTCCCTGGGACGCCATCCGGGTGAACTGGGACGAGACGGTCACCAATCTGAACCGCAAGATCGCCGAGTATGCCCAGGCGGTGGTGGACGGGCGGCCCTGCTTCCACATCAGCCTGGTCATCGACGTGTCTCCCAACTGCGACTGTCATCCGGAGAACGACGCGGCCATCATCCCCAATGTGGGCATGTTTGCCTCCTTCGATCCGGTGGCCCTGGACATGGCCTGCGCGGACGCGGTAAACGCCCAGCCGCCCCTGCCGGGGGCCGCTGCCGCCGGGGACTGCGGCCATGACCACTTCCACCATCTCCACCCGGAGACGGACTGGATGAGCTGCCTGGAGCATGCGGAAAAGCTGGGCATGGGCACCCGGGAGTATGAGCTCATCAAAATCTGACCAATAAGCGCAAGACCTCCGGCTAGGCCGGAGGTCTTGCTATACAATATGCAATTTTCTTGCCGGATATTACGATTTGTTGTCGACCTGCCGGAAATAAAAATGTGGAAAATGGAAAAACTTCTTTACATTTCGAATATACGTATGTTATAATCAACAATAACAGGAAGAATCATGAACAGAAAGGTGGTGAATTCTTATGTGGGTTGTCATTCTCAGTGTGGTTTGCTCCCTGGCCGCCTATGTCGCGTGGACTTTTTTCTCGGAATATCTGTTGAGCTCGGCGGGATTGAACGACATGGGAGCGACTCTTGCTGTTATTACCATGGGAGCGTTTATCATGTACCAACTGAGAGGAAAAAAGAAGAAGTAGCACATTTTGATCTCTGCGCAGAGCAATGAATATAGAAGAAGCAGACAGGCATCTCCGGCAGCGGCCGGGGATGCCTGTTCGTTATACAATGTGCAATTTTCTTGCCGGATATTACGATTTGTTGTCGATTTCCAGGCCCCGCAGGGCCTTGCGGAACTGGGAGGAGAACAGGATCACCGTGCCTGTGACGGCGATGATGTCGGCCACCGGCTCCGCCAGGAACACGGCCCGGGTCTGGTCCGCCAGCAGGTGGGGCAGCAGATAGATCAGCGGCAGCAGCAGCACGAACTTCCGCAGCACCGCCACGATGATGGAGCAGGGGGCGTTGCCGATGGACACAAAGGTCATCTGGCAGGCGATCTGGATGCCCATCAGGAACAGGGCCCCGCAGTAGATCCGCAGCACCCCGGCGGTGAAGGCCACCAGCTCCGCGTCGGGAGTGAAGATCCGGGCAAAGACCCCGGGGAACAGCTGGATGCAGCCCCACAGCACCAGGGCGTAGCCCAGGCTTACCTTCAGCAGCAGCCAGAAGGTCTGGCGCACCCGCTGGGCGTTGCCCGCCCCGTAGTTATAGCTGGAGATGGGCTGGGCCCCCTGGGCGATGCCCTGAAGGGGCAGCATGGCGAACTGCATGACGCTGGACAGAATGGTCATGGCTCCCACCGCCAGGTCCCCGCCGTATTTCAGCAGGGAGGCGTTGAAGCACACGGAGATGACGCTTTCGCTGGCCTGCATGATGAACGCCGCCGTACCCAGGGCCACGCAGGGCAGGATCAGCCGGGGCCGGATGGGCAGGGCGGCCTTTTCCAGCCGCAGCAGGGTCTTTTTTCCCCGCAGGAAGGAGATTACCCACACGCAGGAGATGCCCTGGGACAGCACCGTGGCCAGGGCAGCCCCCCGGACGCCCATGTCCAGGGCAAAGATGAACAGCGGGTCCAGCAGAATGTTGGCCACCGCGCCGATGAGCACCGTTTTCATGCCCACCTGGGCGAAGCCCTGGGCGGTGATGAAGGCATTGAGGCCCAGGGTCAGCTCCACGAACAGGGTGCCCAGGGCGTAAACACCCATATACTGGGCGGCGTATTCGATGGTGTTCCCGCTGGCGCCGAAGGCCAGCAGCAGCGGCCGGTTCCATATCAGCAGCACTGCCGTCAATACCAGGGAAATGGCCACCTGTAAAGTGAAGCACCCTCCCAGAATGCGCTGGGCCTGGTCATAATCGCCCCGGCCCATGGCGATGGACGCCCGGGGCGCGCCGCCGGAGGACACAAAGGCCGCAAAGGCGGAAATGATCATGATGATGGGCAGGCACACCCCCACGCCGGTCAGGGCCATGCTGCCGGTTTCGGGAATGTGGCCGATGTAGATGCGGTCCACAATGTTGTACAGCATGTTCACCAGCTGGGCGATGACCGTGGGCACCGCCAGCCTCCACAGCAGCCTGCCCACGGGCTCCGTGCCCAGAAATTTCTTGTCCTGTGTCATTGGTCGTCCTCCTGTGTCATTTGCGATAGATTCCGCTGAAAGCCCTCCAGGCAGCGGCGGAAGGCCGCCAGGTCCTGGGGGTCCAGCCCCGCCGTCATCCGGCGGAAAAACGCTTCCTGCACCTGCCGCCCCCGCTGCACCACAGGCTCCGCCCGCCGGGTGCATACCAGGCGGCATTTGCGCCGGTCCCCCGGGGAGGGCTGCCGCAGCAGGTAGCCCTCCTGCACCAGCTTCTCCACATGGAAGGACACGATGCCTGGCTTCAGCCCCCGATAGGTGCAGATGTCCCGGGCGGTGTCCAGCCCCGGGTTGTTGGCCAGAAACAGCAGGATATCCACCCCGTTGGGGGCCAGCCCCTCCCGGCGGCACAGGGGCTGCATGGCGGCGGCGTACCCCTCCAGCAGCTGCCGGGCCCCGGTATAGACCTGATAGGCGTTGGTCATGAAAAATTCCTCCGATTTTAGATAGTTCAATATTGAATAAATGCTATCATACACCCATCCCGCCGCCGGTGCAAGAGGAAATCTGCACAAAACGACAGGACGTTATTGAACACGATGTTGAGGAGTTGTCTTAACCAGCCGTAAGCGCGAAAAAAAACAAAAACTTGCAGTATCTATTTACAAACCGATTTTCTTGTGGTATACTACCAAAAGTGGACCCGAGCAGGACAGAAAAATGTTAGAAAATGGAAAGGACGTGTCGTATGAAAATCGCAAAGATCCTCCTGCCTCTGGCCTTGTGCTTCGTGCTGCTGGCCGGGTGCGGGAAAAAGGTGGAGCTGGCCGGTTGGGAGGACTATAAGGACCATCCCGCCCAGGATGTTTACGCCGGTGAGGTGGCCGCCCCGGAGCGGATCGTGATGACCCGGGATGGCCGGGAAAAGAATAGCTTTGACAAGGGCACGGAGACGTATGAAAAAATCGTATCTACCCTGGGCCAGCTGATAGAAGCGCAGCTTGATGAAAATGAACAGGTAAAGGACCTGGGCCGGAAGCTGGACGGTACAAAGTCCGGGGCAAAGCTGGAGAGCGGCGTCTGGCTGATTTATGAGTATGCGGCGGATTCCTACGCGCCGGTATATTTTGAGCTGACCGACACACAGAACAGCGTTGTGGGCATCTATTCTCCTGTTGAGGACAGCCTGACGCTGCACGGGTTCTGGTCCGAAACCGGGGCCCAGGAACTGCTGGATTATCTGAATAAACAGTGAGTGCTTGAGAGGAGAAAGCTATGAAGAAAATCGCAAAGATCCTCCTGCCTCTGGCCTTGTGCTTCGTGCTGCTGGCCGGGTGCGGGCAGAAGGTGGAGTGGGCCAATCCCGAGGACTACAGGGACCACCCGTATCAGGACCTGTCCCTGGGCGAGCTGGCGGACCCGGAGCGGATCGTCCTGTCCAAGAACGGACGGGAGAAGGCGGTGTTTGAAAAGGGCAGCGACAGCTATCAGAAGATCACCGGCATGATCCGGTCGCTGATGGATGCGGAGCTGGACAGAAACGAACAGATAGAGGAACTGGGTCGGAAGCTGGACCAGACCATGGTGTACATGAAGCTGGACGAGGGAACGTACCTGATTTATGAATATCCGGCGGATTCCTATGCCCCGGTGTACTTCTTCATCTCGGATGTCCCCGATTCAATATTGGTATGCCTGGCCTCCGCCGACCCCCGAGACGATGTGAGCCCCCTCTGTTTTACTGGCGTTCGGGAGGTGCGGGATTATCTGAATAAACAGTGAGTCAAAAAGAACGCGCCGGGGGCGCGTTCTTTTTTTTTGCCCGGACCGGCGGAAATAATTGAAAAGGGGGCTTGACAAGGGGCTGCGCTCTGCATATAATAAGCAACAGATTAGAAAACAAACTTTTGCTTAGGAGGTGAGCCTGTGACCCAGCGAGAGCGCCAGCTGCTGGAGTGGATCCGGGAAAACCCCATGATCTCGCAGCAGGAGCTGGCGGACAAGGCCGGCATCACCCGCTCCAGCGTGGCGGTGCACATATCCAACCTGATGAAAAAGGGCTGCATCACCGGCAAGGGCTACATTGTCCGCACTGCCCCGTATGTGGCGGTGGTAGGCGGCGTGAACATGGACATCGGCGCGGTGTCCGCCGGGAAGCTGGTGGCCCGGGACTCCAATCCCGGCCATGTGACCACGTCCCTGGGCGGCGTGGGCCGCAACATCGCCCACAACCTGTGTCTGCTGGGCCAGCAGACCGCCATGGTGACGGTGATGGGCGACGACGACTTCGGCCGCCGGGTCCAGGAAAACGCCAGGGACATCGGCCTGGACCTGAGCGCCAGCGCCGTGCTGCCGGACTGCCGCACCGGCACCTATCTGTACATCGCCGGGCCCGACGGGGATATGGCCCTGGCCGTCAACGACATGGACATCTATCAGCGCATGACCCCGGATTTCCTGCGGCAGCGGCTGGATTTCATCAACGGGGCGGACCTGGTGGTGCTGGAGACCAACCTGCCGGAGGACAGCATCCGCTGGCTGTGCGACAACTGCCGGGCCCCCATTCTGGCGGACCCCGTGTCCACCATCAAGGCCGAAAAGCTGCGGCCGGTGCTGGGCAAGCTGGCGGCCCTGAAGCCCAACCGCCTGGAGGCGGAGCTGCTGTCCGGCATGTCCATCCGGACTCCGGAGGACGCAGCCCAGGCGGCCCGCCGCCTGCTGGACACCGGCCTGGGCACGGTGTACATCTCCCTGGGCGCGGAGGGCATCTATGCCGCCGACCGGCAGGGGAGTACCGCGTGGGTCCCCTGTGCCAGGTGCCATGTGGCCAACGCCACCGGCGGCGGAGACGCCGTGGCCGCCGCCCTGGCCGCCCGGATGGTTCTGGGCGATTCCCTTGCCGACACGGCCCGCTGGGCCGTGGGCGCAGGCGCTCTGGCCTGCGAGGCAGAAACCACCATCAACCCGGCTATGTGCTGGGATAACATTGAAACAATTCTCAACAGGAGGTAAATGACTTATGAATCGTTATCTGGATATCGCACCTGAGGTGCAGCAGGCAGTGGCCGAGGGCCGTCCCGTGGTGGCTCTGGAGAGCACCATCATCTCCCACGGCATGCCCTATCCCCAGAATGTGGAGACTGCTCTGAACGTGGAGAAGATCATCCGCGAAAACGGCGCCGTCCCCGCCACCATCGCCATCATCGGCGGCCGCCTGAAGGCGGGCCTGACTCCCGAGGAGATCGACTATCTGGGCAAGAGCGGCCACGCCGTCACCAAGGCCAGCCGCCGGGATCTGCCCATTCTGGTGGCAGAGGGCCGCGACGGCGCCACCACCGTGACCACCACCATGATGATCGCCCACATGGCCGGTATCCGTATCTTTGCCACCGGCGGCATCGGCGGCGTTCACCGGGGCGCGGAGACTACCATGGACATCTCCGCCGACCTGGAGGAGCTGGCCCAGACGCCTGTGATGGTGGTCTGCGCCGGGGCCAAGTCCATCCTGGACCTGGGTCTGACCCTGGAGTACCTGGAGACCAAGGGCGTGCCCGTTATCGGCTACGGCACCAAGGAGCTGCCCGCCTTCTATACCCGCAAGTCCGGCTTCGCCGTGGACTACGAGATCGACACCCCCGAGGAGCTGGCCAAGGCCTTCCATGTGGCCCGTCAGCTGGACATGAAGGGCGGCATGCTGGTCACCAACCCCATTCCTGAGGAGTATTCCATGGACCACAAGGTCATCGACGCCGCCATCGAGCAGGCCCTGGCCGATGCCAAGGCCCAGGGCATCCACGGCAAGGAGACCACGCCCTTCCTGCTGGCCCGGGTCAAGGACCTGACCGGCGGCGACAGCCTGGACAGCAACATCCAGCTGGTGTATAACAATGCCCGTCTGGCTGCCAGGACGGCCTGCGCCCTCCAGACCCTGGAGCAGGCGTAACGGATGCCCGAGCTGCTGACCTGCCCCGGGTTCTGGCTGGCGGCGTATCTGGCGGTCATGAACCTGGCTGCGTTCGGGGCCTATGGTGCGGATAAGCGCCGGGCCCGGCGCGGGAGCTGGCGCATCCCGGAGCGGACGCTGTTTCTGCTGCCCCTGCTGGGCGGCAGCGTGGGCGCGCTGCTGGGCATGCATGTGTTCCGCCACAAGACCCGGCACTGGTATTTCCGCTGGGGAATTCCCGCTATTTTCCTTCTCCAACTGGCTGCCTGCGGCGCCGTATGGTACCTGGGCAGGTGATTTACCCCTTTTTTCTCCCGCAGGGCGCTGTGATCTTCCCCATCGCAGCGCCCTGCAATTATTCTGGGCAATCCATCGGCTGTGCGAGCTTGTCAAAAATCTTTTTTGACAAGCTCCAAGGCCTTTTCAGACCTTTTATAAAAGTTCTGAAAAGGCGGTGATCGAAAACGAAAGACACCCTTGATGGGTTTCTTTCGTAACGATCTTCCTTTCCGAAGGCAGAGGCAATCCTATTTTTTTGACAGCCTGGCACAAAAGCGGACGGCTTTGAAGCCGTCCGCTTTTGTGCGTATATGGTTACAGGTTCTTCTCGTAGGACTCGATCATCTTCTTGACCATCTGGCCGCCCACGGAACCGGCCTCGCGGGAGGTCAGGTCGCCGTTGTAGCCTTCCTTCAGGTTGACGCCCACCTCTTGCGGTGTGTATTCACCTCAAAGATTTGAAGTTTTTAACGACATAACGCGCCAAAACGAATATTGCTGCTGTTATAAGGCAAAAGCAAAGAGAAAGGTCTGGAACACTCATTTACATAGAAAACCGTCTGCGAGGGCAGGCGGTTTTCTTGTTTGGTAATCAATATGGGAGGAGGAACACGCCGTGGCGGTATTCAGAGTGGAGAAAACGCGGAACTATACCGTGATGTCCAACCAGCACCTGCGGGACAAAAGACTGTCGCTGAAGGCAAAGGGACTGCTGTCCCTGATGCTGTCGCTGCCGGAGGACTGGGACTACACCACCAAGGGGTTGGCGCGTATCTGCAAGGACGGTGTGGACAGCATCTGTACCACGGTGCGGGAGCTGGAAGGCACGGGGTACATCGTGCGGAAGCGGGAACGCCGCGCAGACGGAACGCTGGGCAGCATCGAATACACCATTTTGGAGCAGTCGCGGCAGGCAGATGCTCCTAAACGGGAAAATCCTGTTCAGGCGGAAAAATCTGCCGATGCACCTAAACGGGCTTTTCCAGAACAGGTAAAACCTGAACAGGAAAAGCCCGCCCAATTAAATATACAAGAACAAAGTAAAGAGAAACAAAATACGGATGTTCTTACATCCTTCCCTTCCTTCTGGCGCGAGGATAGATCTACGCAGAAGGACAGAATGGAACGGAGGAAGATATACAGCGAGCAGATCAGGGAAAACATCAGCTACGATTACCTGTCAAATTATACCAACGCCGACCGCGCACGGTTGGACGAACTGGTGGGCCTGATGCTGGATACCGTGTGCTCTACCAAGTCCTCCATTCGCGTGGCGGGAGAGGAGCTGCCAGCGGAGGTAGTGCGTTCAAGGCTGCTGAAGCTGACCGGAGCGCATCTGCTGTATGTACTGGATCGGATCAACGAGAACACCACCGAGGTGCGCCATGTGAAGCCATATCTGCTGACTGCGCTGTATAACGCGCCGTTGACCATGGATAACCACTACGCGCTGATGGTGGGCCATGACCTCAGCGGCGAAAGCGGGTAGAACAGAATACTGTCAGAGCAAGAGCCGAAAGGCTCTTTTTTTGTTGCACGAAATGGAGGTGTGCTTTTGAAAACCATCGCACTGGCAAATCAGAAGGGCGGCGTGGGGAAAACCACCACAGCTGCCAGCTTGGGTGTCGGCCTTGCCCAGCAGGGCAAGAAAGTCCTGTTGGTGGACGCCGACGCCCAGGGCAATCTCACCCAAATGCTGGGCTGGCGGCAGCCGGACGAGCTTTCTCCCACACTGGCCGACCTGATGACCAAGACCGTCAACGAGGAGCCCATCGCACCCGGCGAGGGGATTCTGCACCATGCGTCCGGCATCGATCTTGTTCCCGCCAACATTGAGCTGTCGGGACTGGAGGTGACGCTGGTAAACATCATGAGCCGGGAAACGGTGCTGCGGCAGTATCTGTCCACGGTGGCACCGGCCTATGACTACGCCATCATCGACTGTATGCCCTCGCTTGGGATGCTGACCATCAACGCACTGACCGCGGCGGACAGCGTTATCATTCCGGTGCAGGGGCAGTATCTGGCCGCCAAAGGGCTGGAACAGCTCATGCGTACCATTGCCCGCGTCAAACGGCAGATCAATCCCCACCTGACGGTGGACGGTATCCTGCTGACCATGATGGACAGCCGCACCACGCTGGCTAAGGGAATTAGTGAGCAGTTACGCAGGAACTACGGCAGCCGAGTATTCGCCAGCGAGATACCCCGTTCTATCCGCGTGGCGGAGATCAGCGTCACAGGAACCAGCATTTATGAGCATGACCCAGGGGGGAAAGCGGCACAGGCGTATGCCGCGCTGACGAAGGAGGTGTTGCAGCTTGGCCCGCAAATTAAACGGCATAGAGCTGACCCGGTACGATGATCTGTTCAAAACAGACGCAGAGCGGGAAGCCGACCAGCAGGAGCGGGTACAGATCGTGCCGGCGGAGCAGGTGTTCCCCTATGCGCGGCAGCCGTATTCCGTAGACCGGCCCAGTGCCGATCTGGTGCGGCTGATGGACAGTATCGAGCGCACCGGCATTGCCGAGCCGCTGATCGTCCGTCTCCGCAGCGAGGGTGGGTATGAGATCATTTCCGGCCACCGGCGCGATTACTGCGCCAAGGTGGTGGGGCTGGATACCCGCCCGGTCATCGTGCGCAATTACAGCGACGAGGACGCGGACATTCTGGTGGTGGACTACAACATCAACCGGGAAAACCTGTTGCCCAGCGAGAAAGCCAAGGCGTATAAGCTGAAGCTGGACGCCATGAAAAGGCAGGGGGCGCGAACGGATTTAACTTCTCTCCAAAATGGAGAGAAGTTAAATCGCATGACATCTGTAAAGATTTTGGCTGAACAAGCGGAGGACAACGTAACTGCAATCCAACGCTATATCCGCCTGACAAACCTGATTCCACCGTTGATGGAGGCGGTAGATACCGGAAAGCTGAAATTCGTTCCGGCAGCCGACTACATCTCCCACCTGACCGAGAAAGAACAGACCTACCTCCAGTTCCTCATGGAGCGGGACGAGGTGTCGCCGTCCGTAGATCAGGCCCAGCGGCTCAAGCAGATCAGCGCGGAGGGGAAGCTGGAGAACAACATCATCGACCTCATCATGCGGGAGGAAAAGCCGCTGGAGTGGAAGGTGACGTTGCGGAACGACCGCCTGCAAAAATACTTTCCGCCCAGCTATACGCCCAAGCAGATGGAGGAGGTCATCATCAAGTTGCTGGAGGGCTGGCGCCGCAGACGGCAGCAGGAGCAAGCAAGATGAGGAGGAAACAAATGCGCAGAAATGAATTGCCCGATACCTGCCTTTCTACGCTGCCCTCCACCGGGCAGCTGATCGTACTTAAACACGGCGTGCGTGGCTACTACCGCTCGGAGTGGGACACCGGGAATCGCGCAGAAAACCGTGATATCGCAGACAGCCATAACCGGCGGCGCGGCATTACGGATATTCAGGAAACTGCCATGATGGCAGGCTCCATGTTTGGCTGGGATACGCCGGGAGCCGACCCGCAATGGTACTTGGATCATGCAAAATATGGGAACTCTGCCATGATAAAAGGGTACATCAAAGACCCCATCATGAGTGTGTACTATCCGGTTATCGGTTTCCTGCTGCGCTATAAGATCCTGGGGCGGGAGAAAATGTACCTGCCGGTATCGGCATTGTCTAAAGAACTGCTGGGCGCGAGGTCACAGTTCGTCATGCAGCCGGATTTGGTCTGCGGGGTGCCGATGATGCCGGTGAAGGCGCAGCAGGCACAGAACGGCAGCTACACCATGGAGCTGGAAAGCGGCAGCTATGTCATTGGTGAGATCATCAACGCAGACTATAAGATTACGGCGCGGGTGTGCGTGGGAAACGCCGAATTTGCTTTGGGCGAACACCCGAAAGCGCCTGCCCCGTTTGTTACCTGGCAGCGCAATTGCAAGAACGACGAAGATGGCCCGCCCAACTTCTTCTGGGGACATTACGGAGCAGACCGTGCGGCGATGATCGAGGACTTCTGTGAAAGGGCAGGAAGCGAGTATCAGGAGCAAAAAGAGTACCGGCAGAACAAGGAGCACGAGACAAAACAGAGATTATCAAAGGGCAAGGAAAGGTAAGACGATATGGCTGACAAAGAAACTGCGCGGATGGCTGGTGACTATGGGATCATGCAATCATTTCGCATGGGTGGCGCGACAATGCTGATCGGCTATAATCCGGGAGATACCACCTACATGACCTGCTATCAGGATTACGACTTTTTGGGCAATGAGCGCTTTTCGGAGGCCATTGGCAGTGAGAGCTATGTTGAGATAATGGACGTGTTCTTGCAGCGCTTGCAGAAACAGACAGAGAAGGTGAGAGCATTTCAAGTGGAGCGTGCAATGCCTGTAACTGTTTTAGGACGGGAATATTGCCTGCCATGCTCGGATGAATCCCTGGAAGGAAAGCTGGTGATCATCCGCCCCGCCAGCCTTGCGCCGGAGTATCGCACTGCGGACTGCCAGCTCGGATATGCGCTGGGTGGTTTTGGCTGTTCTCCCAGCTCCCGCGGACGCGCAATTTATTTTGAAGAACTGTATTCTGGCAAAAGATGCCGGTGGGACAGAACGGATATTCTCGGTATCGCTGACCGTGAAAAGCTGCCTGATTGGGCCAAAGAAAAAGCGGAAGAGTACGAGCAGCACCGTACTGCACAGAAAAAGGAGCGAGGTGAAGAAAGATGACAGACCGTGAGCCGGTAAATATCATGGGCGTTATCGCCTTTCCGGAGCCGGATAAGAGCAAACGCCGGATTCGCTTTATTGATGCGGAGTACAATACGCTGTTCTACATCCCAGACGGGGGCAGCATCGTCATGACGCGGCTGGATGGCGGCAGCGTGATACGGCTTTGTACCTATATCGACGACTACCACACGTTGGTCGGCAGTAATCTTTCTGCTTGCCAACGAGGGCAAAAGTCCGAGAGCAATCGCTGAATTGCTTACCAAAGAAAAGATTTTAATTCCGGCGGCACACGCAAAGGAATACCACCCCGAGCAGTACAACGGAGCAAAGTTTTCAGACCCATATACTTGGGGAATGTCAACCATAAGAGCGATTTTGAGCAGACAGGAATATCTTGGTCATACCGTTTTGCGTAAGTCGGTCAGCACGAATTTCAAACTGCACAAAAGGAAGAATACCGATGAAGATGAACAGTATGTATTTTATAATACGCACGAGCCTATCATCTCGCAGGAACTTTGGGACAGCGTTCAGAAGCGAAAGAAACGAGCGAACAGGACAGCGGCAAAAGGTACGCATAGCAATCGTTTAAGCGGTTATCTGTACTGTGCGGATTGTGGCAGAAGAATGACCCTGCAAACGCATTACAGCAAAAAAGACCGTTCGGTGCAGTATTCTTACCGTTGCGGCGGGTATGCAAGCAAAGTAAACTCCTGCTCTGCCCATTCAATTAGTGCTGATAATGTTGAAGCCTTGATATTATCGGCTGTCAAACGATTATCAAGATTTGTTCTGAATGATGAAGAAACCTTTGCAAAGGAACTTCAAGCCTTGTGGAATGAGAAGCAGACAGAAAAGCCAAAGCACAATAAATCGGAATTGCACCGTTTTCAGAAACGATATGATGAACTTTCCAAACTCATTCGTGGGTTATATGAAAATCATATATCGGGATTACTGCCCGAAAGACAGTACAAGCAACTGATGAAGCAGTATGATGATGAACAGGCTGAACTGGAAACGAAGATTGAGGAAATGGAAAAGGAACTTGCCGAAGAAAAAGTAAGCGCTGTTGATATTAAGCATTTCATTTCTTTAATTCGCAAGTGCAAAGAGCCGACAGAAATTTCCGATTTGATGTTTGCCGAACTCATTGACAAGATTGTGGTATATGAAGCAGAGGGTGTGGGAAAAGCAAGGACACAAAAGGTTGATATTTACTTCAACTATGTCGGGCAGGTCGATATTGCCTATACAGAAGAAGAACTTGCTGAGCTAAAGGCACAGGAAGAACAGATTGAGATGGAACGCTTGGCAAAACAGCGTGAGCGTGAAAAAGCCTACCGAGAGAAGCGAAAGGCGAAAAAACTCGCTGAAAACGGTGGAGAAATCGTCAAAACAAAGGTATGTCCTCATTGTCAGAAAGAGTTTGTGCCTACAAGTAACCGACAGATTTTCTGTTCAAAGGATTGCTGCTATCAGGCAAGGCAAGACCAAAAGAAAGCCGAAAGAGAGGAAGAAAGAGGAAATCATTATTATCGTCAGCGTGTATGTGCTGTGTGTGGCAGTACCTACTGGCCTACACACAGTCAGCAGAAATTATGTTCCGAGGAATGTCAAAAGCAGAACCACAACGAGAAATCTTTGGAATTTTATCACAAGAAGCAAAAGGAGAAATCAAAATGCAACGATTTATTACAGACGAAAGAACTGGTATCCAGTACGAACTCATCGGAGATTATTACTATCCCTGCTTGACGATTGAAAACGAAGAAGCGCCTACGCTCACAAAATACGGAAGAATGAGGGAAAGATATTTAAGAGAGCATAAGAAAGTCTTATATTGCAATCTGCTTACAAGTGGAAAGTTATATGAACATCTTGCTGAAATTGATACTTCGGCGTGTAATATGGCGGAGTATCTGATAAAGGAAATGGCGAAAAAGCAGGGTGTGACGGAACAACTGAAAGTGGAGGATATGATGAGATGGGTCGGATTGATGAATAATATCCGAGCCTGTGCAGATGAGATTGTATTGAACGATATTGTTTATTCTTAATAGAATACCAGTCGAAAAGGAACTGCTGTCTTAACTGATGGCAGTTCTTCTTTTTCGGGAAGTATTCAAGAAGTCATTAAGTTGTGAGCATAGTGGAAGTGGCTATGTTGAAAAGTTCACAAAAATGCAGTATAATAAAAGTGAGCGAAAATTTGAATTTGGAGAGGTAATTATCTAATGGGAAAGAAGATAAATTTTGAGTTGATTAAAACAAATCTGAAATTGATTTTAATTCCAGTAGTAGTGGTTTTGCTTTTAGGTGCTATTTTGATTTATTTTGCTATAAATGGGCAGCCAAAAACCGTTGCGACTTATGAGCAAGTTTGGGCAGCGGTTGAAAATCAAGGAATTGTTCCCACCGATACAACCGAAATGTTTAAGGAAAAACTGAAAGAGAATAACGATAGCAAGGGTGAACATCTCCAAAAAGCATTAACTTTCATAAATCCAGATAGTGGTATTAATTTTAATTTCTTCATTTTTGATGATGATAAATCTGCACACGCTGCACGAGTTTCTTATTATCATTATGTAAGATACGATAGCGACCGATTTGGGAGCAGAACAACAAACCAAGAATATTCTTCCTCTGCCTCGAATTATACTGTTTATTGGGTAAAGCACGATAATTATTATACAGTATGCACGAGGGTAGGAAATACTGTAATATATGCAGAAGCCGATGCTGACTCAAACAAATTAGTTAAAGATATTATTGAGGAAATTGGCTATCAATAAAATTCCAATTCGTTTGTCGTTATTCATAAAACAAATAATTGAACGCAGAAAACATCGTAGAAATACGGTGTTTTTTGTTACCCTAAACCCTACAATTTCATACATAACCACAGGTTAGTACAAATACCTTGTGTGATTTTTTGAAAGGCTTAGAAAGGCAATTTTGCCCGATTTTCGCCCCGAAAAATGACAGGAACAGGGCAGCAAGTATCTTTCCTGTGTTTTTTTATTTTCAGACGGAAAGGTGGATTGATATGCCGAGAATGAGCAAGAAGCGGAAACAAGAGTGGGCATTGTTTCTGAATGAAAGAAATCGCATTACCTACAACGAACCTTGCAGAAAATGTAGTAATGATTGTAAGCAGAGTTTCCGCTGTATTGTGGTGCTTTGCCCTAAGTATTTATCGAAAAGGAGAACGAAGAAAGATGAAGCAGATGGAAAATGAAATGAATGTAAATGTACCTCTTGAAGTTATCAAGGCAAGTGAGATTGAACCGAAAGAAGTGAAATGGCTGTGGTATCCGTATATTCCGTTCGGCAAGGTTACGCTCTTGCAGGGCGATCCTGGCGATGGGAAAAGCAAGTTAATGCTTTCCATAGCCGCCCTGCTCTCAAAGGGAGAACCTCTCCCCTTTACCGAAGAAGAAACAGAGCCTATGACAGTCATCTATCAGACAACGGAAGATGATGCAGACGATACGGTAGTCCCCCGTTTTAACTCTGCCGGTGGGAACGGAGAAAATCTTATCTTCATCAAAGAAGATGAAAAATCTTTATCCTTTGGAGATAACCGTATTGCTGAAGCAATCGAAAAGTATCACGCAAAACTTTTAATTCTTGACCCGATGAGTTCCTATATCGGAGAGAGCTGTTCAATGAATAACGCCAACGAAACACGAGCAGAGTTTAATCATCTGATTGCGGTTGCGAAGAATACTGGCTGTGCCATTGTGATTATCGCTCATATGAACAAGATGAGAGATACCAACCCTCTTTATCGTACCAACGGTTCTATTGATATTGCGGGTGCTGCAAGAAGTTTGGCCAGTGGTAATCCGCTCATCAAGGAAAAGATGGATCTGGACATTGAGGTATCTAAGCTGAAACTGCTGAAAGGCAATCATCTCAGCCAGCGGTATGCGCTGGAGGACACCATCAGCAAAACCTTTCCCAAGTCCATCGCGGAAACACAGGAAAGGCTTGCCGGATACGGCGCAGATATTACCACGGTCAGGGAGCATACTGCGCCCAATGCGGACGGTTTTTCTCCCATGACGCTGGCGGGTAAGGTCTATGCCGAGAAAAAGGCAGCAGGCACGGAGTTGCTGACACTCTGCCAGAATATGCTGACGCCGGAGCCGATGCAGATCGGCCTTTACCGCGGCCTGACGCTGGAGCTGTCCTTTGACAGCTTTTCACAGGAGTACCGGCTGGCCATGATCGGACAGCTGCGCCATGTGGTGACGCTGGGCACGGATGTATTCGGCAATATCCAACGCATGGACAATCTGCTGGAAAGTCTGCCGGTAAAGGAGCAGGCTTGCCGAGAAAAGCTGAGCGAGCTGCACTCCCAACTGGAAACGGCAAAAGCGGAGGTGCTGAAGCCCTTCCCCCGAGAGGAAGAATTGAAGGCAAAGCTGCTGCGATTGGAGGAGCTAAACGCATTGCTGAACATCGACAAGCGTGAGCCGGAGATCGTGGCGGATGCAGAAGCACCGGAGGCTTGTGAGCAGCCGCCGGCAAGAAAAACAACGGATTTGGAAAGGTAGGTCGATATGGGGTATCAGGAGAGCTGGTTTTATATGGAGCCGCAGCGAAAATTTGATAAGCTGATCCGCGCATACGAGCGGGCAGAAAGCGCCGGGTACTATAGAGTGGCCGGCGCAGAGCCGTGCTCTGTGGTGATACTCAAGCAGCCCTTCGGGGATGTGCCTGCAGGGTCAAAGGTGCTGTGGGTGTGCGGTGACAGAGGCTTTCACAGTGTAGGCGGCGTGTTCGGCGATACGCTGCACTGTCGGGCGAGAATCCGCGTGATCCCGGTGGAGGAGGTGCTAAAGCCGGGGGATGTTCGGCTGGAGGGCATCGATCTGGACAGCGCCGTGCCCACGGAAAATGACTATATGCGCCGGTATAGCGTGCAGAACTATGCCCATCGAATGCGGACGGGAAGGGTGAGGTGAACAAACAGGTGAATATGACAAAAGAAGAATTGAAAATCAAGCTGTACGAAAGGATGGCGCAGCGCATTGGGGACGAGCGGTTTGGACTCCCGGCACAGCAGGCGGCAGGCCGGTTCACGGCGCTGCAAGAGCAAATGGGCGGCCATGTGGGAGTCTATGCGGTGGACAGCCATTCCTGCGTGGTCGATGCCGCCATGGCGAAACTGGCCGAGCCGGAACGCAGACCGGAGCGAGAGGAGGCGGATAAGCGGGCACAACTGGAGAGATGAGGGATTTTCATTGCACCGTAAGAGGTGAGGTGATATAATGAAATTAGATGTACTCGGCCTAAAGCAGACACTGCTGTACGCGCAGGAAACATTTGCGGCAACGAATGGGAGGAATCGGCACATGAGTAATTGGGTGACCAGCGGAAACGACATCCACCCTGAACAGACGGAGATCATTATGTATCAGACGGAGGATGGCCTGACAAAAATCGATGTTCGTATGGAAAACGAAACCGTTTGGCTGACACAGGCACAGATGGCGGAGCTGTTCCAACGAGAGCGCAGCGGCATTACGAAACATATCAAAAATGTATTTGCCGAGGGTGAGGTGGATGAAAAAAGCAATGTGAAAAATATTCACATTGCAAATTCAGATAAGCCAGTTGCGTACTACAGCTTAGATGTTATCATCTCCGTGGGCTATCGTGTGAAATCGCTCCGTGGCACTCAATTCCGTATTTGGGCCAACTCCGTACTCAAAGAATACCTCATTAAGGGCTTCGCCATGAACGATGAGCTGCTGAAGCAAGCTGGCGGCGGCAACTATTTTGATGAACTGATGGATCGTATCCGCGATATCCGATCCTCTGAAAAGGTGTTCTGGCGCAAAGTGCTGGACATTTATGCCACCAGTGTGGATTATGACCCGAGGACAGAATCCTCCGTCCTTTTCTTCAAGACCGTCCAGAATAAAATGCACTGGGCTGCTCATGGCCAGACAGCCGCAGAAAAGATTTTTTACAGTGTGGATAGTAGTAAACCCAATATGGGGCTGCACTCATTTTCCGGAAATCATCCGACACAGAGCGATGCCCTCATTGCTAAAAACTATTGTACGGAAGACGAGCTGCTGGCACTCAATGACATTGTATCGGCTTACCTTGATCTTGCTGAGATGCAGGCACGACGCCGCATACCCATGTATATGTCTGACTGGATCGACACACTGGATGGCTTTCTCAAGCTCTCCAAGCACGAGATCCTGACTCATGCAGGAAAAATCAGCGCGGCCACGGCAGAGAAGAAAGCTAAGGAAGAATATCGAAAATATAAGGAACTTCAGTCCGCCGAATTGTCCAGAGGGGAAAAGGACTATATTGCCGCATTGGAAAGTGCCGAGCAAAAATTGCTGAAAAAGAGCAACCAATAAAGCCAATTATATTATCAAGAGCCGTTTGTAGAAATGCAGGCGGCTTTTCTCTTACAAGGAGGTGAACAACCATGCCCTATGTATCCAAGGAGCAGCTTACTGCTGCACGGGAGGTGGATCTGCTGACCTACCTGCGTTGCTTCGAGCCGCAGGAGCTGGTGCATATCAGTGGCAGCACCTACGCCACCCGCACCCATGACTCTTTGAAAATTTCCAACGGGAAATGGTTTTGGTGGTCGCGTGGGATCGGTGGAAGAAATGCTCTGGACTATCTGACCGCGGTAGAGGGCTTATGGCTTCCGGAGGCTGTGCAGCGCATCCTCGGAGAATCGCCCTGCATACCGCCTCCGCCAAAGCCAGCCGTACTGTATCCGAAAACTGAATTTACGCTGCCGCCCAAACACGCCGATAATCGGCGTGTTTTTGCATATTTACGCAGCCGCGGCATTGACGCCGAGATCATCAACCACTGCATCAAGCACGGGCAGCTCTATGAGGATGCTGTCCGCCATAACTGCATATTTGTTGGCTTTGCAGAGGGGAAGCCTGCCTATGCCATGCTGCGGGGAACGCAGCGGGAAAAGCGGTTTGTCGGTGAAGTAGCAGGCAGCGACAAGCAATTTACCTTTGCTGTACCCTTGGCACCGAGCAACGGATCGACCCTGTGCGTTTTTGAAGGAGCCATTGATGCACTATCCTATCTGACATTGCTGAAGCAACAGGGCTCGGACTGGCGCAAGGCAAATACACTGGCGCTGGGCGGCATTTCCGGTAAGGGACTGCAACGATTGCCGCCGGCACTTACGCAGTATTTGAAAGCTGCACCCCATATATCCCGCATTGTGCTGTGTCTGGACAATGATGAGCCGGGACGGAAAGCAGCGGCGGTGTTGAAGGAACTGCTGAGAGGATACGAGGTCATTGACAGACCTCCGGTGCGGGGAAAAGACTACAATGATCTGCTGCGGTATCGGCGTGACGCGCAGCGTGGCGAAGCCCGCTGATTTCTTTTTTCGGCGCAGTAACGCGGGACGCGGTGCATAGCGCCGCTGTCCCGGCAAGCATAGCATTTTGACAGCAAAATGCGCTTGTTAAGGGGCAAGCCCCCTAAGACCCCCATTAAAAACGAGGAGGAAACTCATGAGAGGAATTGCAAAGCGAATTTCCCTGCGGCTGGACAGCGCAGAATACGCACACTTGAAGCAGCTCTCCGCAGATACCGGCCTAAAAATGGAGCCGGTACTCCGCAGGCTGATTGTAGGGGCGGAGCTGCGCCCCCGTCCGCCCGACGAACTGCCGGAGCTGCTGCGCCAGCTTTCCGGCATGGCGGTCAATATCAATCAGATCGCCAAGGTGGCCAATGCCCGCGGATTTGTCCGCATGGAGGACATCGACCGCATTAAGGCAATGCAGGGTCTGCTTTGGCGGACGATGAAACGCCTTTGATATGGCCATTGTTAAGATCATCGCCATCCGCGACCGACTGGATAAGCGCGTGAATTACGCCATCAACGGCGAAAAGACCACGCTGGACGCTGGCATTACTTACGCTGTAAATTCAGAGAAAACAAAGCAGCATTTCTTTGCGTCTGCCATTAATTGTGAGAGCTGTGAAACAGCTTATGCCGAGATGCAGGAGACAAAGCGTTGCTTCGGAAAAGCGGGCGGTGTGGTAGGGTATCACTTCATCCAGTCCTTTGCACCCGGAGAGGTGACGCCGGAGCAGGCGCACCGTATCGGCATGGCTTTTGCCAAAAAGCTCTTTGGCGGTCAGTATGAGGCGGTCATCGGAACACACTTGGACAAAGCCCATCTGCACAATCACATTGTAGTGAATTCCGTATCCTTTGTGGACGGCAGAAAATATCACAGCAGCCCCGGCAGCTACTATAGCAATGCCATCGAGCTGGACTGGGACGGCAGCCGGTACACAGGAACGGTCACCGACACCAACGGCGTGCTGTCGCAGTATTCCTTTGGCTGCAACATCGGCGGCGTGACCATCCGCCAGGAAGGCAACACATTGACAGTGACCGCCACCAAGGAGGCCGCCGAAAAGCTGGACGGCTATGTCAGCAGCGAAAAAGGCTATTCCCTGGATGTGGACGGCACAGAGGCCGTGCTGCTGGAGCCAAGCAACGGCAGCGACTTCCAGTCGTGTGCCGCGCTGACCACCCTGCCCGATCCCGTGTGGGCGTATATCCAGTTCAAAGTCAACAAGGTGGGCAGCATTTCCGTTCGTAAGGTAGATGCCGCAGGCGAGGCTCTCGCCGGGGCGGAATTTCTGCTGGAAACCTCTGCGGACGGACAGTCATGGACGGAAGTCGGCAGTGTCACCACCGGTGCAGATGGACTTGCCCAGTGGGAAAATCTCAAGACCGGCGTACAGTATCGCATTACCGAGGCGAAAGCACCCGTCGGATATACCCTGCTGCCTGAGCCGGTGGAGGTGGGCATGCTGACGGCGGATGCAGCGGACATCACCATCACCCTCTGCAACAATGCAGGATTTGAGCTGCCATTCACAGGCGGCACGGGATTCACAACATATTTCCTGCTTGCGGCACTCATGCTCTGCATGGGTGTTTATTTTTGCAAAAAATCTAATATCAGGAAGGAGAACAACTGAACATGAAAAAGAACCATCGCATAGTATCGCTGCTGCTGGCGGCACTTATGGCCATCGGCCTCATGACCACGGCATTTGCCGCAGAGCCTACCATCAACACCGGCAAGAGAGCGTCCCTGAACATCTACAAGTACGATATCACCACGGCCAGCGCGGACGGCGCGTGGGACGCAGAATCCTATGTCAGCACCGGCCTGCATGACGACGCCGTCATCGACAAGCTGGCAAAATATGCCGTGCAGGGCGTGGAATTCACCTATTTGAGAGTGGCGGACATCGCCATGAACAGTGAGCTGGTGAATGGTCGGCGCCGGGTAGGTGTGCTGTACGGCTTTGACGGCGCGGACGCGGTGCTGCCCGCCATCGGCGTGACCGCCGCGGATGCCTACAAGAGCGAAAACGGAAAAAACTACTACACCAGCGATGTGCTGAATGGCAAGCTGGCCGCTGCGCTGGCTGCCAATGCCACCACGGTGAAAAATGCGCTGGAAGCTGCGGTCAAGAACGGCACGGCCATGACCGAGACGGACGCTGCCGGTCACACCTCTGCGGAAAACCTTGGGCAGGGCCTGTACCTCGTTGTCGAAACCAGAGTGCCGGAGAATGTCACCTCTACCTGCAACCCTTTCTTCGTGTCCTTGCCCATGACCACCGTGGACGGCACAGGCTGGAACTATGATGTGACTGTCTATCCCAAAAACCAGACCGGCAACCCCACGCTGGAGAAAACCGTGCGCGAGAGCAAAAATTCCACCGGCAAGAACAGCGGCAGCCTGACAGACATTGGGGACGGTTACGCCCACACCGCCACCGCCTCCGTGTGTGATGTGGTGGAGTACCAGATCATCAGCACCCTGCCCACTATTACCTCCAAGGCGACCAGCCTGAGTGAGTATACTTACGTCGATACCATGTCCAAGGGCATCCGTTACAATAAACAGGATGTAGTCATCGAGTTCTTCAAGGACGCTGGCTGCACCGATAAGATCACCACTTGGGCGGAGGATTCCGGCAAATTCACCGTGACCTATGACGATACTGCCAACACCATGACCATCCGCATGACCGAGGCCGGTCTGACCGAGATCAACGAGTCTGAGAGCGTTTACACCGACAGCGTGAAGCGGGGCTATTCCGACTGCACCATGCGCATCACCTACGCCGCCACACTGACCGCCGACGCCCAGATGGGCGACAAGGACAACCCCAACGATGTCGTGCTGACTTGGAAGCGCACCAACACCACTTATTTTGACACGCTGGAGGACTGCTGCCATGTCTACACCTACGGCATCGACGTTCTCAAGCAGTTCAGCGACAACGGCGGCAAGGTGCAGAACGTGAAGTTCCTGCTGCACAACGATACCGACGATGTGTATGTGATTGCTGAGCAGAAGGACGGCGTGTATTACGCCAAGGGCTTCGCCGCTAAGAAAGCGGACGCTACCACCTTCGTTCCCAACGCACAGGGTCATGTGGTGGTGAAGGGGTTGGAGGATGACACCTATTCCCTGACCGAGACTGCCACGGATAAGGGTTATATTCTCCTCAAGGAAGCGGTCAAGATCGTCATCAAGACTTCGGAAAACGGCGCTTGTGAGCAGTGCGGTGCCAAGCTGCTGACCGCCACCGGTACCGTCAACGGTAAGGACATCAGCATGACGGAGGGCAATGCCATCGTGCCGCTGACAGTCATCAACAACCCCGGTTTTGACCTCCCCAAAACCGGCGGCTACGGCACGTGGATGTTCACCATCGGCGGCGTGGCCCTGCTGGGCGTGGCGGCGTTCATCGTGGTGAAGTTCCGCAAGCGTAACGAGCAGTGAAGCGCTGGCTGTTGGCGGCGGCTTGCGGCGCAGTGGCGCTGGGGCTTCTACTTTACCCACTGGTGGGAGAACTCCTGAGTGAAAAATACCACTCGGATATAGAAACCGCCTACACCGCAGCCATTGAAGATACGAATACCGCCGAGTTAGAGCGGCAGCGCCAGGCGGCGCAGCAGTATAACGCCATGCTGTCCGGCGCGGCCATCACAGAGGGAGGGGCTTCGGCCCCTCCCTTGGCGTATGATCAGCAGCTCACGGTGGGCAGCGTCATGTGCTATGTGGACATTCCGAAAATCGGCGTGTATCTGCCAGTGGAACACGGCACGAGCGCCGACACGCTGGAAAAATCCGTGGGTCATGTGGTGGGCATGTCCCTGCCAGTGGGCGGCAGCAGCACCCACGCGGTACTGTCGGCCCACAGCGGCATGGCGAGTTCCAAGCTGTTTTCGGACATCGACCAGCTTGCAGTGGGCGACATATTTTACATCCATGTGCTGGGCGATACATTGGCGTATCAGGTAGACAATATCGCTACTGTGCTGCCCACGGACACCGGTTTGCTGCAAATCGAGGGCGGAAAAGACTTGGTAACGCTGGTGACCTGTACGCCGTTTGGTGTCAATACCCATCGGCTGCTGGTGCGGGGGCATCGGGTGCCGTACACGCCGGAAACGGCGGAAGAAATCACTGCAACACCGGCTTCCTCCTCGTGGACGCGGCACTATCTGACGGGATTGGGTATCAGCTTCGGCGCAGCGGCAGTGGTCGGCGGCGGGTACTTCATCGTGAAACGGAGGAAGCGCCATGAGTAAAAAAGCACTGCTACTTGCGGCGCTGCTGGCTGTGGCTGGCTTATGTGTTCTGCTGTGGCCGGTGTTCACCGGGTACAGGCTGCAAGCCAATACGGATGAAGCGGCGCAGAGTTTCCTCGAAGAACGCAAGCTAAACCCGTATCCCGAGCTGCTGGCAGCCTTACAGGCATATAACCGCCAGCTTTATGCGGAGAAACAGCACGATTTGACCAGCTTGGAAGCCTGCGAGGAGCCTGCCGTTGACCTTGCCGCCTACGGCATCGAGGACGAGATCATCGGCGTGCTGGAGATCTCGGCCATGGAGTTGACCATGCCGGTCTACTTGGGCGCATCGGATGAACATCTTGCCCTCGGCGCGGCGGTGCTGGGCAGCACGTCAGCGCCCATTGGCGGCGATAACACCAACTGCGTCATTGCAGGCCACCGAGGTTGGCGCGGCGCGGATTACTTCCGTCACATCGATCGCCTGCAGGTGGGCGACACCGTGCAGCTGACGAATCTATGGGAAACGCTGACCTATATCGTAACGGACATTCAGATCATCCAGCCCCAGGAGGTGGAGAAAATTAAAATTCAGCCAAACCGTGACCTGCTGACTTTGCTGACCTGCCACCCCTATGCCTCGGGTGGGCGACAGCGGCATGTGGTGGTGTGCGAAAGGGTGGTGACATGAAGAAAGTTAAACCAATCGCATGGGTGATTCTATGCCTGCCGGTTCTCTATGCCGCGATTGCAGCGGCCGCAGCCTATAAACAGGATACCAACCTGTTTGACCTGATGACTCGCTTCAGCCATGTACTAAAGCACCCAACGCTGCTGCATTGGACGGGCTATACTCCACAATGCATCATCGGTGCATTGGCCTGCTACGGTCTAGCCGTGACGCTCTACTATTCCGGCTATGAAAACCGCCGCCCCGGCGAGGAATACGGCTCTGCCAAATGGGGCAGCGTCCGTGCGCTGAATAAGAAGTACGCCGATCCGAAAGGGAAAAATGCCATCCTGACAAAACGCATTTCCATCGGGCTGGACGGGTATCGGCACCAGCGCAATCTGAACATTCTTGTGGTGGGCGG